>ENA-UEQH01000303-UEQH01000303.1-human-gut-metagenome-genome-assembly--contig:-NODE-303-length-29555-cov-38.764876_pt1 | contig 29555 bp, 22 predicted proteins | sample MGYA00242945_ERZ507943 | MGnify/ENA primary metagenome ERZ507943 (study PRJEB26167, sample SAMN06115418) | human gut metagenome | host: Homo sapiens | place: China:Hubei | collected 2015-03-06... | reverse complement strand
TCAGTAAGATGCTAAGTTTCGCACTGGACGGAATTACCTCTTTTTCTGTCAAGCCTTTGCGCTACATCGTCATGCTGGGTCTGCTGTTCATTCTCATCTCCGTACTGGCGATAGTATACGGACTCCTGTCCTATTATGACGGGAATGCCATTCCGGGATGGACTTCCTTATTGGTTTCGGTTTGGTTTATTGGAGGAGCAATTCTTACAGCCGTAGGAATCATTGGCGAGTATGTAGGTAAAATCTATAAAGAGATAAAAAGAAGGCCTCGTTACTTCATAGAGAAAGAGGCCAATCTTTAAACATTATATTTATCTTGCTCCTAAATCATCATACAGACTTTGCAGGATTGCCTGTCCTTTTTCCATCCGACTTATATTCTCATCCGGATAAGCATAGATGGTTTGTCCGGATGTGTTATCTATAACAGTTGCACCCGTACTGTCGCAAAACGCAAAACCATTATTATAACTATAGAAAGCAAAAGGATAGGTATAATCACTTCCCAAGACATTCCGGCTGAATGTAAATTCATCATGCGAAATACCCAACTGGCCAAGTAGAGTCGCAGCCATATCCGTCTGATTCATCAGTTTATCTATCTGCATCGGTTTCTTGACCGCCCCGCCCAGCCACAGCATCGGAATGTGATAGAACTTGGGCTGTGTATTCAATCCTTCACGCGGATAATAGAAACCGTGGTCGGGCAGACAAATAATCAACAGGTCTTTCCACTGGGGCAGCTGTTTCATCTTCTCGATAAATTTACCCAAACAGTCGTCTGTATAGGCAAAAGCGTTCGGTATATCATCGGCAAGCCGGTGATAAGGAACTTTAAAAGGTTCATGGCTACTCAATGTAAGAAAAGCGGTATGCCAGGGTGTATCATCCTGACGCTTTTTCAACACTTCATACAAATACTCAAAAGTTATATCGTCATTTACTCCCCATGCATTGCTGGTCTGTTCGCTTAATGAAAAGTCCTTGTCTGCAGTCAAATGTTCATATCCTGTGCTGAGCAAATAGCTTTTCATATTGGTAAAGTTGATATCTCCTCCATACAGGAAATCTGTGGCATATCCTTCTGAACGAAGCTTTGCAGCAATCCCTGGTAACGTACGGCTTTTATTGGGTATTTTCATAACTGATGCTGTAGGCAATCCCAAATAACCACTAAATGTACAGACTGTACCTCTGTCCGTCCGGAAACTATTGGCATAGCAGTTGGTAAAAAACACACCTTCTTTCGATAAGCGGTTCAAGTTAGGAGCAACATCCGGCAGACCTCCTAACGGTTCCACAAACTGAGCACCAAATCCTTCCATCAGAATAATCAGGACATTGGGCCGTTTTACATTCAGGACCTGTAAAACGGAATCTCCATCCGACGTATGATACAAACCCTCGAAAAGCTGGGCTCGTTTTTCTTCCTCAAAGAAATTAAACTGCTGTGCAAAATCTTCGCTCTTCCCCATAGAGGAAAGTAAACTAAATGCCGGATTCACAGCTGAGTGATTTAAAAACGGATCATTACAAAAATATGCCTGGCCAACATTGCTGGTAGACTCTGTCACTCCACCACGAATAACCACAAACAGAACTCCTCCTAAAAGTATACTTACCAGTGTTCCGACAGCCTTGCGTTGCACACCAGGCAAATATTGCGGAGTAATCCGATAAAGTCCCCAAGAGGCTACTATGCTCAGCAAAAGAATAAAGAAAATCCGCAACACAACAAAACCAACAGAAACACTTGCCATCGCATTCTGCGGAGAGTCTAAATACAAAAAGATGGATGCATCTAATTTGAAGTTCCAAAATGGATACAGACACATATCGCCCACAAAAATTAAAGCGACCAGCAAGCTAACCAAAATGTAATAGCCCACTAATAGCTTCCGCAAAGGAAATTTCTTAAACCAGATACTAACCAATAGAACTAACCATGGCACAGCGGTCAAGTAACCGGCAGTAGCTGCATCCAGACTTAATCCATGCCAGATAACTTGTCCATATTCGGACAAAGAAATACTCTTGGACAGAGCATCATTATAAATCATAAATACAGGTTTTTGCAGCACAAAATACAAGAGAAATGCTGCAAAAATCATCAGCAGAGATACAATTCTTTTTTTCATTGGAATATACTTTAAGCACAAAGATATATATTTTTAATTTCAAAGTTTCTTGGCCTGATTTGTTTTCAGCAAGAATAGTTTCGGTGACTCTCCCAGCACTTGCTTAAACACTCTGTTGAAACTGTTTGGGCTGCTGAAACCTGTTTCATAGGCAATTTCCTGAATCGTTCTTCCGCCATCGGTCAACAATTCGATTGCCCGCATAATCCGCAGATAATTGACATAACTGCTGAAATGAATACCTGATGCATTAAAAAGACGACTCAAGTTACGAACCGATAAGTTGTAACGGGCAGCAATCTGTTCCATCTTCAATTCTTCCTGGAGATGTTCTGTGATATAATCCAAAATGGGATGTAAACGTGAATCATTCGGGATAACTAATGTCTTAAGCAAAATATCCGACGGAGGAGTCATCTGAGGAAGCAGATTCAAGAAACTTAGAGTAAAATCATACAAATCCGGCTGTTGCTTTTTAGTTATACTATTTCCCTGTTTTGAGATAAATTTCAGATTTTCAGCTATAATGGCATTCGTATTATAGATGGAAAAGTGATTCTTTACATCTGTATCTCCACTTATATCAAGATCTGCATAAAAAATAACCAAGGAAACCTGCCGGCTATTGCTTGACAACTTATGCTCCATGCGCTGTGGAATCCACGCTATATGCCGTTCTGGAACAAAATAATTTTCTGACTCAACTTCTACATGCAATGTACCGGACAAGGTATAGATTATTTGAAACTTCGCATGTGCATGTCCGGGTAAATTGATTTCTTCCCACCCGGTTTTTTTTATTAGAATTTCGTCAGAATCCGACCGGTTTATCACTGATATATATGTTCTTTGCTCTGCGTTCATCGTCCGTTTAAACCATATTTTCTGGTTACAAAATTACAGTCTAATTACCGCATTACAAAAATTGGACTATCGATTTCAAATCTTTTACAAGAATCATATTCCAGGCAAACTATTATTATCCTGTTTTCACATTCCCATTTGGCACAATTTGATAATATTTTTGCACGATATGTAAAATCAGAAAAATACGAAAAGTCTAATTTTGTTGCACGAAATTAAACTAAGAATTAATAAAAACGTGTAGGGACACAATTGCTTAGTTTACGTATATGACAGCGGTACAGAACTAAACAAGATATGACAAATCGGATATTATTAAGTTGCATTATTTTTTTCTCTCTCCTGGGAGAGCTTTCGGCACAATCGCGTTTACTGACCATTGATGAAATGTTCCAGTTGGCCGACCAAAACAATAAAAGCTTACGATTGCATGATTTAGCTATTGACGAAGCTGAACAAGCCATAAAAGTGGCCTATAATGACCGCTTGCCTTCCATACAAGCACAAGTAGAGCTTAAATACATTGGTGATGGTGTAATGACTGACCGCGATTTCTCCAATGCCGTACATGCAGATATGCCACATTTTGGAAATACTTTCGTTATCAAAGCCAGTCAGATAATTTATGCCGGAGGTGCCATTACCCGAAACATTCGGCAAAGCAAACTGAATAAACAAGAAACCGAATGGATACATGCCGACAGTAAGCAGGATATTCGCTTTCTTTTGACCGGCTACTATCTGGACCTGTTCCAGTTGAATAACCAAAAACGTGTATACGAAAACAATATCGAGCAGACGCGTCTGCTGGTAAAAGATATGCGCGCTGCCTATAAGCAAGGTACAGCCTTGAAAAGCGATATTACCCGCTATGAACTTCAATTGCAAAATCTGGAACTTTCGCTGACTTCCGTAAAAGACAGATTAGACGTTCTGAATCATGAGCTGGCTACCGCTATTGGTCTGGAGCCAGACGTTACGATTATTCCAGATACTGCTGAATTATTCAAAGTGAATATCGAAAAAGGAACAGAAGCCATCTGGCAGGAAAAGATTTCATCCACACCAGCAGTCCAGCTATCACAAGTAAAAATAGAACAGGCCAAAAACAAATTCGAATTAATTAAAGCAGAAAGACGCCCTAAAGTCAGCCTGATTGCAGCCAATGATTTTACAGGTCCTATTCTGGTTGAGGTGCCGCCAATGAACAATAATTTCACGAACTGGTATGCAGGTATAGGCATTTCCTATAATATCGACGCATTGTTCAAAACAAAGAAAAAACTGAAACAGGCACAAATCTCTACCTGGAAAATGGAACAGGCTCGTAAAGTTGCTGAAGAAGAAGCTGAAAATGCTATTCACAAAGCATATGTAAACCTGAACGAAGCTTATATCCGTCTGCGCACACAGAAAAAAAGTGTACAGCTGGCTCACGAAAACTTTAACATCGTACGCCAGCGATACGTAAACGGACTGGCACTGGTGACTGATATGCTGGATGCCAGCAATACACAGTTGGACATGGAACTGCAGCTGGCTAACTACCAGATAGGTATTTTATACCAATATTATTTATTGAAAAAACTAACAGGAAATCTTTAATTCGACTATAATTTTTTTAAGGATATGATAAAGAATAAAAGAAGAGCAATTCCCAATTTTTTTATAGCATTGGTTCTGGCATGTGGAGTTAGCTGGATTTGTGGAAAATTTATTCACCTGGGCAATGTAGAATATACAGACAATGCACAAGTCAAACAACATCTAAGCCCAATTAATACCCGAGTACAAGGATTTATCAAAAAAATATATTTCGAAGAATATCAGTCGGTAAAGAAAGGAGATACACTGGTTGTTATCGAAAATACCGAATATCTACTGAAACTGGCACAAGCAGAAGCCGACTATCAAAATGCCCTGGCAGGAAAAAGTGCCATGAATACTACAATCAATACAACACAAAGCAATATACTCGTAACTGAAGCTGCCATTGAAGAGCAACTTGTACGCCTTGAAAATGCAGAAACAGACTATAAACGATATGCCGAACTAATGAAAGAAGAAGCCGTCACCCCACAACAGTTCGACCGCGTCAAAACCGACTATGCAGCGACAAAAGCCAAATATGAACAGCTTTTACGACAAAAACAATCTTCTCTACTCGTTAAGCAAGAACAAATCCAGCGTCTGGGACAGAACGAATCAGATATCAAACTGGCCGAAGCAGCGCTGAATCTGGCCAAGCTGAACCTTTCCTACACGGTAATCTGCGCAACTGCAGATGGGGTAACAGGCCGTAAAAATATACACGAGGGCGAGCTGGTACAAGCCGGACAGACACTGGTAACTCTGGTAGACGGAACGGAAAAATGGGTAATTGCTAACTATAAAGAGACCCAGACAACTGACATGAGACAAGGACAGGTAGTAAGAATGAAAGTGGATGCTATCCCAAATGTCGTCTACGAAGGCCGAATCGTATCTATATCTGATGCTACTGGCTCATTCTATTCGCTCATTCCTCAAGACAATTCGGCAGGAAACTTTGTAAAAGTTGAACAGCGTATACCTGTACGTATACAGTTTACCGAGAAAAACAGTAAAGAAAGCCTCAGCCGACTCCGTGCTGGTATGAATGTAGAATGCTCTGTCGAATTATAATTATATCAACACATCTGTATGCCTGAACAACGTCCGCGTATCTTATACTTTAAAGATTATCTGCCTACTCCGTTATGCATTGCATTATCCATGTTTTTTGCAATGGTATTTCAGTTTAACGGAGGGGTATTCCTGCCGACATCTCTACAGATGTCCAGTGCACTGGGCTGTCTGAAAGAAGATGTAATGATGGCCGGCTATGCCTCATTTATAGGCATGACACTGATATTCCCCATATTATTTCGCCTGAAGTTCCGATTTACTACCCGTCGCATCTTTCTTACGGTATGTCCGGTACTCATTTGCTGTAACCTGATAACGATGAGCAGCCAAAATATTCTGATTTTGGTAATTACCTGTTTCATATCAGGCTTTTTCCGCATGTGGGGCACTTTCGAGTGCTTTTCGAATATTCGCCTCAGCGTCACTCCCTCTGGGAATTTTTCTGTATTCTACCCTGTCATTTATATAATTGTTCTCGAAAGCATTCAACTCTCCGGGCTTGTAGCTACCCATATCAGTGACTGGGCAAACTGGCAGTATATGCATTGGTTCGTTATTGGATTGCTGACTGTTGTCTGGCTTTGTGTCCTTCTTTTTACCAGACCTTTCCGCATTGCAAAAAAAATGCCGTTATACGGTATAGACTGGATTGGTGGAGCACTCTGGGGAGTTGTATTGTTTTCCATTGTTTTCATTTGTATTTACGGAGAATATTGTGACTGGCTCGACAGTCCATACATCCGCAGTTGCATCGTTATAGCAACAGTAGCTACACTTATCAACATCAACCGGATGAAGACCTTACGACATCCTTACATTGATCCGCAAGTATTGAAATATCGGCATTTTCCTACCATACTGTTTTTATTTCTTATGCTGTGTCTGTTTCTTACGACATCGTCTGTGCTACAGGAGAAATTCATGTCTTCCATTCTGAAATACGACATGCTTAATGCCGTTTCATTAAACTGGTGTGTATTTGTGGGTATTCTAGCCGGTGCAGGAGTAGTGTTCTACCGGCAAGTTATTATCCGAAAAGGATATAAGCTACTGATAACCGTAGGATTTATTCTGATTGTGATATACCAATATTACATGTATTTTCTTATTCATCCGAATCTGAATATAGAAAGCCTGTACTTTCCCAATTTTTTAAAAGGGCTAGGACATGGCATACTTTACATTTCATTGACTATTTATATTGCCAAGACCGTCCCTTTCAAACATTTCTTTCAAGGGTTATGCGTACTTAGTTTTATCCGTACCAGTATTGCCACACCTTTAGGAACAGCAATACTGAACCGATGGTTGAAATATATGCAACAGGAAAACTTGGGTTTATTGAGCCGTAAAATGGATATGGTAAAAGAATGGATGCCTAATGTTTCTATTCAGGAATTATACGCTCAGGTTACTACCCAGACACTGCTTACCAGCCTTAAAGAATTATTCGGAGTAGTTTGTATAATAGGAACAGCCTTTCTGGTTGTTCTAGTGGGACAAAAGTTATGGCGGAAACTGCTGGCACTCGCAAGGATGCATCTCCAAAAAAGTTTTCATGTTATAAAAAACAGTAATCCGCCGGCTTGAGAAGTTACTTCCTGCCAAAATCGGCAGGAACTTCTCCCCACAGCTGAGTTTCCCACTTCCGCAAAGGTGTAGTATACGAATTTTCTCGCAACCATTTCTCAGCTCGTTCTATCAGTTGAAAAAGTTCTTCTGTTTTAGCTGTACGCTCCAGCTTTGTCTTACATTTCTTCTGTTGCACCCAGTTTAAAGCATTCCGGCTGTCCGAATAAATCGGCATATCAATTCCTTTCTGCTTCATCAGGGCCAATCCATGTACGATAGCAAGAAATTCACCGATATTGTTCGTGCCATACACTGGGCCAAAATGAAATACTTCTTGTCCGGTCAATAAATAAACACCCCGGTATTCCATAGGTCCCGGATTGCCACTACACGCTGCATCCACAGCCAAGCAATTCAAATCAAAGTTTTCAGGAATTTTCTGTTCTTCCGGTCTTACTTTCAAACTATCGCCTCGCGTCAGGTAAGCATGAGCCGGACTATTAAAAGCCACCTCAGCTTCCTCACGTGTAGGAAACGACTTATATACCGCTCCTTTATAATTCTTTATTTGCAACTGGCATTCTGTCCACGAATCGTAGATTCCAGGAGTTACTCCCTTCCATACCACATAATATTTTTGTTGTTTTGCCATATACCGATATAAAAATTACACAGATTCACTCAAAATAACTCACAATAGTATCCGAATGAATCTGTGTAAAGAAAATCAATAGTACAAATATGCTATTTTATTACATACGTTCAGGAACTTCAATACCCAACAGTCCCATGGCAAGTTTTACTACCTTACCTACATTCTGGCTCAATGCCAGACGGAATACTTTGAGAGCTTCATTCTCTTCACGCAAAATGCTGAAATCATGATAGAACTGATTGTATTCTTTCACCAAATCGTAAGCATAGTTTGCCAAGATAGACGGGTTATAATCAGAGCCAGCTTGTTTAACTACATTGGTAAAGTCGGCCAACATCTGTATCAGGCCTTCTTCCTTAGTGCTCAATTCAATACCTGTAGGAATAACCTGTGGTACAGAAATACCTGCCTCAGCAGCCTTACGCAAAATAGACTGAATACGAGCATATGTGTATTGGATAAACGGACCAGTATTACCGTTGAAGTCGATTGATTCTTTCGGATTGAAAGTCATATTCTTTCTGGCATCTACTTTCAAGATAAAATATTTCAATGCACCAAGACCTACAATACGAGCGATATTATCAGCTTCTTCCTGTGTCAGTCCGTCCAGTTTACCCAGTTCGTTGCTGGTTTCCTTAGCTGTTTCAATCATAGCTTCCATCAAGTCGTCGGCATCTACAACTGTACCTTCACGACTCTTCATCTTACCTTCCGGCAATTCCACCATACCGTATGAGAAGTGTACCAAATCCTTGCCCCACTCAAAGCCCAGTTTATCAAGCAAGATAGAAAGTACCTGGAAGTGATAATTCTGTTCGTTTCCTACCACATAAATCATCTTGTTGATTGGGTAGTCCTGAAAACGCAATTTGGCAGTACCAATATCCTGTGTCATATACACAGAAGTACCATCACCACGCAATAATAGTTTATGGTCAAGGCCTTCAGCTGTCAGATCAGCCCATACAGAACCATCTTCCTTACGATAGAAGAAACCTTTTTCCAGACCTTCCATCACCTTTTCCTTACCTTCCAAATAGGTATCCGATTCATAGTATATCTTATCGAAACTTACTCCCATCATCTTGTAAGTTTCGTCAAATCCGGCATATACCCAGTCATTCATTGTCTTCCACAACTTACGCACTTCAGGGTCATTAGCTTCCCATTTACGCAACATTTCACGAGCTTCCAGCATCAACGGTGATTCTGCTTCTGCTTTTGCTTTAGCTTCTTCTTCACCCATGCCTTCAGCCTGGAATTTAGCCATCAGTTCTTTCACTTCAGCCTTATAGTGCTTATCGAAAGCTACATAATAATCACCAATCAAATGGTCACCCTTCTTGCCAGATGATTCCGGAGTTTCCCCGTTACCATACTTCAGCCAAGCCAACATTGATTTACAAATATGAATACCACGGTCGTTCACAATATTTGTTTTTACAACCTTGTTTCCATTTGCAGCCATCACATTAGCCAGCGCATTACCCAGCAGGTTATTGCGCACATGTCCCAAGTGTAATGGTTTGTTTGTATTAGGCGAAGAATATTCAATCATTACCAGTGGTGCATTCTCGTCAGCACGACAGATTCCCCATTCCGCATCCGCATGAATTGCATTCAGCAAGCCAATCCATTCATCCGATGCCACTGTCAAGTTCAGGAATCCCTTTATTACATTGAATCCAGCCACAGCCGGTTCATGCTGTTTCAGGTATTCACCAATTTCCTGTGCAGTCTGTTCCGGTCCCTTCTTCGACATTTTCAGGAACGGAAATACCACCAGTGTAAGATGGCCTTCAAACTCCTTCTTGGTTTTCTGCAACTGTACCATTTTGGCAGGTACTTCCTGTCCGTACAGTTCCTTGATGCCGTTCATTACGGCCGCAGTCAGTTTATCTTCAATCTTCATGAATATTGGTAATTATTTGTTTAGTCAATTTAGTGAGCACAAAGATACGTAAAAAATCTCTTTTCAACCGATTTTATTTCTTCTTCTTAAACAAATCCAGCGCCTTATCCAAAACGGATTTCTTTTCTCCACTACCATCAGAATTTCCATTCAGCTTTTCACCCAGTCCTTTTAAGGCCTGTTCAGCTGCATTTTTTGCCAAACTGGCCATATCAATTCCTACTTTAGGTGAAGCAAATGTACCCCCAATAGTCATATCTACTGTACCCAACTTAGCTCCTAAACCATCGGCCGGCATAGTAATTTTTCCTCTATAGTCAATAGTCTGGTCCAAACCTGTAGAGCCAGAAAGATTCATAGAATAATCACCTAGTTTCAAATCAAAAGGCTTTGTATTCACCCTACCGTCTGCTATTTCGAAATCTATATTCAGGTCCTTTACCTTGATTTCTTTCATCGAAGGCTTCTTTACTATATCTGCTATCTGATCTATCACCTTTACACCACTCAGACTCAAATCCTTGGTACTCAACGTACCACTACCCTGCACTGCATTCATTACCGGACTCATCTGCTCGTCCAGTGGTGTGCTTATCTTCATATCCCCCGAAAAATTTCCTTTCAATCCTTCAAAGACGGGTGCCATTTGCTGTACCAGTCCCAGTTCTTTATAGGCTTGTGCAAAACTGATATTTTTCATGTCGAAACCAGCATCCAGCATTGGTTGTCCCTTCTCTGGGGCAGTATAAGCCCCATTCATCACCACCTGTCCTCCCATCGTCTCAAACGACAGATTCTTCATATCCACCTTGCCGTTTTTAATGAGTAACTTACCCATTACATGCTTCAGTGACATTTGGTCGAATAATACTTCCTTCATGTTGGCCTGCATAGTAAAATCCAGATTTTCCGGTACTCGGATAACTTCCATTGCAGCCGTATCCTTCACAGATGGTTCTACAGCAGCTGTATCTGCATGCATAAAATCGTTCAGATTAAACCGGTTACTACCAACATTCAGTGACCCTTTTAATGTAGAGCCTCTCAACATATAACCCAAATAGTTTTCCAACTTGCTGTCCAGTGTTAAATCATTATCTCCTATTTTCACTTTAGTCTCACTCAATTGTAAATAACGTGGTGAAAAACTGAAAACAGATTTCTCTACATACACATCCGGCATATTTTTCATGGCTATCTTCATACTATTCAGTTGCAAACTACCATCAGCCTGCACCCGTTCGTATTGTTCCTTTTCTATATAAGACAACCGTCCGGCCACATTCATATCCGCATCCACTCTACCATTCAGCTGGATATCTTCCAGCGGATATACTTCCTTTATTTTTCCTAAGTCCAATTTACCTTTAGCCACAGCTTGAAAATCAGGATCCGTCACGGGCGATTTCACCACTGCCTTCATGCTAAAAGGATTTCCAGCCAGAACAAAATCAAATGGATTCACTGTTATTACCGTTGCATCAACAGAACCGCCCACATTCTTTACTGAAGCTGCAATATTTATCCCGTCTACCCCTGCCGGCAACGATGGATAACGAAACATAGCATCCTTTACCTGTAAAGAGGCTTCAAACTGCGGAACAATTGTATCACCCTCTAATTTCCCTTTTGCAAAAGCCGAAAGCGTCACCTTTCCGTCCGTTTTCAAATCTTCAAAATCTTTGGCATAAATAGCTGGAATCAGTGAAAGCAGTTCCTTGAAACCCACTTCATTGGTGTTCAGCTGAACGTCCATATCCAACCCGTCTTTCAAAGTATTCACCCAGCCATCCAGGTTCAGCTCTATAGCATTCAGATGAAATGAATTCTTAGCCAACGTATATTTCCCCTGAGCAAAATCTGCATCCACATTCAAGTCCGTTTTCAGCGTTACCCTATTAAGCATAGGAATTCCTCCCATCTTGTAGGTCAGTGAAGGTGTTTCCATCTCCAAGTCCAAAACAGTCCTTTCACTACCGAAATCACCGGCACACTGTCCTTTTAAACCGCATACTTCAGCATACATTTTACCCTGGCGGTCATCATACACCACAGTCAGGTCCTCCACCTTAAGCAGTTGCAATTTCACACGAAACGGGCCCTCTTCACTCTCCTCTTGCGATGTAACTTCCTCGTCAGTCTTCATCACATCCCAATTAGGTCTACCATTCTCCAGTACGATAGCATGTACACGTGTATCCTCAATACTGATTTTAGAAATATCGTATCCACTGTTCCCGAACAGCGAAAACAGATTTACTGCTGCCGTCAGCTCACCAGCCTCTACCAGCGTATCGTTCGCAAATTCTCCGGTTCCCTTCATCCAAAAATCTTCTAACGTAACCGAAGCCGAAGGAAAGTTCTTAAACAAACTGATATCCAAAGCCTTGAAATCAAACTGAGCATTCAGCATACGGTTTCCCTCTTCTTTTACAATCTGAGCAATCTTTCCTCTAAATGCAAAAGGAAGTACAAAAAGCAGTAGCAATATCGCGCCTAGCGTAATACCTGCTATTTTTAGAGTCTTTTTCATAGGCATAATTATTAGTATGTTGTTCCATAAAGATACTAATAATTACGGAATAAAATCACCCAATTGGGGAATTAAGCTTCTAAAATTTGAAATAATTTATTTCACAAACCTTTCACACTCAGCTTGTTCTTCCACTGTCAGTTTGTCTTTATAAGCCTCAAAAATATATTTTCCTACCACCGAATTACCATGCTTCATTATTTGTTGTGAAAGAAAAGTAGCAAACTTTCTCTTTATCTGCTCACGATCCGTTACACCTTCAAAACCGGCATCTAGGAACCTGTCTTTATCCATCAGGAATTCCATCATCTCTTCATTCCCTTTTGTATTGGTTACATATACCCTGTTTCCCAGCTCTGCCACAATCTCGCCATTCTCCAGGACAAAAGGCATTGTTACCGGAAACCTGTCACTGTCATTTTCCAATACCAGTAGTTCACGAACTACTGCATCATGCTGTTTGCCTGTAAATTCAAACACACCATTCTTTACCACAGCACTATCGTATTTCACATTACTATTCAACGCATCAAGGATATAAACCGTACGCCCTTCCAAGATAGGATTTGTTATCTTACCTTTTATTATATAACTATCCTTAGGGGTATTTACACAGCCAGACAGGCACAATGCCAAACACGCAATTACTATATTCTGTAATTTCATAATTCTTTTAATTTAAGGTTTTACATATCGTGAAGATAAGCAAAACAAATGAATAGATACAAAAAAACACCCCGGTAACTCTTGAACGCGGGGTGCTTTTTTAAGTGGAGTGATAATATTTGGACTTCTCTCAAGTTTTAAAAGCGGAATCCAATTTTCAAGTTAGGAGTAGCAAACAAGTTGATGTTATGATGACCAACTTTGTAAGCTGCCCGACCTTTCGGACAAATCTGGATATGGTCGTAACGATAAGCTACCGGCTGAACTTCAAATCCGAATACCAATCCTTTGGCAATACTGTACTCTATACCTGCTACGCCTGCTACTTTCAGGCCAAAAATCTGTCCTGCACGGGAATTCGGTGTATAGAGTTGAACTGATTCTTGATTAGATTCATCAAGATCCGCATCACCCGTATTATCTTCTGCTAAATCCGGATCCTCAATTGTTTCACCAGTATAAGGAGTTACCGTTTCAATACGCCCCATTTGCCATCCCAATAAACCTCCTACATAGAGGTTGATGCGCTCGTTTTTAGTATTAAAGTAATAGTTTGACCCGATTGCTACATTCCAAGCATTACTGATACGGCCCTCCATGTATTTAGATCCCATTATCGGCATCTCATCTACTTCATAATTGCCTTCAATGAAATCTTTCTTAGGTGTTGCATTGATATTCATACTGAACATCAAGTTAACATCCCAACGGTCAGTAAGGAAGTACTTACCCTGTATACCAATCAAGTTCACTAAATTATTACTGTTCAAACTCCCCAAATTAAGATATAAGCCAGGGTCTTCAGACATATTGGGATTAGAAGCAACATCACCCAATCCTGTATTCTGAGTAAATCCATTCTGAGCATCCCAGTATGTAGGCAACAGATAATTCATATCCTGATTAAACATCTGGCTGTTACCTATCACTGCAGAGATCTGCCATTGACCTTTCTTTGGAGCAAACGACGCATCACTGCTGCTGTACTGTTGCGCCATAACCGGCGCAACAGATGCTACAGACAGAAGTAATATGCATAGTTTTTTAATCATACATTTTAGTTTAAAACGTTCATTAATTATTCGGCTGTTTCACCACCATCTCCTTCAGACGGTTCTTCTGGAGCCGGATCTACCGGTGTACTACTGCTACCGCCTGTAATAACCTCAAGCAACATGTCTTTTTTCTTGGTTGCCTGAATATACAATGCATTCAACAGTTCTATCTCTGTCTGTTTAACCTCAATCTGGTCTTCATACCACTGTAGGGTTGTATCCAATGGCTTTTCGTATGTTCCGTCTGCTATAGCCTTATTGAAGTTCTCATAGTATTCAATCAGAGCTTTTTTCTCTGCAATTGAACCGACGACATATCCTTCAGTTTCTTTTTCACCTTTTTCAATCACTATACCACCTTCAATTTCAGCAATCATATTCTTTAACTGCTGAATTGTAGTTTCATTACCTACAACTTGATTCAAAGCCAAATCCAAAACATCTTTCAGAGCTTTCAAACCCTCTATTTTAACTTCAATAGCAGCCTTATCCTGTGTAGCCTTGGCTTCTATTTCTGCCTTCTTCACATTAATACTTGCTACATTGCTGTTATATTCCTGCAATGCACCTTGTACAGTTTCGTTTATCTTTTCTACACTTGCACTGAATGTTTTCCATGCTGCATTCTTTTCAAGCCTTTCTTTCATGCTATTATAAATACTAGTAGCAGCCAGATAATCGTTCAGCAATCCATCACCTATGATGTCTTGATAAACAACGTTTTGGTATTCATCAATCCAAGTGACATAACCTTTGTTATCAATTATTTTATTATCATTATACAATGTTTTCAACAAGGCTTTATAAGGCAGCATTTCCCATTCCTCTTGTGTCATCAATTCGTATTTATTCAATTTAACAACACTAGTCTTCTCCAAATAATGTCCGGCATACCATTCCTCACCAGTTTCCGAATCTCTATTCGTAATTGGTACTACATTAAGAGATTCACCCCAGATAACTTTCACAAACGAATAGAACTGGCCATACAATCCTTTTTCATCGGTACTCAAGCCATCAGTACTGATTACATCCTCTTTATCGTTGGCATAGCTTGCCAAGAAGGATGTCAAAGCGTCGTCTTTCAAATCAGCATCAGCCAAAGCATCAGCATAAGAAATTGCATTTTCACCATCAGGAATATACATAGGATCAAAAGCATCCAAAACCTTTCTTCCTTTCAGATAGTCCGAAATTGCACCAATTATATTAGCTTTTTCCTCGTCAGTCGGCTTAGCAATTTTCAGATAAGCATCTACTTCCTTAATCAAGCTGGTACGACCATCATAGCGGTTTGTTGCGCTTTCCAACTTGTAGTTATATCGGTAAGTTTCTGCTGCTGCAAGGAATTTATCTCTTACTGGAGTCCAATCCTCAACGACAGCATCAAGAGCTCCTTTTGCATCATTCATATTGACTTCATATTTCTTCAAAGTCTGCTGATCAATCGTTGCGCCATTAGCATCCTGAGATGTACCATCCCAATCATTTTTCAAGGCAGCTACATCCTGAATGTACTGTAACAAGCTCTTATCCCAGTTTCCACTCCATTCATTCCGCTCCTGATGATTAAGCAACTCAGCCAATTCCTGGTTAGTCAGGTTTAAAGTCAAACCATTAGGATAAACAATATTGCCTTCTTCATTTCTACTTTGCTGAGAAATAATCTCCTGACTAATTATATTTCTACGTTCAGATGATAATGATATTTGCCACAAAGCCTGATCTAAGCGACTTGTAAAATCATCACAAGTTAAATCACCAATTTCAAATTTTACCGGTGAAGTCACATTTGCAGCATTTTCCAAATTCTTCAATTCCTCATTCAAAGGAATTAAATCCTTTGCTTTTTGAAGGTCAATTTCATCTTGTTTTGCTTCTTCTGCTTCAATATCCTTCTCCAATTGTTCGTACTCGGTTTCCCATTCGCTCACCGTCTTACCAGCAATTGATTTATATTTAGCCAACAATTCTTCATCAGCTTTAATTTCTCCCTCCAACTTAGCAATCCATGCATTATTTTCTTCTGTCAGGACATCAATCTGCGGATTAAATTCATACTTAGCTTTTCCGTCAAGCAACTGAACTAACTCATGCTGAGCACGGCTAACTTCAGCAATCAAAGAATTATAACCATAAACGGTAACTTCTTTTTCTTTTATCACATAAGACAAACCATTTTCATCATAACTAACAGACTTAAAGTAAGGTACTTTATAAGTAAACTGTCCAGTTTCTTCAGCACCACTTAAAAAGTTCTTTAACTCTTGTGCATATTTATCCTCTTTATATGTAGAAAGAGCGAGTTCAATATCAATCAACGCTTGTTTATAAGCAGCATCAGCCTTTAACGTATGTGTTTGTGCAGCAAGCAACTCAGCTTTAAATTCTTCTGCCCGCAATTGCATTTGCTGTTTGATTTTTTCTTTCTGAGCCTCAGTCTTAGCAGCCTTCAATTCTGTTTCCAATTTCTCTTGTGCTACTTTTTCCTGTAAATATGCAGCTTTAGCTTCTTCTATAGCAATTTGTGCAGTTTTATAAGCAGCTTCTGCTTCTTGTACTTTGGCTTTAGCACGCAACAATTCAGCCTTAGCTCCACGTAGATCTGTGATACCTGCCGGCTCATCATTATCAATACAGCTGGTTAACGAAGTAGTTACTCCACCCATCAGCAGAGCCGCTACGAGATAAGTCCATTTTCTCATACTCTTGTGTGTTTTTAATTAAACTTAGATTTAATGAAATATTTTAAAAATACTTTTTCGATTAGACCAAATCTTTTCGACTTCGTTTTCAAAATTAGAGCTAAAACAAGCTTTTTTATTGTCAATTCAGATAAAAATGAGATAAAATAGACAAATTTTGTGTTTTTATTAGCAAATATATCAATATTATTTATAAATGCATCATAGATGTATAAATGTTAAAAATCAAGTCAGGTCTTATTCTTCTTCCACACCGAAGGCGGAATACCCACTATCTGCTTAAACTGCTTGCTAAAGTGTGCCATATCACTATAGCCCACCTGCTCGGCCAGCTCCATCAGTGATATTTCCGGATGCTCCAATATCCTCTTTTGAGCTTCTTCTATTCGCAAACAGTTAATCCAATGATTAAAATTACTTTCATAACGGTTATTAATATAATGTGACAGATAAGTACGGTTCACTCCAATATCTTTACTCAGATCCAAAATTGTTACTCCACAACGAAACATACCTCCTGCATCTTTCCAAACCTGAATTTTTTCTTCGATAGCTTCCCAGTCTGGTTCATGAACCGTTTTTACAGGAATTTCAGGCTGTAAAATCTCTGTTTTATTTTCTATAACGATGTTTTTATTCTGTCCGTCTTCCTTTTTCGGTAATATACTTAAAAGTAAAAAGCGGTAATACAGCAAAGCTGTTACATATAAAACAGCAGCATAAACCATTACAAACACCACATGACTAATCCTGATATTATTAAAAAAAGCACATATTATTGCTGCCAAGGCTAATGTGTTAAGCAATAACCACACAGAGATATACAACACATGCTGCCTCTTAGCCAACTCCTGATGCTCATTCCTCCATATTTTATAGGTTTTCAAAAAATAATAGCTGGTATATGCCATTAAAAAAGAAAGAGGTGGTAGTTCTATACAAAATAGAGTATTACTACTTGATTCAACTCCAGTCCAAAATAATCTTACAACCAAAACAATCAATAAGATAGCTCCCCATGCAGCACTTTGCCATACTAAAAACCTACGGAAGCGAAACCTATCCATTATAGGACTAAACATGGCAGCACTGAAAAGCAGTGCTTCTATAGGCAACATACATTGTATAAAGAAGTTTTTTGCTTCGTTGTCATATTTTGGAAAAAGATAGAGTAATACCAACGTCCCTATTCCCAACATCAAATATGCACCTCCAATAATACTTACACTCCGATTGTACACAGAATTAACCCTCTCTACAATCAGCCGTGAAGTAAATAGCAATATACCTAACGTAATGCCTGTAATGCCTATTACCAGTTCCAATATAAAATAGGAATTTACCATAGATTATTTATATAGTATTTATTGTAATGTGTGTTTTATCGAGCAAATTCTATTTTGCAATATAAGAAGCACGAAACACATAAACAAATTTTACAAGTTATTTATTTGTCAAAATAATTGACAAATATTCATAAATCAATACTATATATTTATAATCAGCATATTAAGTGGAAAAATTCCACTAGATGAGAAGTTACATAAACATTTTGCAACTCCTTGTCAATTCGTAAATTTTACAAATATACAAGCTTAGAAAGCTGATTTTCACAGAATTTTTCATTAGCAATTTCCAGCAACTCTTTGCCGGTAAGCGCTTCGATCCGCTTGAAGACTTCCTCCTTTTCCTCATAGCGATTGTAATGCAAGAAACATTTGCCCATATCCAGAGCATTGTTTTCAAAATTGTCGCTTGCCACTCCAATTTGCCCGATAATCTGCTTTTTGGCCGCCGCAAGCTGAGCAGCCGTAAGCTCTTTGCGGCACAGCAAGTCCAGTTCCTTTTGCACCAGTTCCATGCAGCGGTCGGCATCATCAGTATCACAACCCAGATAGATACAAAAAGTACCTGTATCGGTATACGAAGTCAAGTTTGATTCCACTGTATACACCAGTCCCCTCCGCTCACGCAACGAAACATTCAGACGGCTGTTCATACCCGGCCCGCCCAATATATTATTCAGCAGATAAAGTCCTGTTCTTTTCTCATCGTCCGCCGGATAACCCCTGCCTCCCAGCATAACGTGCGCCTGATGAGTGTCCTTTTTTATGGTCCGGCTTACAGGTGTATATGGCAGCGGCTGGCGACGCACATGTTCGGCCAGCGAATAAGGAATATCGGCCACTGCTTTTTCTACGGTCCGCACCACACGCTTGAAGTCAATGTCTCCCTGCACAAAGAAAACCATATTTGTAGGATGATAGTAACGGCTCACAAAACGCAGCACATTTTCCTGCCCGAAACCTCGCAGCTGTTCGGGATTACCCAGAATATTCCTTCCCAACGGATGATTTGGGAAAATCATTTCTTCAAAATCATCAAATATCAATTCGGAAGGAGAATCTTCATAACTCTGTATCTCGTCGATAATGACTTCCACCTCCTTTTCCATCTCACGCGCAGGAAAGTTGCTGTGAAACACAATGTCGGCCAGCAAGTCTACAGCACGCGCAAAGTGTTCTTTCAGAAAAGCACTGTAGATTACGGTTTCTTCTTTATTGGTGTATGCATTCAAGTCTCCTCCCACATTTTCCATACGGTTGAGTATATGCCATGCCTTCCTGCGGACAGTCCCCTTAAAAATAAGGTGTTCCACGCAGTGTGCCATACCTTGCTCGTCCGGGAATTCATCCCGCGTACCGGCATCAATGGCAAAACCACAATAGGCTACGGGGGTAGGACTGCCGGCATGGATAATACGCAGGCCATTGGACAACGTACAGGTATTGAAGGACTTCATTTGCATTTTCTTTTTTTTATTTTCGGGCAAAGTTACGCTTTGTTTACGACTTGACCAAACGTAAAAAAGAAAGATAGCATTAGCTCTTTCACCAAAGAAATACATTATCTTTGCTGTCAACATAGAATATTTTCAGAAATTAAAAAAGATTTTGCCTGCATCATGAAAGTTAACTGCGTAATAGTGACTTACAATCGCTTGAGCCTTCTAAAAGAATGTTTGGAAGCTGTGAAACAACAAACATTTCCGATAAATCAGACTATCATCGTAGACAATTGTTCGACTGACGGAACCGGTGATTTTCTGAAACAGTTCGAAAACGAAGAAAACATCCAAGTAATCCGGACAGAAAAAAACATTGGCGGCGCTGGAGGCTTTTCATTAGGATTAAAATCAGCCGTAATGGAAGGATGCGACTTTACCTGGTTGATGGATGACGATACTATCCCTACTCCTACCGCCTTAGAAGAACTGATAAAAGTCGCTGCGGAGCATCCAAATACAGGTTTTGTATGTAGCCGGGTAAACTGGACCAATGGTGAAGAGCATATCATGAACCGCCCCAATCTGTTCAATAATGAGATACTAAAGAATAAACAGCGTATACCTGCTGTACATCCTTGCCGTACCTGCTCTTTTGTTTCTGTACTCATCAACTCTACAGCCGTCTACCGACTAGGATTACCTATAAAAGAATTTTTCATTTGGTGTGATGATATCGAATATACCGAACGTATCTCAAAGAGCGGCTACCCTTGCTACTATACAGATCATAGTATTGTCCTGCATAAAACAGCAGTCAATTATTTTCCGTCTATCGACAAGGCACCAGCTTCCATGGCAACCCGGTTTTATTATCAAGCACGAAACACCTCGTACCTTAAACGAAAATCAACTTCCAACCGGATTTTCTTCTATCTGGCTATCCTCAATAAATACAGGGTCTATAAACATAAACTGAACAAACGCACCGATGGCGACAAAAAAGCCTTCTTAGATGCCGTTAAAAGAGGATGTAAGGATGGACTCACGTTTAATCCTCAAATAGAATATATAGAACAAAAAAAGTAGAAGCCAGAAGCTTCTACTTTTTTATCTACAAACAGTTTTTTATTCAATACTCCTCCATAACGACAAAGCCGCCTCTACCGTATCATCCATGTCAGCATAGCGATACGACCCTAGTCTGCCGCCAAAGTACACATTATGCAACAGACGGGCTTCATCCATATATTTTTTTAGCAGCTCCATATTTCGCTCGTCATTCACCGGATAGTAAGGTTCTTTCCCTGATTCGTAATTATCCGGATACTCATATGTCACCACGGTTTTAGGTTGTGTTCCAAACTCAAAATGTTTGTGCTCTATCACACGAGTATAAGGGATTTCACGTTCTGTATAGTTTATCACAGCATTTCCCTGAAAGTCCGGTGTATCAAGTATCCGATGTTCGAAACGCAAACTACGGTATTCCAACCGGCCGTATTTATAATCGAAGTATTCATCAATACAACCAGTGAAAAGTACCTTGTCAGCCATCGCTTCCAATTCGCTGCGACATTCAAAGAAATTAGTATTCAAACGTACTTCCACACCTTCCAGTAATCTTTCAATCAAAACATTGTACCCTCCCTTTGGGATACCCTGATAAGAGTCATTAAAATAATTATTATCATACACAAAGCGGAAAGGAACCCGACGTATGATAAAAGCAGGTAACTCACAAGCCGAACGATTCCATTGCTTTTCAGTATATCCTTTTATCAGTTTTAAATATATATCCTTACCACAAAGCTTCAAAGCCTGTTCCTCCAAATTTGCCGGCTCTTCTATATCTCTATATTCAGCCCGCTGTTCTTCTATTTTTTGCCGGGCCTCATCGGGTGTCCTTACTCCCCAAAGCTGATAAAAAGTATGCATATTGAACGGAAGCGAATAAAGCTGTCCTTTGTAATAAGCCAACGGTGAATTAGTAAAACGGTTGAATTCTACCAGCGCGTTCACATAGTCCCAAACTTGCCTGTTGCTAGTATGAAAAATATGCGCTCCATACTGATGTACGTTTATATCTTCTATCTTCGAACAATAAATATTGCCTCCAATATGGTTTCTACGGTCTATAACCAGACATTTCTTGCCTGCCTTACAAGCTTCATGCGCAAAAACCGCGCCAAACAGTCCTGCGCCTACTATCAGATAATCGTATTTATTCATAAGTCGATATTTTTTAGTCAGTATGTATTTAGCAAGCCGAATTACCTTCTTCCTGCTGTCTCCTCAACCACTCTTCCTTGGTGCGTTTCCAACGCTTATGCGACCACAGCCAGTAGGCCGGTTCCTCACGTATCTGCTCTTCCAGACAGGCAGCATAACGGTCCGTCAGTTCATAATCAGGTATTTCATTGGGGTGCAAGCTCAAGCATTTCAGCTCACCGTGATAATATCCACGCTTCACCCGCTTCAGTTCCAGATAATAAATCGCTGCATCCAATTGCTTGCCGATGCGTTCCGTCCCGATAAAGAACGAAGTATCATGGTTAAGAAACCAGGTCCAGTGATGCATACTTTCCCATTTGGGCGACTGGTCGGCTATAAAACCCACAGCCACGGGCTTATCTCCCTTACGGAGCTGTATCAGCCGTCGCAATGTTTCCTTCATAGCAATGGATTCACCGCCAAACTGTCCCCGCAGCCGCAAAAATAACTGATTGAAAGACTTGTTGTAAATAGGATGGTAAATCTGCCCACAATGCATATCTTCCAGCCAATAACTCAGTGAAGCTACATACTCCCAGTTGCAGTAGTGACCCAAATAAATAAAGCACATTTTCTTATTTTCCCGCTGCATGGCCTGCCGCATTTCCTCTACACCGCCAAAAGTCATCCGCCGCATCATTTCTTTTTTGGATATAGAAAAAAGTTTGATGGTTTCCACAATATAGTCACAAAAGAAATGATAGAACTGTTTCTCCGTATGAAGCAATTCTTCCTCCGTTTCTCCATAAAACACTTCCTTCAGGTTTTGGTGGACCACCTTACGCCGGTAACGGATAAGATAAAAGCAGGGATAAAACAACAGATCCGACAAAACGTACAATAAACGTAAAGGCAACAGCGACAGCAGATACCAGAAGAAAAAGACAATATAATAGATAATATTCATAAGATGATACGTTTATAAATGCTCATTACGACAAAACTACAAAAAAACCTTTAATTCATAACGCCCGTGCGCAGATTTTACGCTATATTTGTCTCTGACATTATTTATTCATCCATTTATTATCCATGAAAGAATTCTTCCAACTGATGCGGCGTTTTGTGTCGCCCTACAAAAAATATCTGGGATGGGCTATTGTGCTGAATGTCCTCTCGGCTGTTTTCAATGTATTTTCGTTCTCGCTACTTATCCCGATACTTAACATCCTGTTTAAAACGGGAGACTCTGACAAAGTATATACCTTCATAGAATGGGGAAGCACCAGCTTCAAGGATGCAGCTGTCAACAATTTCTATTATTACGTATCCCGACTGATTGAGATATTCGGACCGGCAACAACTTTGCTCTGGCTCGGACTTTTCCTGGCTGGTATGACATTATTGAAAACAGCTTGCTACTTCGGCTCGTCTGCTGTAATGATTCCGCTACGTACGGGTGTTGTACGCGATATCCGTACCATGGTATACTCTAAAGTGATGCACTTGCCGTTAGGATTCTTCTCCGAAGAACGGAAAGGCGACATCATTGCCCGCATGAGTGGTGACGTTACAGAGATAGAGAACTCTGTTACCAGCTCTCTGGATATGCTGCTGAAAAATCCGATTCTTATTTTATCCTATTTTGCCACATTGATTGTCACCAGCTGGCAGTTGACACTGTTTACCATTTTAGTATTACCGTCAATGGGGTGGGCTATGGGAAAGATTGGCCGTAAACTGAAACGGCAGTCACTCGATGCCCAGAACAAATGGAGTGAAACAATGTCACAATTGGAAGAAACGCTAGGTGGTCTGCGTGTTATCAAGGCTTTTACAGCAGAAGACAAGATGATTGGCCGCTTTGTAAAATGCAGCAACGAATACCGCGACGCGACAAGCCGGGTCGCTACCCGTCAGGCTATGGCACACCCTATGAGTGAATTCCTGGGAACAGTACTGATTGTCATTGTATTGTGGTTCGGTGGCTCGCTCATTTTGGGAAACAATTCGTCTATCGATGCCTCTACGTTTATTTTCTATATGGTTATCCTTTACAGCCTGATTAATCCGCTGAAAGAATTTTCCAAAGCCAGCTACAATATTCCCAAGGGATTGGCTTCAATGGAACGTGTGGATAAGATTCTGAAGGCAGACAATCCTATCCAGGAAAAAGAACATCCTACTCCTATCAATAAGCTGGAAAAAGGTATAGACTTTAACGATATCACATTCAGCTACAATGGCCAGACACAAGTACTCGACCATATTAACCTGCACGTAAAACAGGGAGAAACCATTGCACTGGTAGGTCAGAGTGGTTCCGGAAAATCTACATTGGTGGACTTGGTTCCGCGTTTTCACGATGTAACTTCTGGAGAAATTCTGATTGACGGCGTAAACATCAAGGACTTGTCACTCAAGGACCTTCGTTCCATGATAGGCTATGTAAATCAGGAAGCCATCCTTTTCAACGACAGTTTTTATAACAATATTGCTTTTGGGGTAGAGAATGCAACTCGCGAACAGGTTATCGAAGCTGCGAAAATAGCCAATGCACACGATTTTATCATGGAATCAGAAAATGGATACGATACGAATATCGGTGACCGTGGTTGCCGCTTGTCGGGCGGACAGCGCCAGCGTATTTCCATTGCACGGGCTATCCTTAAAAATCCGGCTATCCTGATTCTGGACGAAGCCACTTCAGCTCTCGATACGGAAAGCGAACGCCTGGTACAGGAAGCTTTGGAACGACTGATGAAAACACGTACTACCATTGCGATTGCCCACCGTTTGTCCACCATCAAGAATGCCAACGAAATTTACGTGTTGTACGAAGGCAAAATTGTAGAACACGGCAAGCACGAGGAACTGCTCCAGAAAGGTGGTTATTACAAACGTCTGAATGACATGCAGGCTCTTTAACTCCAGGCCTCCGAAATAACAGAGAAACGGCTGCAAGCGTGATTTTCAACACATTCTTGCAGCCGTTTCGCTGTTTATATAACTATCTGATAGTTTCTATTACATTTTTCCCAAACGTTCCTTTACCCCATCTTTATAGGCTTTCCAAAGCTTGGACAAGTCACGCCATTCGTAAGCCTGGCTAAACGGACAGGTAAAAAAGGCTACAACTAAATAACCGGATACTCCAATCAGTCCGCGCAAATACCGTACTCCCCAGTTTTCGCCATAATGATGATTCAGATAAGCCGAATTACGCACCTGATAGAAACGTTTCCAGCGCTTTTTCCGGCTTCGCTCACTCCAGCTGTCTTCCGAAAAAAACAACTGCTTATCCATTAAGGCTTGAGGAATATACAGAATCTTGAATCCAGACAATACAGCACGCAGACAGTAATCGGTATCATCACAGAAAATAAACAGTTCCCTGTTGGGCAAACCAATAGCCTTAACAACCTCGCGACTTATCAACGGTCCCTCGAAAGCGGTTCCTTTAATCTCCGTCGGACCTGTAACCTCTTGTTTCGACAACCGTTGCTGATACATCGAAGTAAAAGGATTGGTAAGATTGTATTCTTGAAAATCATGCGTGAAAATCCGACCTTCCTGCAAGCGTCGGGGAGCTAATATGCCCACTTCTTTTTGTTCCGTATAAGGCAACAGTTGTTGCAGACAGTCAGCTCTCGGAAAAACATCATCGTCCATGCACCATATCCAGTCCGCACCTGCTTTATACGCATATTCTATACCGGTATAGAAACCACCGGAACCACCGACATTCTCCTGATTGATTACTTGCAGGTCCGGCTGAGCAGCAAGCCATTGCGTTGTTCCATCAGTACTCCCGTTATTCACGACTACAATTGATGTCAGTGGAGTATTCTGCCGAAGACAGTCTATATTCCGCTTCAGCAGTTCCAACCGATTATACGTAACAACTACAGCTATGATTTTCATACTTTCTATCTGTTTATACATCAATATAAATTATCTATCTTACCCGGCTGTACGCTCCGGTAAGCCGTAATAAGACGCAGACATTCTGCAGCATCAAATCCACGCAAGCGGGCATATTCCTCAGCCAGAATCTGATGCATGTGTGGAGTAGCCGGCAAACGCTCAAAATTCTTACAGCCTTTCTTGATATCCAGTTTTCCTACGTACATACGGTTCAAATCCACCACTTCTATCTTGATGCCGCTCTCTTCTTTGCGGAACAGAATATTGCCACGTCCGTAATCCTTATGAGCCAGTCCGTGCTCGTGCAGAATGGCTGTAGTACGTGCCACAGCACGCAGTACATCGTCTTCATAAGCAAATTTTTGCTTGAACAAGGCCTCGTAAGTATAAGGACAATCCGAAGCCAGTGTAACGTAATAGCTTCTGTCAAACAGTCCACCCGAACGGACATTGAGATAACCTACCGGACAAGGAGTACCTACCCCAATCTGCTGGTACAGCAATGCGTTATTATAAGAGCGTTTGGCCTTTGACGGACGAAAGATTCCATATACAAAACGGTTAATGATATTGGGGCGATGAAAAGATTTGACCACAAATTCCTTTCCCCCGTACGACATCCGGCGCAACTCGTTGCGGCCCTTATGAATAACCGTTCCTTCCTGCCGCAAAAAACGTTCGGGCAAGGATGCCAAGAATTCCTCCACATCTTTAAACTGTGGATGGACGACCAGCGTACGATGACGAAAAATTGTATCTAGCATGAATTTTATCCGGTTAGGGGTTACTACATTTAAATCTTATCCAATCCTTTCGTAAACTTCAACCAATAGTATTTCAGAGGATTCTTGTACTTCAGTTGTTTCCAGGGACGACTGCTATGCGGACGGTGAATCACCGGCAGTGAAGTAAACAGATAATTGGTAAATCCCTCTTTCAACGACTGGTGAGAGATGGTTACATCGTGCCAGTTTTTCTCCGGATTGAGGTTGTGAAAATCAAATTTCCGTAAGAATGCCAATGAGAGCAGCGAACAGCAAAAACTCAGGTGCTTCTTTTCCGGATAAATACGGTCTTCCTTGCCTTTGGCAAACAGATAAGGATAATTAATATCTCCATTATCGTCTACCGTTACCGAAGCTGCTATTCCGCAATCGGGACGTGCCAGTGCTCCGTCAAATAAAGCTTGCAAGGTATCCGGACGTACCACTACATCCGATTCCACAATCAACAAGCCAGCCTCGGCTGCAATAGCTTCCTCTTGGGCCTGCTGCAACACCAGCAAGTAATTGGGCGATGGATGGTCTGTTATATCAGACAGATTTACCAGCCGGAAACCCAACTCACGCGAAGCGGCTTCCAGACGGCGTGTATTCTCCTCTGTACTGAAATCGTTGTAAATCGTATATCGGAACGGTACCGTAATGACAGAATTCATAATGGCCTTTACAGTTTCAAGCGTAGAATCGATTGAATCCTTTACCGGTGTGATAATATGCAAACATTTCATTGGTTTTGGGACTTTTAGAATGTTTTTTAAGTTTACATGCAAAACTAGCCATTCTTTTCGATATTACAAAAATCAGTCCCTTCTTATCCTCTTTATAACCGAACTTTCGTAACTTTGCTCCCCAATTATCACGGATTAATTTAAAATGAAAGTAATTGTAGATAACAAAATACCTTATATCCGAGAAGCACTGGCCGAATTGGCCGATGAGGTGGTATATCTTCCGGGAAAGGCTTTTACACCCGACATCATACGGGATGCCGACGCACTGATTACACGTACACGTACTCTGTGCAATCGTGACTTACTGGCTGGAAGTAAAGTACAGTTTATCGGTACAGCTACTATCGGATTCGACCATATAGACACGGCTTACTGTAAGGAAGCTGGCATTACCTGGTCCAACTGCCCGGGTTGCAATGCCGGAGCGGTAGAGCAATACATACATTCGGTGCTGCTTCTGTTACAGCAGGAAAAAGGACTGAAATTAAAGAATGCCAGTATCGGCATCGTAGGAGTAGGACACGTAGGCAGTCGTATCAAGCAGCTGGCAGAAAGATTAGGTATGAAAGTCTTGCTGAACGACCCTCCTCGCGAAGCACAGGGAGAAAGTGGATTTACCGACTTGCAGACACTGGCACAATGCTGCGATGTGATTACATTCCATACTCCACTGGTAAAACAGGGAGATTTTCCGACTTTCCATCTGGCAGACGAGAGTTTTTTTGCATCCCTACAACGACAGCCCTATATCATCAACACATCACGTGGCGAAGTTATCGATGAGAATGCCCTACGCGGGGCTTTGAACAAGGGATTGATTAAAGATGCCGTAATCGATGTGTGGGAACATGAGCCTAATATTGCTCTGGATTTACTGAACCGTATTTTTATCGGAACGCCTCATATAGCCGGTTATTCGGCCGACGGAAAAGCCAATGCAACCCGTATGACACTGGAAGCTTTTTGTAAATTTTTCGGCAAGGAAATGAAATTTACTATCTTACCGCCGGATATGCCGCATCCTCCTTTCGACAGCAACAAAGATATACGCCAGCTGCAGATTTACGATCCCCGACGGGATTGCACTGAGTTGCGTAACCATCCCGAACAGTTCGAACAGTTACGTGGAGATTATCCGCTCCGCAGAGAGTATTAAATAAAATTATCTCCCTATCTTATTTCCCTATCATTAAAGAGAGAAACTTATGGCATAAAAATAGCAAATGTTTATCATGTAAATGAGGAATGTTTCTCTTCTATGTGCGAAGATAAAAACTTACTGTTACATAAGGAATGTAATAAAAATCCCGACCTATTCTTAACGAACAAGCCGGGATTTTTTCATTTACCTAATATTTCTATAAACAGGGCATTAGTCTAAAATCAGAAGTTTCCTTTATCTGCATTGTCCCACCAAACGTGTGTACCACCTTTATCACCGCTGATACCTTTCTTGCTTGAATTTTCTTTATCAAGCAACTTCAAGCCTTCTTCCAAACCTTTGGCATTGGTATCGTATGCATTATTGCTATAAATTACACGGCGAACACCTTCTTCTGTATCTACAGCTCCGTTACTTTCGTTTACGTATGCAGGGAACAGACGCGGATAACCGGTACGACGTTGTTCAGCCCACGCTTCAGTAGACAATGGGAACAATGCCAAATATTTCTGAATCATAATTCTTTCCAGCTTTTGCTCATTGCTGGCTCCTTCGTCCCATTTTACACCTAATTTATTCAATGCCGGTGTACTCAAGGCTGCATTAGCAGGGTCAACAAAATCAATCTGACCTGTAGTTCCGTTGATATAATCTTCAACTGCATTAGCAGGATATGCACTTATTTGAGCATATTTACCACGGTAAGCCAATTCGTTTTCCATTGATACACGGATACCATTTTCATACAAAGACTGGATACTTTCACTACCAATATTCCAGCGAAGTTTTGCTTCAGCCAACAAGAAATAAGATTCGGCTGCTTTGAATATCGGAAGCGGCATGGAATATACACCCAATGCATTCGGAGTATCAATCCAACCTGAGAAATTACTCCAGCTATTAGGCTTACCCGGCAAACCAGAAGCAAAACGTATTCCCAGATATTCAGTATTCTTCGGAACCACAACTTTATCTTCTTCACCCACCTTCACGGTTACATCATTAACATTTTTAGTCATATATAAAGGTTGGCGCGGATCTTTCATTCCCGACATCAAAGTTACCAAATTCGCGTTGAATCCACAGTCACCCCAGTTAAACATCAGCCACATCTCATTTTCCAGACTCTTGTCTATCACAATGTCTTTATTAACTGTTGCCAGTGTGTTAGGAGCTGCTGCTGC
>ENA-UEQH01000302-UEQH01000302.1-human-gut-metagenome-genome-assembly--contig:-NODE-302-length-29630-cov-11.139614_pt1 | contig 29630 bp, 30 predicted proteins | sample MGYA00242945_ERZ507943 | MGnify/ENA primary metagenome ERZ507943 (study PRJEB26167, sample SAMN06115418) | human gut metagenome | host: Homo sapiens | place: China:Hubei | collected 2015-03-06... | reverse complement strand
GCTATTGCACACCGGACACGCTCATAATCTCCTTCGGTTACAAAAGTTTCCGGATCGAATTCGTCTATACGCTCACCTTCTTTTTGCAATTTTTCAAATCTGCCGCTGGTCATAATATTAAGTACCTTGCTTGGCATTTGATCAATCGGAGTTATTGTTTTTTCAATTCTTATAATTGCAGATTCGTTATATTTTATTTGGTTATTAACTGAACCAAGTAATTTTACAAAATCTTTTCTGATAATTTCGCCGGACATAGTAAGTTCGGCAAATCGTTTTTCACTATATTCCTTTTCTTTACGTTCTAACTCAATTTGTTTTTTGTATTTTAATTCAGCAGCTTTACGTGCTTTTTGAATTTTATCTATAATTACGCCAAAAGCCTTGGCACTCATTTGATAAATTTTGTCCAAGGTATTGTCGATATTTTCTTGATCATAACCATTTTCTTCAATGATTTTTTTGGTTTTATATGCGAGAGCCGGGCCTAGGTGTTCCTGGGGAGTACGGTTTAAAAATTCAACCATATCTTCATCTCCTGCTTCAGCTGCTATATCACGTTGCGCTTTTAAAGTTTTGCAGGATACAACTTTATCTATTCCATGAGTTTTATATTCGGCATTAACCATGTCTTCCCAGGATTGACGGATTCCTTTTAGTTTTTTTGCAATTTCAGTGCGACTACCAGATAATGCTCTGTCTTTTAGATATCCACCATTCTGAGGATTTTTTGAGTTATATCTTTTGAAAAATTTAGATGGTGATTTAGCTTTTGTCATTCCATCTTCTACAATACGTTCGCAAATCATTATATGTACATGTATTTGTTCTTGCGAGTCGTCGAATGTAGCAGGTTTGCTGTGGATAGCATATGTCCATACTTTGTTATTTCCAATATGAGCAGTAATAAAATCATTTACCATTTTTTTGTTCTCTTCATGCGTCAGTTCATTTGGCAATGCTATTTCAAACTCTGTATAAGCTCTGCCATTAGTGCGTTCATATCTATCCGCACATGCAAAAAAGGCAGATGCAGACATAGCCCAACGCGGGAGATTGGCATCTTTATAGACCAATTCTTCCGCACGTTTTCCCCCACTGTAGCGTCCCTCACGCAGTATATAATCTGCGTGTTGCTCTGCAGTACCAACTTTTCCATTTTTAAGACTCAAGTGATAGGTTGCCATGTTTATTCTACCTTTAAAAAACAAAAAATCCTTAAGCAATTTATCAGGCCAAGCCTGTGATTGATGAGGGACCAGCGGACCTCATCCTCCTTGCTTAAGGATTATGTTATATTTTATTATTTTTAGCATTCTCGCACTGCGTTTCCATCAAGGCGAAGCCTTGGTATGGGAAACGCGGAAGTGCGCCTAACGCTACGCGTAGGAAGGAAACGTAATTTTCGTTTCTTCTCTATTTTATTTTAACACAATCGTTTGCTTCTATCAATGGATTTTTAAAATATCGTTGCATGAAAAAAATCCCTAAAGTAATCTGGCCCGGTTTCCCATAATCCAGTCTCAAAATCATATAGGGCTATATAAGCATTAGAATTTATAATTTTGTTTCTAGCTTCTTGCAATGTGATCCCTTCTTCATCAGCCATATCCATAATAGCATCCGCCAAAATCAAATCGGCACAAAACCTTTTTTGTTCGGTAATTTTATCATTAACAGTTTCTAGTTTATTACAAATTTCACCTTCAAGCTTAATACCTTTCACTTTTAACATCTCCCAAATATCGTTAACAGCACACTCGTCACCATTTAACCTTAACATATCATACGTATCTTCAATATACTTCCATACACCATACGTCTCAAACAATTTATTAGTATCAGCAGACGAAACTTGCAATTTTTCGCAGAACATTCTAAAGATACGTACTTCAAAAAAGATAAGTTCATTTAACATGATTGCGTTCCTCCTTAATACTTATTGTAGCTCACACACTAAAAAACAACAACACATTCAGCTATGCTATATTGATTTTATTAATACTGCTTTTGGTTAATTCATCTATTTTATCGTACCGGTACTTTATAGGTAACAATATTTTCCAACGATAGCGCTCGCGTCGTAAGATAATATTTACCTACGCCATTAGTCCATTGCATTTCTATTGTTGTGGTGATCCATTGTTTGTCTAGTAAAACTTCAAAAATACTACCACAATGCAATTCTCGTTCATATCCCTCCCCTTTAACTATATACCTATCAATTTGACGATTATACACTAATTGTTTCATATCAATTTGCCCTCCTTATTCGTCCGTATCAAGCAGTTTGCCCCATGCATCCGCAGCAGTTTTTTCCATTTCCTCTAGCACATGCGCATATATGTTGAGTGTAACTGTTGTACTGCTATGTCCTAATCGTTTACTAACCACACTTATATTCACTCCTGCTTTAAGCAACAGAGTTGCATGTGTATGGCGCATACAATGTATTGTAAACCTAGAGGATATCCCTGCAGCACCAATCATTTTTAAAAAACATCTTTTTCTAAAATTCGTATATGATACCGGTTTTCCAAACGTATTAGTAAAGATCAGATTATGCTCATTTAAAAATCTATCCCCCAGTAGTTCTGCATACTGATTCTGATAATCTTTAAATTCTCGTAACTCATCCAAAACAGCTTTATCTATACCTATCGTCCTCGTAGAGTGATAAGTTTTGGGATCATCATACATATCAGCATAGTCATTCGTTGTAACCAATTGCTCCTCAACTTTGATATTTCCTGCTACAAAATCTACGCAGTCCCAACTTAGTCCTCTCAGTTCGCCGCAACGCATACCTGTAGCAAGTGCTAAATTCACAAGATTATAATAATTTTTCCGCAAATACTGCGTGCCAAAATTATTTTTAATATATTGGGGATTGGTTATTCCAAAGGTTATATAAGAGCCGTCTTTAGCTATTGCCAAAAATCTTCTCACCTCCTGCTCATTCATAACCACAATCTCTGCTTTCTTTTCTGCTAATCGCTTGGTAGCATTGACTGGATTTTTAGCAAGTAAACCATGTTCAATCGCAGAGTTTAAAGCCGTTTTTAGATAACTTCTGATTCGATTAACAGAGTGAGCTGCTAGGCCTTGATTTTTCGCTCCACCTTCAGCATATAACTTTTTAAATACATCCTGTAATTCTTTTGTTGTCAGCGTATTTAGCCTTCTTTTGCCAATCAACGGCAACAAGTAGGCCAATCTATCACGATAATTTTCATAGGTTTTTTGTTTAAGTACAGGGGGCTTGACGAAAGCATCAAGCCACTCCGCAATCCATTTTTCAAGGGTTATATTCTTAGTAATAACCTTAGCTTGCTCAAGACTTTCTTCAAATTTAGCTATATTAGCCCTAAGAGCCTTTTCTGTTTTACCAGTTATGCGTTTTTGCTTTTTCTCGCCATTAGGCAGATCATAGGTCTTAACGAGAGTCCAAAGTTTTTTGCCCTCATCAAAAAATATACTGCCCTCTCCGCGTATACGCTTAGCCATTATAACTATCCTCTAAGTCAACCTTACATCCAAAATCTTCACAAAACTTCTCTACCCAACGAGCAGGGATTAAGGCACGATTTCCAAAATACGTTACAGGTATTTTCCCAGCCTTTATCTGATTGTAAATGCTTGTAACGCAAACTCCATCACCTATAATTTTGTGAAACTCCTTAACTGTGTAAAAATTTTTAGTCATTTCAATCTTTCCTCGCATAACATATCTATTTTATTAAACCTGTACCTTTACATTTGGGACAAGCAGACATATAACCAACCTTCGAACCATCATCTTTATCGGGATCATCTTCAATAATTTGTATTTTACCGCTACCATGACAATCAGGGCATTGTTTATTTAAATTATTTTTTTTAGCATGCTGCTGTTCAATACAAGATATTATCCATCCCTCCATATTCTTGCAATTATTTGGTATATGAGCTTTAGCGTATTGAATTCCATCTTGTATTTCTTCGAGTGTGCATTCCTTACCAAGTTTTCTGCCCTTTGCTGATGTTGCTGAAATGCCAACAGTATTTAAAAGTTCGACACATTTTAACATATCACTAACTATAACAGATTTCTTATCATTAGTTATATCTTTAGCTACAGTTTCAATTATTTCATCATTTACATCTAGATTTTCCGTAGCATCACCACTATTCAGCAAAAGTTCTTCTTTGCTTTTAAATTCATATTTTTTACTTACTGTAATTTTTAATTGATTCAGTTCATCAAGAAAAATTGTAGGCCTCTTTTTTGTTAAAGTATTATTTATATTCCAATCGGTTATAACTATAAGGCCATTCCGGAAAATTTTCACATACCCTCTTTCTGCTAAAGTTTCAAAATCATTTTCTGCTGTACCTACCATTTTTATAATAGATTTAGGATTTCCTACAAACCCATAGTCATCAGCCCGAAGCCCTAGTTCAAAGTATAAATATTTGCTACCAAGTGACATTGTTTGAAATAAGTCTTGATCTACAATAGCCAAATCAAACATTCTACGTTGCCTCATTATCTACCCTCCAAAATAATTTTATTTTATACTGGTGATTTGGTATAATTAAGATATCTGCATTAAGCGGACATCGTATTCTACTTTCGTTTAAACTCTCCATGATGTAGATATTTTTCATTGCTTTTATTATACTCTACATTTTGGAGACTGTCAACATTTTCCTAGAAAGGACTGTTCGAAATTGAGAATTTCTTGTCAAACTAAAATTATTGAAAATATAAAATTTTTGCGTACATCTTATAATCTTTCACAAACTAAATTCGCAAAATTATTGAATTTCTCTCTCAAGCAAATTAATCATTTAGAAAATGATAGGAGAAATTTAACGTTAGAACAAGCTCTACTCATAAATCAAATATTTGGCGTTAGCATTGATTGGATTCTAGGTATATCTGACACCCCCTTAACAAAAGAAAGCATAGAATTTGCTGAAGATAGACTTTTTAAAATCATGAACGGAACACTTTCATGTTATAATACGTATTTTAGTAATCCAAACCGTTTATTTGACTACTCTCTGCAAGTCCGAGCTAACATCTTATTTTTAACATATGCTATTCAAATTGACGGTCACTTTGTGACTATAGATTATTTAAACGAGCAAAGTGAAGAAGAAACATTACATTCTGAATTTATTGATATGCTAGTGGAGGAATCAACATGGTTAGATGATTCTTCAGACAGTCGCTATCCTTACAAGTCGAAGTTATTCGAGCTCATATCACGGGAAAGAACTACCCCTTATTATCAAATTGAAGAACCGCAACAATAAGACTTTTCCATGTTGTTGTTGTTTTATTCTCTTCTGTTCATTTTTGTTCTGTTCTGTTGTATTGTGCCAATAAAAATCTCTTGTATACTTTTTGTATACCACCCAAATTTTAGCCTTCTTCTACCGTTTTTTGCGCAAACTAAAACCGCCCCCAAACCTAGTCTGGGAGCGGTTCTTTTTATGGTGATCCCGGCCAGAATCGAACTGGCGACCTACCGCTTAGGAGGCGGTTGCTCTATCCTACTGAGCTACGGAACCATAACAACAGCTCAGGCAGAACTCAAGCCTTTCCACCCAAGCTGTACTAAATATTATACCGCAAAAACAAAATACTGGCAATGAGGAAACAGCAAGTTATGCGTCAGCAAGCTTCTCCTCTTTTTCCTTTGCCAAAAACTCCGCCACAGCAGGCAGATTATCAAAAATAAACTGCTGCGCTGCCTGCGGATAAAAGTTAATATAATAAATTTCTCCGGTAGCTTGTCTTACACGCTTTTCGGTAACAATACCCAACTCAGAACCCTTTTCTGTCGGAATTTTATTGCGCCCATCTTCCGGCAACTGCAGATAACCTGTATGTTCCAACCATCTGCCAAGCTCCACCGTGGTAAGATTATGCATTTCCTTATCTGCAAAGGTATCATTAATATATTTTACAAGCTTTGTGATATTGGTAGCTTCAGTCATAGGCTGCAGCCTGTTCAGGTCATCCTGCTCCACAACAAAGCTGCTTTTAACTGCCTTAGGAGTTTTTGGGGCAACCTTAAAGCTCGTGCTCTGCGACACCAGATTCATAATCTTGCCGTAAACAGCAATAACCTCTGCGGCATCGGCAAGCGCCTCCTGTACCTGCGCGCTCTGTACAACCTCCAGTGACAGCTCCTCCTCGGCAAAAGGATGTCTGTTTTGGCTCATACGGTGAATAACATTGTAAGCATTGCGTAATTTGTTGATATCCAGCATCTGCATTTCTCCTATTCTTCACACAAATTTTATAAACAAAAAGGCAGACTCTGCTACATAAAGAGTCTGCCCTAAAATAATCAGCAGTTAATGTGCTTCTGCCAGCACCTCAGCGGCAATATCGTCAGCCATTCCCGGAGGCATGCTCCATTCAACACGCACGCCGGTTTTACCCCAAAGACGGGTGAGCGCTACCTGAAACGCCTCCTTACTGGAAAGCGGCTCCAGCGTTATGGTAGCAAAATCACGGATAGTATCACCCTGCGGTACATCCAGGCTCAACGGAGTTGCCAGATACTTCTCGACAGCAGCCTTGGCTTCGGCAACAGCCTCCGGCAAGGTTACTACGGCAGTCTTATCCGCTTCGTTATATTCTACATAGCCATAATGGCAATTATAATTCAAGGTTACAGCATAATTACTCATTTTAATCCCCCTCTGCTCTTGTTACTAATTATAACAACTTAAGCACATAATATCAATATAAGGATTTAAGTAAGCAATTAAAATATAAGTCTTTCTTAGCCTGTAATCCTTGATAAATATAATGCAGCACTATTATCTGCGGCTGAATACAGGCTGCAAACGTTTTTCCATAGGCAGCTTGTCGGCAGTCACCGCCAGCTGTGCCATCTCGTACAAGGTGCTTTGTGCGCTTACAGGCTCCAACTTGTTGCGTACACGGCGATAGGTACCGTTGGACTGCATCATATGTGCGCCCACGTTATCGCGCAGATACAAATCGAGCAGCGCCTTGATGCGACGGATATGCTCCTCGGTTTCTACCGGGAAGAACAGCTCTACGCGGTCATTAAGGTTACGCGGCATCCAGTCGGCACTGGAAAGATACAGCTGCTCCTCGCCGCCGTTGGCAAACCAGAAGATACGGCTGTGCTCCAGCTGACGGCCTACAATACTGCGTACCGTAATATTATCGCTTATGCCCTCGATGCCTGTGCGCAGACCGCAGATACCGCGCACAATCAAATCGATATGCACGCCTGCAGCCGAAGCCTCGTACAGCTTCTGGATTACGGGCTGGTCAATCAGCGAGTTCATCTTGGCGATGATATGTCCCTCACGGCCGGCACGCACCATAGCAATTTCATTATCAATCAGCGCGTAAATTTTCTCGCGCAGTCCCAATGGCGCCATAACCAGCTTATTCCAAACCGGTGGCTCGCTGTAGCCGCTGAGCAGATTGAAGAACGCCGAAGCATCGCTGCCGAACTCATCGTTCGCCGTCATCAGGCCAAGGTCGGTGTATAATTTTGCGGTGCTGTCGTTGTAGTTGCCTGTGCCCAGATGCAGATAACGCTTAATACCGTTATCCTCCTTGCGCACAATCAGAATAATTTTGGCATGCGTCTTTAAGCCGACTAAACCGTAGATAACGTGGCAGCCTGCTTTTTCCAGACGACGCGCCCAGAGGATATTGTTTTCCTCATCAAAACGTGCCTTCAGCTCTACCAGAACCGTTACCTGCTTGCCGTTTTCCGCAGCACGCGCCAGTGCAGCAACAATCGGGCTGTTGCCGCTCACACGGTACAGTGTCTGCTTAATCGCCAGCACCTGCGGGTCATCGGCAGCATCGCTAACCAGCTTAACTACCGGGTCAAAGCTTTCATAGGGGTGATGCAGCAAAATATCATTTTCGCGGATAGCAGCAAACAAATCGCTGTCATCCGGCAGCTCCAGCGGACGCTGTGGCACAAATGGCTCATACAGCCACGGCCACATGCCCTTCATACCGATAAATTTAAAGAAGCAGGTCGGGTCCAGAGGTCCGTTGATTTCATAAACCTCCATCTCCGTAACATCCAGATTTTCCTCCAGGAATCTTTTGATACGATTATTATTCGTTTTAAAGATTTCCAGACGTACAGCTGCGCCGCGCTTACGCTTACGCAGCGATTCCTCAACCTCCTTCATAAGGTCAACGCTGTCATCCTCTTCCAAGTCAAGGTCACTGTCACGCGTTACTCTGAAGGACACCATATCCAGAATGTGGCAGCCCTTGAACAGATCGTGGCAATGGCTGGCGATAATATCCTCCAAAAATACGAAGGTACGCTTGCCCTCAGGCTCAACCTCGACAATGCGGTCCAGCACGCTCGGCACCTGAATCAGGCCCATGCTGTGCTCGCCGTCGGCCTTAATAAGTTCAACAGCAAGATTCAGTGTTTTATTGGCCAAAAACGGGAAGGGACGCGAAGCATCTACCGCCATCGGCGTCAATACCGGGAAAACAACCTCGCGGTAATATTCCTCCAGCCAGTCCTTGCCCAGCTCGCTCAAATCCTTAACGCGGCGGAAATGCAGCTTCACCGCATCCATTTCTGCCATCAGCGCAATCAGCGATTTTGTCTGAGTGCGCACCTGCTCATGCGCTGCCTGCGAAATAGCCACCAGCTGCTCATGCACCGACATGCCGGAAGCATCGCGCTTTTCTACGCCGCTGTCAAAATTGCTCCACAGTCCGGCTACGCGCACCATAAAAAATTCATCTAAGTTAGAGGCCGAAATGGCGATAAACTTCAAACGCTCCAGCAGCGGTGTGTCCTTAACCATTGCTTCCTTGAGCACGCGCAGATTAAATTTCAGCCAGCTCAGCTCGCGGTTATAAAAATACTCAGGCTTTGTCAAATCTAATTTTCCCATCACTTATTCACCCGTTCCAAAATCGGTTCAATACCAAAAACTTCCTCAAAGAAAGTTGATTTATCATCAAAGGTCCAGATTTCCAACGTCAAATCCTCTTTACTTGCTGCCAGAACCTTCAGCTTATTATCCTTCAGTGTTACACTGCAGCTGTGGATTTTTTGCATATAGCTGCGGTCCAGAGCATCAGCCAGACGCACAATAGCAGCCAGCTTAGCTACAACCGGCACCAGCTCCTTTTCCACATGCGGAGCACGCGTATTGGTCTTGTCAAACAACCTGTTGGCATGATAATACGACGCCAGCGCCACAATCTCCTTATCCGCTTCGCTCAAGCCGATGATATCCGTAGACATAATCAGCTGATAGCTGTAAATAGAATGGCTGCGCATGCAGATATATTTGCCTATATCATGCAAAATACAGGTAGCACGCAAAAGTAGGCGCTCATGCTCGCCCATGCCGTAAGCCTTGGAAATCTTGTCGAAAATAATCAGCGACAGACGCTCCACCTGCTGAGCATGCTTCTTATCATACAGATAACGGGCTCCGATGGTATGGAAAAGGCTGATAAGCTCCTGCTCCAGCTCCTTACGCATGACAGGGTTCGTTTTATTGCCGATATGCAGCAGCTGGATACCGTCGATAAAGCGGTCTGCCGTAATAATAATTTCCTTGGCGGGAATCAGATGCAGCAGCTGTTCATACAGCAATACCGTAGGCAGCACAAGCTCCGCAACATTTTCCGGCAGCTTATATACCTGAATAAGCTGCGGCAGGCTCATCTGACGCATGCTGTCGAAAAAGGCATGGAAATCCGCCGCCTTGATGCGATGCACCTTTTGCTGCTCATCCAGACCCAGCATGCGCAGCAAAAGCTCAGTTTCCGTACCGGAAAGCACCAGATAACGCACCTTGCTGTCACCCAGCTCGTTTCTTACCGGGCCGATTGTACTGCTGAGGAACTCCGTCAGCGCCTTGTTAAAATGCATGCTTTCACGGCGGTTGCGCTCAAAGCTTTCCTTAATACGGATGATACCGATGTGGAAATTGCCCTGATAGCAGATTTTTTCATCGCGCACCAGCGTTACACCCAAGCCGCCGGAGGAAATATCCATCATCAGCATGCCTTCACGTTCGGTAGAAATTTTTTCTGCCTTCAGCGTATTGCGGATGGCTACAAATTTGGTATAAATCTCCTTCGGCATATCAACAACATCGACCACAAGACCGGTTTTGTTATAAATCTGATCCAGCAGAAAAACCTGATTGCTGGCCTCACGCACAGCAGTAGTTGCCTGCATAACATATTCCTCGACACCGTATTCCTTCATCAGACGCTTGAAGCCGATAAGAATTTCGCAGATTTCGGAAACCAGCGGGAAAGGAATTATTTTATTTTTAAAAGTTGCCTCACCCAGGCGAATGCGTCGGTTGCAGCACTCAATAACCTTATATCTTTCGGTATTGTGATATTCGGTAATCTGCATACTGAGCATCTCCGAGCCTAGATGAATAGCAGCAAAGGTTGTGTAATTTTTACGCTTCATTAACTAAGCCTCCAAAACAGTATATTATTGTTATAATTCGGGTTTCTTAACAAAAATCCTGCGAAAAAATCAACATTATACAGTAATTTAACAAGTTAACACGAATTTTACTTTTTCACGCAGGATTTTTTCAGGTTATGGGTAATATAATAAATATATCGTTAAAATAGAATAATCGGAGTTTATAGAAACACCCCACAAGGAGAAAAGGAAAATGCAACGAATCGCAATTATCGACATCGGCTCTAACTCGGCCCGGCTTGTTATCAGCCATATTTATAAGAATGGTGCTTATAATATGGTCTATAACCAAAAAGAAGCCCTGCGCCTCAGTCAGAAGGTCGACGAAAAAAACATGCTTACAGAAGTAGCCTTCAGCAGCACCATCGAAACCATGAAAAGCTTTGCCTATATGTGCAAAATTTATCAGGCTGACAAAACCATTGCCGTTGCTACCGCAGCCATCCGCAACGCTGCCAACGGTGCCGAGCTTGTCGCACGCGTTGCCGAAGAAACAGGCATTCAGCTGCACATCATCTCCGGCAATACCGAAGCCTACATCAGCTATCTTGGCGTTATTAACACCCTCAACGTCAAGGACGGCATCATCTTCGACTTGGGCGGCGGCAGTACCGAGCTGATTCTGTTCAAGAACCGTAAAATTTTAGAAAGCGTGTCCTTGCCCATCGGTGCAGTCAATACCACCTCTATGTTCAATACCCGTAACGTCATGCCCGCCAATGTCTTCAGCGATGTCAGCTTTTTTATCATGAGCCGTTTGGAAAAGTACCCCTGGCTTAAGCAAAACGGACTGCCACTTATCGGCGTTGGCGGTACAGCACGTACCGTAGCCAAAATCATCCAGCGCGAAAAGAAGTACCCAGCGACTAAAATCCATAATTATTCCTATACAGCGCAAACCTATCGCAGCTTCTTCAACAGACTACGCAACACAAATCTGGAGCAGCGCAAAAAGATTTCCGGTCTCAGCAGCGAGCGCAGTGATATCATTCTGGCCGGCAGCAGCATTATCAGCTGCCTTTTGGAGGCCACCGGTGCCAAAAAGCTCATCACCTCCGGCTGCGGCCTGCGCGAAGGCCTGTTCTTCGATTATTATTCCAAGGAAAACCACGTGCCCATTATAGCGAAGGATATCCTTAGAATGAGCAGGGAAAATGTGTTAAACTTATATGAACCCGACCAGCAGCATTCCAGACACATCACCCATTTGGTGTTATCAATGTTTGACGGCTGGAGCGAGCTGCACGGCTTACGCAAAAATTACCGCCGCCTGCTGGAAACCGCTGCGCTGCTGCATGACATCGGCATCACAATCAACTTCTACAGTCACGCACGTCACAGTGCCTATATGATTTTAAATGCCAAGCTCTTTGGTCTGACGCACAAAGAGCAGGTCATCACGGCAGCTATCGCCGGCTGGCATAACGGCGTTTCCAAAAACTATTTCAAGGACCGTTTCTACAAGGAACTGCTTAGCGACGCCAACTGGAAAACAATCAACAAGCTGGCACTGCTGCTGGCCTTAGCTGAAAGCCTCGATTATACGGAAACATCCCAGATTCATGTTATTGAACCGAGCATCATCAAAAAGAATGCTACTTTAAAGCTCTATGCTCAAGGTATTCCCAGTATTGAAATGCATCAGATTCAGGAGCATCTGTCATGGTTCAAAAAGACCTTCGGCGTAGAGCTGAAGGTGCAGCTGGCGACAGCAGCAGAAGAATAATGCAAAGCAGCCTCAGTATACGCTTGCGTATGCCAAGGCTGCTGTTTTTATTTTGCTCCGTATTTTTCTGTTTCTTCCTGAATGTAATGTGTTGTTAAGTCAAAGATTTCATCCTCAAGATGCTTGCGTAATATTTTTTGCCAATTGCGTCTGCTGTACAGAAAGCGTAAAACGTACACTGTCTTTTCATCCTCCCGCACGATGTAAAACAGCAGATAATTGTTTACCGGCACAAATCTGATTTCCCATACTCTCAGGAAATTATCATTGCATATAGGGTACTTAGTCGGGAAAAATGACAAATCCTTAATAGCTTCATGCAATTTTTTAGCAAGACCGGCAGTAGCCTTCTGATTATATAATTCGTATTTGATATAAGCTTCAGCCTTATAATAATCCTGCTCAGCAATTTGCGTTACTTCCACATTGTAATAAATCATTTCTCTACCTCAGCTAACTCCGGATAGCGTGCTTCCAATTCAGCTAAGAATTTTTTAGCAGGCACAGTTCTGCCTGCCGCCACATCATCCAGACCAGCTTTCAGCGAGCTGTACAACTCAAACCTTGCTGTAAGCTCCTCGTAGGCTTCAATGCTCATGACAGCCAAATCACCCTTGCCGTTTTTGGTAATAAAAACCGGCTCCTTGTACTGATGGCAGAAATTAGAAATCTCGTTATAGTTGTTGCGCAAATCTGCGCTGGAAGTAATTTTTGGCATAATCGCGCCTCCTTCGTATAGATAAATTATACCTTAATTCGGCTATACGGTCAAATTTCATAAGAAAAGACCTGCACGTTTTGCACATGCAGGTCTTTCGCTATTTATAGCTTTTTATTTTACCGCAGCCTTCAAAATACCGTGTACCATCAGCGCAGAATTGTACAAATCCTCTTCCTTGATGTATTCGTCAACAGTATGCACATTAGCCATACCGGTGCCCAAAATTACGCTGGGCAGTCCGTAAGCATTCAGGAAGTTGGCATCACTGCCGCCGCCGGTAACCGTAATATCCGGAGTAAAGCCGTGCATTGCGCAGGCAGCCTTCGCCAGTGCCACAACATCGCTGTCATCCGCAACAGCAAAAGAATCATACTTGTTATCCACAAATACTTCTGCCTTAGCGCCATATTTTTCGGCACTTGTTGCAATAGTTTCTACGATTTCCTTGCAGATAGCCTCCAGCTTTTCCTTGTTACGGCTGCGCGCATCACCCTCAATCGTTACCAGATCAGGCACAATATTGGTTGCCTTACCGCCGCCGATAATGCCGATATTGCAGGTAGTTTCCTCATCAATACGGCCATAACGTTTAACATCGGCAAGAGCCTTGGCAGCAATCATAATGGAGTTAATGCCCTTTTCCGGCTCCAGTCCGCCATGCGCGGTTCTGCCGATAATGTCGATTTTATATTTCTTCTGGCCGGGAGCGCCGACAACAATCTCGCCCGGAGCGCCTTCACCATCCAGTGCATAGCCAACGTCGGAACGCAGCTTGGAGCGGTCGAGGCAACGGGAGCCGTTAACGCCGCCCTCCTCGCAAACAGTGAAGAGAATCTGGATATCACCATGCGGAGCGCCTTCCTCCAGCAGCAGACGAATACCCTCTAAAATACCCTCAACGCCGGATTTATCGTCACCGCCGAGAATAGTGGTGCCGTCGCTGTATAAAACGCCGTCCTTTTGGATAACGGTAGTGCCGCCGCAGGGCTCAACACCGTCCATATGTGCAGAAAGCAGCACGCGCACCGCACCTTCAACTCCTGCGCTGGCAGGCAAAAATGCCCACAGATTACCACAGTTGCCACCCAGCTTTTCACCGGCGTCATCCTCTTCCACCGTAAAGCCGAGAGACTCTAATTTGCCTTTGAGCAGTTCGAATACAGGACGCTCCTGCAGGCTGTGACAAGGCAGGGCAACAATTTCCTTAAATTCTGCGAGCATACGCTCCTTATTTACTTGCGTCATATTTATCTTCCTTTCAATAATATAAATTCAAGCTCAGCGTGCCTAAAGGGGCAGCAAATCCGCTAAACTTTTATTTCTTAAATTATTCCGGTATGTTCCAGCAAAATTTTGATACCGATAAAAATCAGCACCAGGCCGCCGGCCACGTCAGCTCTCTTGCCGGCCATAGCTCCCAGCTTAAAGCCAGCCAGACCGCCAAAGGCTGCGATAGCAAAGGTCACCACGCCAATCAGTATGGAAGCGGACCAGATATCGGTATTCAAAAAGGCCAGGCTGATACCAACTGCCAGAGCATCAATACTGGTGGCAATCGCCAGCACCGCCATCTCCTTCACGCTATAATCTTTTTTGACATGACAGGCCTCTTTTGCTTCACGAATCATGTTGATTCCCAGATAAAGCAATAAGAAAAAGGCAAGCCAATGATCATATTCCGTAATATAATCACGGAAGGATACAGCGCTGTAATAGCCCAGCACCGGCATCAAAAACTGAAATGCTCCGAACCAGCTGCCGAAGCGCAAAGCTCCGCGTAGTCTGTTATCCGGTGTCAGCACCATACTGCCGCAAACGGAAACGGCAAAGGCATCCATAGCCAGGCCAACCGCCAACAGCAACAGTTCTGCTAAACTCATATTTTCATTCCCTCACTCACTGTAAACAAATCTATTCTTTATTTTCCTTATGCAGCAGCTGCAGCAAGCGTTCATGATCCTTGCTTATCTTAATTACACGGAACACGCTCGTCATAAGCATCATTCCCAAGGCAATAGCACTGGCATCCATGCCGGTGGTTATGAGAATGTTCATGCCCGTGTCGTAATTATTTTCTATAATCGCCGCCATACCGCGATACATACCAAGTCCCGGCACAATTGGGATAATACCGGGAATAACAAAAATCGTTACCGGCTGCTTAAAGATACGCGCCGCCAGCTCGCTCAAAAGCGAAAGCGCAACTGTGGCAAAAAACATGGCATAAAAAGAATCATATGCCAAATCCTTGCGGATGTAGCAGTAAACTACCCAGCCTACCGCACCGATAAAACCGCTGATATGTAGGCTTTTGCGCGGTGCCTGAAACAGAATACCGAAGGCAGCCGTAGCGATAAACGCAAAGCCAAAGGCTGTAAAATAATTTATGCCCACAGCTTCCACCCCCAGTGATACCATACGAGCAGGCTGAATGCCAGGCCAATCGCAATGGATGTAGCAAAGAGCATCGCCTCGGCAATACGCGAATTACCGGAAATCAAATCGCCGGCCATATAATCGCGCAGGCCGTTGGTAAAGGCTACACCCGGCAGGAACGGCATCAGCGCACCTACGATGATATTGGTACGCGTGCATTCGCCGTCCATCTCACAGCAAAAAATAGCCAAAGCGCCGATTGCCGCACCTGAAAGCGCATTTTCCCAAAAGGCACTGGGGCGATAACCGCCCAGCTGCTTTAACAGCACCATGGAAAGGCCGCCGGTAATAAAGGCCGCGATAAAGTCATGGCTGTTGCCGCCCAGCATTGCCGCAAAGGCTGCCGAGCTGATTGCCGAAGCCATGCAGACACGCCATTTGCCATAGGGCGGTGCCTTGTGACGCAGCTCTTCCAGATATGCCAGCGTTTTTTCATAATTCAGCGGCCAGCGTTTCAGATTATAGGAAAAATCGTTCACCGCACTGATAACGCTCAAATTGGTGCTGCGATAACGGATACGGCTGATAATCGTCGCACCCTCGCTTTCCTCATCGCCTAAAATAATAACCGTCGGCGTAACAAAAACATGAATATCATGATAGCCGTGCGTATGACAGAAGCGGGAAATAGTGTCCTCTACTCGGGAGGTTTCCGCACCGTTTTTCAAAAGTGCCTTGCCCATGCCAAGAGCAATATGCAGTGTCTGCTCACGGCTTAAAGGAGCAGCTTCCAGTCCCATTATGCCTCACCGCCTAACAGCTGCGCCACTGCCGCACGGAAGCGGTTGGCACCGCCCATAGAAGGATGCGGCACAGCCATACATTCAACACCGTAACGTGACAGCGTTGTCGCCGCCTTCTGACCGATGGCAACAATTTTCATCCCCGGACGCAGCTCCAGCAGCATCCGCGCGTACTCAATGCCTACATCAAGCTCGCTCGGTGAGGGCGTACGGTTAGTCAGCAGATTGCCTGCTTTATACGGATGAAACGGAAAAATATTCCAAAGAATAACATCAAAGGACGCAAGGCCATGGCTGTTCAGCGCGTTCCAGACAACAGTATCCGTAGGCTCGTTAAAGCCCTTCAGGCGCTGCGTATTGTTCAGCATCGTGCTTTTTTCATCACTCGTGCGGCGGTAATCCCATTCGCCCAAAACGCTTTTCTGCTCTACATCAGGATGATGGCCCAGCAGAATCCGCTCCGAAGTAATAGCAATGCCGCTGAAATGACCGCCCTGATAGCCCAAGGCCTCGGCAATAAACAAATAACGTGCATCCGGACGCAGCTCCAGATAACGGCGCAGATTGGCACTGCGGATAATGGGAGCCTGCGGGCCTATATCACAGCTTGTATCAAAATCACGCCAGGGATTAAAAACCTGCTCGCTGTGATAGCTCTGTAATTTATCAAGAAAAGTATTAATCTCCATAATTCCCTCCGAGATATATTATAACTCATACAGGCAGGCAGGAGCAACTACAAGAAAAAGGCAGTGCGCCTAGCTGCACGTAAAAAAAAGACCTGCAGCCTTACTTTCGTAAAGCCGCAGATCTTTAGTCTTTAATTTTTACTCAACATTAAGCGTTCTGCTTAGCCGCCAGCTTCTCCACCATAGCCTCAAGTCTTGCAATCTTTTCATTTTGCTCAGCCACAGTCTCATTCAGCGCTACAATCTGCTCATTCTGCGCTGCCACGGTCTTCACCAAAGCGGCCTTCGTAGTCGGCGTTTTGCTCGGACGGTCGAGCGCAAAGCTTACGCCTGCGTTCACCATATTCTCGCCGTTGCCCATGTTGCCAGCAATACTGAACATAACCTGCTCGCTCGGACGATAGAACGCACCGATTGCAGCAGCGTTCGCACCACGATAGTTGCCTACGCCTGCTGCGAAGGTCAGCTTATTGTCCGGGTCAAAGTCCATAGGATGCAAAGCTGCCAGAGCTGCCGCACCAGCGCCAACCTTGTTCACCTTCGTGTCCAGCTTGCTCACTGCGCCGCCAAGGGTATCCACTCTGCCGCCCAGCTCGTCTACGCGGCCGTTGACGGTCTTAATATCATCCGCGTTCTTATCTGCCTTTTTGTTAACCTCGTTGACTGCACCAACTAAATTACCTTTCTCGGCGGTATCCAATTTAGCCAAGTCGCCAATTTTATTATCTACATTGGTAATTTTATTGTTGGCTGTGATAATATCATCTGCGTTTGCCTTCATCTGCTTATCCAAAGCAGAAATATTAGCATTTACAGTATCATCTTTCTTTACATAGTTTTCAGATGTAATATCGCCTAACTTAGCATCAACAACCTCGCCTGCTTTATTTCCTGCAAGATCCTTAATCACGTTCTTGCCTGCGTCGGTAATGTTGGACAGGTCTTTATCAGCCTTAGTGTTGATAGCATCTGCGTTTGCCTTCACTTGCTCATCAAGCTTAGAGATGTTAGCATTTACGGTATTAGTTTTGTTTACATAGTTTTCAGATGTAATATCTCCCAGCTTAGTATCAACAATTTCGCCTGCTTTATTTCCTGCAAGATCCTTAATCACGTTCTTGCCTGCGTCGGTAATGTTGGACAGGTCTTTGTCAGCCTTAGTGTTGATGGCTTCAGTATTTGCCTTCAGCTGGTTATCCAAAGCAGAAAGGTTGCCTGCTACGGTATTGCCTGCACTAATGTAGTTGCCATCAGTCATCGTGCCAATTTTGTTGTCAACCTTGTTCAACTGGGTATCCAGCGCAGAGATGTTGGCGTTTACGGTATTGCCAGTGCTTACGTAGTGCGTAGAAGTGATTGTGCCCAGCTTTACATCAACAATTTCGCCTGCTTTATTTCCTGCAAGATTCTTAATTACATTCTCGCCTGCTGCGTTAATGTTAGACAGGTCTAAGTTTGCTTTGTTTGTGATAGCAGTTGCGGTAGCATTCACCTGATTGTCTAATTCAACAAGATTAGCAGATACATTATTCGCTTTCTTGATGTAATTGCCGTCTGCACTCAGGCTGCCAATTTTGTTATCTACAGCAGTAATTTTAGTGTTAGCTGCGATAATATCATCTGCGTTTGCCTTTACTTGCGTATCCAATGCCGAAATATTAGCGTTTACAGTATCAGCTTTCTTTACATAGTTTTCAGATGTAATATTTCCCAGCTTAGTATCAACAATTTCGCCTGCTTTATTTCCTGCAAGATTCTTAATTACATTCTCGCCTGCTGCGTTAATGTTGGACAGGTCTAAGTTTGCTTTGTTTGTGATAGCAGTTGCGTTGGTGTTTACCTGCTTATCCAGTTCCACAAGGTTAGCAGATACATTATTAGCTTTCTTGATGTACGTGCCATCGGTGCTAAGGCTGCCGATTTTATTATCTACATTGGTAATTTTAGTGTTGGCTGCGATAATATTATCTGCGTTTGCCTTCACCTGCTTATCCAGGACAGAAATATTTGCATTTACTTTACCACTTGCACTTACGTAGTTCGTAGAAGTAATTGCACCCAGCTTATCTGCCACAACCTCGCCTGCTTTGATGGATGCCAAATCCTTAATTTTGGTCTCGCCTGCAGTGGAAATGTTGCCCAGGTCTAAATCTGCTTTACCAGCGATTGCAGTGTTAGCTGCATCCACGCTACCCTTTACCTCATTTATTGCTCCTACCAGATTTCCTTTCTCAGTAGTAGTTAAGTTTGTCAGCGTACCAATATTAGCTTTATTCGTATTTGCTAAACCCAATGCAGTATCTGCGGTACCCTTTACCTCATTTACCGCTCCCACCAGATTAGTTTTCTCGTTAGTAGTTAAGCTGCTCAGCGTACCAATCGCAGTTTCATTTTTAAACACCTGCTCATCAATTGCACTAAGATTTTGTGCTACTTTATTGGCTTTCTTAATGTAATTGCCATCTGCGCTAAGGCTGCCGATTTTGTTATCTACAGCAGTAATTGCACCTTCGTTTGCCTTTACCTTGTTATCCAATGCAGAGAGGTTTTGAGATACATTATTAGCTTTCTTAATGTAATTGCCATCTGCGCTAAGGCTGCCGATTTTATTATCTAGTGCAGTGATTGAATTCGTATTTCTCGTTATCTTCTTATTCAAACTAGAAGCATCAACATTAATTGTCGGGCCTTGAGTTCCATCATTTTTTGTTAGTTTTGTGCTTCCATTACCATCATCATCAATTTTAATCGTAGACCAGGTGTCTCTTAAGATTTGACCATATGTCGCAGCATCATTTTTATCTGTTCCATATGCAACATTTATAATTTGTCTGTATTGCGGACCATAATACTCGCTTCCTCCCGATCCTACAGAAACACTATTATTTCGATTTGCCACAGATCCTGTACCGATAGCAACAGAATTTTCCTTGGTTGCCGAAGAATTTGAGCCAAGTGCAAATGAACCCTTAGCCTCTGCAGAAGATCTATATCCTATCGCCATTGATGTTTCACCAGCCGCCTTAGCCTGATACCCTAATGCAACTGATTTTTCACCCTTAGCCACAGAACTATCTGCGATAGCTAAACTATCTTGACCTTCCGCCTTCGCATCTTTACCTATTGCAACGCTATCTCTACCTGATCCTTTAGCTCTTAATCCAATTGCAACAGCACCATAGGTTGTCTCAGTTAGATCTCCTATTGATAAACCGCCGTAGAACGCATAAGAACTACTACCAAGTGCGATACTATATTCGCCCTCAGCCTTGGCGTTATAGCCAATGGCAATAGTCTCAGATCCTATACCTGTTGCGTTATTACCTATAACAACAATATTCGTTCCATCATCTTTTTGAAGTTCATTCCTACTTGCCGTTGCCCCTTCACCGCAAATGATATTTTTCTTATCATCAATCTTTACAGGATGCTCAGTCGTCGGTGACGGATCCTCTGCAAACGCACTCTGCGCCCCTGCCAAGGTAAAGCCGCACACCGCCATAACAGCCAAAGCAATACGTGCCTTTTTCGCTGCACTCATAAAAATTTTCTTTTTCATACTTTCTCTCCTTCCAGCCCTTGATTTGGGCTACAATAAAAAATTCTCCACACTGCAAGCCGCCAAGGACCTGCTCCTTGATCCTTAAATATCCAAAAAACACTCATACAACAGGCAAAAATCTCTTGCAGAGTAAATAAATGCTCAAAAGCACTCCAAGCTTAATTTTTAATAAAACGTTGTAAATTTGGGGGCCTGCCGTCCTTAGTAGAAAATTATAGCATAAATGTACCCCCCCGCAAGACTTTGCAGGAGGGTTTTTGAAAATTTTTCATGTACTTGATTCTATTTAACAATTTCTATCCTTTTCTATAAGCAACGGCAGACACCCGCGGCAGTCTACTCTCTGACCTTCATGTCCTTTTGCAGCTCTTCCCAAAAGCTTTGCATATCCTCGTCAAGCGCCCGCACTATCCTGCTCAGCTGATAAACAGAAATATCAACCTCGCCCTTTTCCAGCGTGCGCAGCGTCCTCTGGGGAATGTCCGCCCTTGCTGCCAAAGCATACTGCCTGATATGCTTATCCCGACGAGTCGATACAATGTACTCGCCGATAAGCTGTGCCATCAACGTTCTTTCTTCATCCATGCTAACGCCTCCTGCAAGCTTGCTGCATATAGCGTATTACAAAAATGAGCGTCCTCGTCCGGAGCGGCAGAATCCTGCCTTTATTTAAAAATTCCTAATTTTCTGTGCTATAATAACCCCATCAAGCTTGATGTAGTACAGTACAGAATTCTGTCATACGCGGCATTGCGACCGCCTCAGAAAGGAACTGGACAACATAAAAATACCACCGAAAGACAAATTCAATCATACACCTACGCAACTGAAAAACCTGCTCATGGCAGCACAACGCTTTGAACAGCCTGCCATTGACAAGCTGTGCGCAGACTTTACTCCCTTAATCAACAAGGAGGCTCATCGTCAGAGTGTATTTAATGCATTGGGAGAAGATGCCGTCAATATTGCTTGGGAAATCTTTCTGGAATTTATTCATTCCTACAAAGGCAATAATTACCGTCTGCTGCCCGGATTGATTCAAAAGCATCTGCATTACCGTCTTTTAGACTGCCTGCATCAAAAAGGCTGTCTGCTTGATTGTGATGCTCTGGATGGCGACGAAGCCTTTGCAGATACGATTGCCGATAAGCACGATTATATCGCGGAAGCAGATACCAGATTGAGTATAAACGCTGCCGTCAGCAAGCTGTCTGACAAGCAGCAGACTGTAATACGTGAGCTGTATCTGCATGACAAGGATATAAAAACCTTTACCGGCACTACCGGGCTTAACGCACAGACATGTTATACACATAAAATGCGTGCTTTAAGTATTCTCAAAAAACAACTTGCAGGTTAATTATTTTGCTCCCTCGCCTGAGGGAGCTTTTTTTGCGTTTAACAACATATAGGAATTTTCATGCTATACTGCTACCGTACTTTACGTCTATGCTTCAAGTAGTACTATTTAGAACAAGGTTACTACTAGCTTACGCTAGTAGCTTTTATCAACGCAGAAGAAAAAGCGAGAAAGAAAACCAACAAAAGAAAGAACGAAAAAGAAGATTCACTCTTATACTCGGGAAAAACGAAGCAAAATTATTACACTGTCCGAGAGAAAAACAGAAAAAATTTTTAAAAATTATTTTTTTCAGGTGTAATAATTTTCACTCCAAAAAGGCGAGTAATAGAGTGAGAGGCAAAAACAACACGCTCCCGCCTCTTGCCCAAAGCAGAATCCGGATATGCAAGTAAGCGCATGGGAGAAAAAACAAAGGAGCTTTTTTCATGTTAGTAACAAATCCCCGCAAGATTAATCATGAAGAGCTGCGCGTTGTGGCCGCTGAGGCCAAAGGCAGCATCAAACACTTATTTTTGCACTGGACCGGCTGCCCATATGGTCAGGTCTTTGACGATTACCACATCAACATTGATGAGCATGGCGAAATTTACCTCACCTGCAGAACGCTGCATGATCGTAAAGAGCACACCTGGCATCGCAACACCGGTGCCGTTGGTATCACCCTCTGCTGTGCCTATGACGCGGTTCTTAATTATAATAGTATCCCGGATTATAAGGGATGTCCCCCGACTGCGCTGCAGATTGAACAGATGGCGATTGTTATTGCTATTCTGTGCCGGGAGCTGGAGCTTGAAATTTCGTTTGACACAGTAAGAACCCATGCTGAGGTTGCCGATCAGGATGACTATGGTCCAGCTAAGCATCCATCAGATATGCGTTGGGATTTGTACCGACTCACCGACCTGCCGGACACCCAGAACCTGTGCCCCGGTGGTGTGGTGCTGCGTAAAAAGGCTAAAGCGTACAGCAAGGCTATGCTTACAGCTCAGCTGCTGCATCTGCCTGAAGATCCTATGCTGACGCACCTGTCGGCGGCGTAAAAGTCCCCTCTCAGTCGCCTACGGCGACAGCTCCCCCCAATGGGAGCCTCTTTGCTACAATCCACATTTTTTTATCATCGAAAGGAGTTTTAATCTATGGCAGTAATCAATCAGGAAATTATGAAACGTACTCTGGTAATCAACGTTGAGGATGGCACCGGTGCCGACGGCACTACCAAGTATAAGGCGAAAAACTTCAACGGCATCAAGACTGACGCTGCACTGGACAAGGTGTACGAGGCAGGTACCGCTATCGGCGGCTTGATGGAGAAGCCTTATAAGGATATTGAGCTGACTGAGAAGAGTGAGCTGGCGGAAGCGTAAAAGTAAAACGCGGAAGTAAAATAGCAGGCGCCCGCTGTTTCTACGCTTACAAATAGCGTTAGGCTGGACAGGCGAGGCTCTCCTCGGGGAGAGCTGGTGCCCGCTAGGGCGACTGAGAGGGGTCCGCTGTTTCCACGCTTACGAATAGCGTTAGGCTGGGCTAATCCCCTCTCCGTCATCGCTACGCGATGCCACCTCCCCCCTAGGGGAGGCTCTCTGCTAACCTAACTTTTTATCATAACCATTTAACTTAAACAATCATCATGACACAAAGGAGCAATCACCCATGGAAAAATCTTTACAACTCGTCTTTAAAAACGCTGCAGGCAGCACCAAAATCATCACCATCTCCAACCCCAAAGAAAACCTCACCAAAGCCGAAACCGACGAAGCAATGCAAAAAATCGTCGCTGCCAACGTTTTCAACACTGTCGGCGGTGACCTGGTTCAGGCTGTTGAAGCTCGTGTGGTCAATCGCAACGTCCAAGTTCTGGCGTAAAAAACACTAAGGAGTGATCCTCATGGAATTTGACAGACTTCTCTCCGCTGCTGCGGATTACGGTTTTCCCATGCTCGTCAGCTCGTATCTTCTGGTCCGTATGGAAGGCAGAATAGAAAAGCTGAGTGCTAATATTGAAAGCCTCACCCACGTGCTGCAGGACAGACTCGTCATGCAATTTCCGTATGTACAGCAGCAATAAACCCTAGCTGCACGTAAAAAAAGACCTGCAGCTTGACTCTCATCAAGCCGCAGGTCTTTAATATTTACCCGCAACGTTTTTAGATTAGAACAGCAGCAGTACCATTCCCACTACCAGCGCCAGGGTAATACCCAAAGCATTACGCTTGCAAACCTCCATCGGGTCTACACCGGCAATGCCTGCGCAGATAATAGTAGCGCCGGCAATCGGGGAAATAGTACGGCCGAGAGTACCGCCCAAAGCTGCAATAGAGCCCATGTTCATGGTTTCCAGACCAAACTGTGCCGCATGCGGAGTAACTGCTTCGTTGAACGCAACGGTTGCAGCGTCACCGGAACCGGAAATAAGTGCCAGAACAAACGGACCGAAGGTAGCGGCAATTTTAACAATACCGGTAGAATTCAGCATCCAGTTAATCAGCGCTTTAATCAGTCCCAAAGCATTCAGGCCTGCTACGAAAACGCCTACGGAAATAATGATACCGATGATGTTGGCATAAGCATCGCCCATACCATCAAAGAAGCTCTTGGTCAGTTCAACAGGATTTTTACGGGTTACTGCCAAGGACAAAATCGCACCGATAACCATAGCGTGGGGTACGCCCATCTTCAGCGCGGGTACCAGCTTGGTGCTGCCCAAGAGCAGAATAATAACCGGAACCAGCGGCATAACGGCGAAAAGCGGATTAATGCCGAAGTTTTCGTCAACACCTGCTTCGCCTTCCGGCGCAAAGCCCCTGTTTTCCTTCAAAACAACAGCCAGAACGGTCAATACAGCTGCAGCAACGATTACACCGGCTATGGTTGCCAGCATATGATTGGCAATTACATCGGTAATCTGCACGCCTGCCAGCTTAGCGATAACGGCGTTATGTACCAGACCGGGGTTCAGCATACTGCCGTAGGTACCAGATTTAACGGCAGCTGCGGCCATTGCCGGATGAATGCCTGCAGACATCATAATTGGAATAAAAATTACGCCTACCGCAGCACTGCAGCCTGCAGCACTGGGGATAGCAATATTAACGACGAAGGTTGCCAGCGTAGCGCCGGGAATGAGCAAAAAGCCCATTTTTTTCAATACCTTACCGATTGCAACAACCAAATGCTTGTCGCAGCCCGTATACTTCATGCACCAGGCAAAGCCCATGCAGGAACAAACAGAAGTAATCAGACCGGCATTAGTCATACTCTTGGCAAAAGCATCAAGAGAAGCCATTGGCTTGCCGGCAATACAGCACATCAGAATACCAGCGGCAATCAATACCATTCTGGATTCATGTCGTTTCAACAAAAGATAAATTACACCGATAACAACGAGTGCACCTATTATCAGAAACATCTTCATTCCCTCCATAAAATTATTTTTTTGCATTAATATTATATGTGATAGAAATGCTTTTGAAAAGTGTATTATCAATTGTATACATAATACTTGCTTTCTTCAGCTAAGTTTATATAGCAAAAGTATAAATACCGTCCCACATTTCTGCGGAACGGTATTTTTTAATAACTTTATTGATGCCACAATCCATAATAATGAATAATATAGTTTGTTAAAGCATCCTCATATTCTGTATCCGGTACAGGCTTATCCATCTGGTCGACCAAATGACGCTCATCCGACCAGTAGAACGCCTTACCGCCAAAGTAGCCTAAGGCATAGGGAATATCCGTAGACTGCAAAAGATTGCGGCCCATAAATTTGTCCGGCACATCAATGCCCAGCAGATACAAAAGCGTCGGCGCCAGATCAATCTGCGAAGCATATTCATTCGTGCGCAGATTATTGAGCGGCGCTAAGTTCTTCGACACAAAAATCAGCGGAATAGGTGCAATGCTCTGTTTATCCTCAGCCTTGGTAACAAGCTTCGTATACTCGCCGCCGCTGTGCGGATTATGGTCACTCGTAATGATGAACAGCGTTCTGTCATCCATCAGTCCGCGCTTTTGCGCTTCCTTAAAGAAATGCTCCAGCGTTTTATCAACCCAATATACGCCACGCACTGTAATAAACTTATTACTGCGCACATTGTCCGGCATTTCGTTCCAGCTGAAGCCGGTGTAAGGATAAGGCTGATGCATATCCAGCGTTTTGGTAACCATCACCAAACGGTCATTCTTCGCCTTAGCTTTTTCCAGCAGCTTCAATGTTTCCTCATACATTACGTCATTATGAAAGCCCCAGCCGCTGGCACCTGTATAGCCCTGCTTTTCCAAATATTCTTTGGCATAGTATTCATTCATGCCGAACTGTGTCGGATACTCGCGCAGCTCATTGGCATAATACTGGCTGGAAGCGTTCATAAAGATGCCTCGCATTCCCGCTGCCTGCGCGCTGCGGAACAGCGAGGGCGTATTTTTGCCGGAAAGATCCTTATCCATAATCAGATGCGAACGGAAGGTAGCATTCAGGCCCTGCGTTGTCGGCACGGCAGAGGAATAATACCTGTTCATATGCGGATAACGGATAACAAGACTATTTAAGAACGGAGTAGCCTCTTCGGGAATATCCTTGTTATAGTAGTTAATGTAATCACGGTGCATGGATTCCAGAATCAGCAGAACAACTCGGTCATACTGCGGTTTGATTTTGTCAATCTTTGCTTTAGGCTCATCTATACCCATTTCCGTCAGACGTGTTTTATCCTTTGCAGTCAGCTCGCGCTGCTCCACATGCTTGCCGCCGGCAATTTTATCCGTATCAAAAATTGCCTTGCTGACAAAGTTCACATTAACAGGAACAGAAAGCATATTGCGATAGTTCATACGCGTCTTTTCGTTCTCTACCTCAGCGTACATACCGATAACATTTTCCACGCCGTACATGCCGGCATAGCCAAGCAATCTGTCGGTAAGATTCAAGCCCAAGGTAAACATGGCCACGCACAGCAGTGACCAGGCAAAGTTCGGCTTACGCTTTTGCGGCTTCGGTACATAAAAAAGCAGTAAAATAACAACTATGCTGATAACAATACCGGCAATCATCGTATTGCTCATCGTCGCAAAAATACCTTTAACAGCATAGATATTCAGGTTTTGGAAGAGAACGCTCTCCACGTGCATGGAGGTCTGCCAAAAATAGAAGCCGTCAAAAACCACTGCCAGAGCAGAAAATACATAAACGGCAAAATAAAGGATTTTCATCCCGATATTAGGCCATTTATGGTAGCACATTGCCATCAGGAGCACAATAAAAATGTTATTGTTAATACCGGCCAGCACGGAAAGGCTTGTCTGCAAACCTTTATCAAGACTAAGCTGGTTTACCATAAAAAAGGCTTCGCCCAGATAAAGAATACCGATAACAATAACGGGAAAATAGCGCTGCAATCTGTCCGGCACACGCTTACGCCGGTAATACAGTACATATGCTATCTCTGCCAAAACGCTGTCACGCAATACATGATCAAAAATCTGAAAGCCAAATTCATTCAGCGGAAAGGGGTGCGTTCCGCCGAAGCTTTGCCAGGCAAAAAATCCTTCTACTATGCAGGCCGCGATAATAAAAATCAGCCAGCCCATTTTTCTGCTTATCCTATTCACCTTACACCATTTCCTTGCTTACGCCAAAAACTTAATCGGCTCGGACTCCATCTCAATTAAAAGCGGAGCAGTTGTTACAGCATCTCCGTCAAGCTCTGCTGCAAAATTCTCTTCATTGCAGCGTATTTCCATTTTTTTCGCTGCACGGATAATAATATCATTATCCAGCGTCAGCGCCTCCATAGCAATGCAGGCCGCATAACGTATAAAATCCCCGCGCTTATCACCGGTAAACAGCGCCGCATGTAAAAGAGGTGACGAAAGCGACGCACCGTTAAAGAGGTTGTAACGTCCGGCATAATAGCGGCTCTTGCCTACAATAACAGAGGTTGCATCATACCACTCGGCTTCATCATCAAAGCGCACCTGAAAGCGGTAACGCCAGTTGTTAAACAGAAATTCCTTACGCATAATCTCTGTTCCCTGCCAAACATAAGCAAGCTTGTTGAGCAGCTTTTTCTCCTTTTCGGTCACCTTGTCTACTACAAGGGAATCAAAGCCTATACCGGCAACCGTCAAAAAGACGTTGCCGTTGGCGCGTCCCAGATAAACAGGCACCTCTATACCTTTGGATACTCGTTTAAACCACTTATGCGGGTCCGCCTTCAGCAGCAGCTCCTTAGCCACGAGATTTACCGTACCGGCAGGAAAAACGCTGATATAAGGCACATACTTGCGATTCGCCAGCTGTTCAATCATCGCTCTGATTGTGCCGTCACCGCCGGCAATTATCACCCAATCAACCTTTTCCTCAACTATTTCCGCAGCAATCTGCGGTATCTGGTCAAAGAAGCGGATATCTCGCATTTCTGCATTTTTAGGTCCTACTACTTCCTTCACCAGCTTATAGGTTTCATTCACCTTAGCCATCATACTGGCAAAAAGCTGCTTACCGGAATTACGGTTATACAAAAGCACAACCTTTTTAAATTTTTTTACGTCTACATATTCTCCAGGCATATCTAACTCCTAAAAATCCATTTTTTACGTGAGAGATAGTTCCATACAACAACAATACAGCTTGTCAACACCTTAGACAGCATCGGCTGCCAGTCAAGCAGGCTGACAAAAATATACATCAGCAGCAGGTTAAAGGCCAAGCCTATACAGCTTACCAAAAACACCAGGCTAAGCTCCTTGCCGCGTTTGTAACGGCTGCCGCTGTCAAAAACCAGGACATTGCCCAAGAAATAATGATACAGTGTTGCCAGGCAAAAGGATAAGGCTGTTGCCAGCATGGTCAGCAGTGTAAGGCTCAGGCCACTTAAAAGATAGTGGAAGAAAAGGTAGAACAAGGCCCACTCCACCAAGGCCGCCGTGCCGCCGACAAACAGATACAGCAAGAGCTTAATCAGCTCACTGTCCGTATAATCAACACCAAATAATATTTTCCTGCGCATAGCGTACTCCAGTCATAGTATAATAGCTTATTATATCATCTTTAAGCGAAGTTTTCAAAGCTTTCCGCTAATAGATGCTGATGGTGAAGAATTTATATATTTAGATAATTGTTGAAAAAAGATACACCGCCCGCTCCTTTTGTATAGCAGCATGACGCAGTAAAGAGCGTAACCATCATCGAATTCAAAGATGGCAAGCAGGCTTACCGTACAACAGTAAAACCCTGATCCCCCTCTCAATATCGGTTCTACCAACCGATTTGTGAAAAAAAGCGAGGCTATCATACACTCTTAGTGATAGCCTCACTTTTATTTCAGATACTTCATATAGAAAATTTCTATTTTATCAAAGTGAAATGCATCCATCTTGTAGTACAAATCCGATACACAACACCAGAAATAATCAACAGCTCCTTATTATTGCCTTGTAGCTTTTTAATGGCATCTGAATTTAACTCAAAATCAAGAATATAAATTACAAAAACAGAGCGATGCTTTCGCACCGCTCTAAAAAATTTATAAAAATTTATTCTTAAAAGCTGTATTTTACCTCTTTATCCAGCACTACACCAGTTTCCGGATTAATATTCATCTCACCACGCAAACCAGATGCACTGAATTTCACTTCGTATTCATATAATCCATGTTCTCTGTCCAATTTCAGTTCATAAATCGACACGTCACCAACTTCTTTGGCAACAATTGCTTTTACATCATCTTTGGACAAGATTACATTAGCGCTGCCGCCCAACGCTTTTCTTTCCATATTGTATTCTTTGATTTTACCATTTACCTGATATATATCAATTTCATATTTTGTCTGAGTAGCAGTATCAAAAAAATTCACTTCATAATATGGTTGCAGTTTTTGCAGTTCTGCT
>ENA-UEQH01000297-UEQH01000297.1-human-gut-metagenome-genome-assembly--contig:-NODE-297-length-29820-cov-50.494099_pt1 | contig 29820 bp, 27 predicted proteins | sample MGYA00242945_ERZ507943 | MGnify/ENA primary metagenome ERZ507943 (study PRJEB26167, sample SAMN06115418) | human gut metagenome | host: Homo sapiens | place: China:Hubei | collected 2015-03-06... | reverse complement strand
TGCATTACATCGACGCTACTTTGGATAAGAGCAAGACCACCGGTAGCAACAGCGCTACAGAGTACGGACTGATTTCTTACCTGGGACGTGTGCACTACGATTATGCAGATAAATATCTGATTACAGCGACTTTCCGTCGGGATGGTTCTTCTAAGTTCTCCGAGAAAAACCGCTGGGGTAACTTCCCGTCATTTGCGTTGGGATGGAGAATGGACAGCGAGGAATTCTTCAAGAAAATGAAAGCCGACTGGATTTCTTCTTTGAAACTGAGAGCCGGCTGGGGACAGATTGGTAACCAGAACATCACAAACTATGTAGACCGCAGCTTGCTGTCGCTTTCTACCCAGTATGGTGCTTTGTTCGGTCCTAACGGTAAGGAAACCTTGTATCAGGGTATCGCCGTAAGACGTCTGGGTAATCCGGATATCAAATGGGAAACTACCGAATCATGGAACTTAGGTCTGGATGCAAGCTTCTTCAACAGCAAATTGATTTTCAGCTTCGAGTATTATTATAAGACAACCCGCGACATGTTGCTGGCTGCTCCGATGCCTGTCTATATGGGTTACTACGACCAGACCTTTACCAACATTGGTGAGGCAAACAACCGCGGTATCGAGTTGAACTTGGAATGGAGAGACCGCACTGAAAGAGGTTTCGAGTATAATGTAGGCTTCAACATGTCTACCATCCGCAACCGCATGACTAAGCTGAACGGTGGTACTCCTATCTCCGACGGTTCGTTCCGTAACGGCAGTATGTATATTACTTATACCAACGAAGGCATGCCTATCGGTGCATTCTGGGGATACAAGACCAACGGTCTGATTCAGACACAGGAACAGTTGGATGCTGTGAAGAAACCGGGTGTACAGCCGAATGCTGAACTGGGTGACGTGCTGTTTGTAGACAATAACGGTGACGGCCTGCTGGACGAAAACGACAAATGCATGATTGGTAATCCGATTCCAGATATCATCTACGGTTTCAACGTATCTATGGCATGGAAGGGCTTCGACCTGAGCCTGCAGTTTGGCGGTACACTGGGTAATGATGTATTCAATGCAATGCGTCTGTATACTTATTATCCGAATGACATTACCAACAAAGACCGGGCACTGCTGAATTACTGGACACCGGAAAATACCAATACCGATATTCCTCGGTTGACCGATGCCGATGTGAACGATAATGACCGTATCTCTGACCGTTATGTAGAAAGTGGCTCTTACCTCCGTCTGCGCAATGCACAGTTGGGTTATACACTTCCTTCTTCCGTTGTAAAGAAAATGAAGATGCAGAATGTACGTTTCTACATCAGCGGACAGAACTTGTTCACGATAAGCAGTTATTCGGGACTTGACGTCGAAGTAGGTCAGTCTTCATCTTTGTCAAGAGGTGTAGATTACGGTATCTATCCTCAGGCAATAACTTTTACGGGTGGTGTTAATATTACTTTTTAATTGATAGATGGTTATGTTAAAGAATAAATATATATTAGGTGTTGCATTTGCTGCCATGCTGGGATTTGGCAGTTGTGTAGATTTGGATATGGAACCTCAAGGCAGTCCGGAAGCAGGCGAGGTTGCAGATGAACGAATGGCTTTCTTGCGTCTGGCCGCTGTATATTCTGATGTGAAGAGCTTCTTCTATACGTGGTCTATGCAGTGTTTTGGCGATGTGTTGTCGGAAGATGCTACTTACAGTGGTTCTGCCAACGATGCTTCTACTTTCCAGCTGATGGAAAACTTCCAGTATCCGGCCGACCATAATGAAATCTTGAATAAATACAAGCAGTCTTACCAGTGCATCAACAAGGCCAACTTGTTTATCCGCGATATGGAACAGACCAGCGACGAAATCTTCTCGAAATACAACAAGGAGCAGATGATAGCTGAAGCGAAGTTTATCCGTGCTTATACCTATTTTGAACTGGTGAAGATTTTTGGTGAAGTTCCTTGTTATACCGATGTGTTGGAACTCGACCACGAAAGACTGGGACGTGCAAGTCTGGAAACCATTTACGCTACCATCGAAAAAGACTTGAACGAGGCTGCAGCCGTTCTTCCTTTGAAGAGTGAAGTGCCCGACTATCTGGCTCAGTATGCCGGTCGAATCACGAAGGGAGCTGCTTATGCGATGCAAACCCGCGTTTACCTGTATGAAGAAAAGTACGAAGAAGTGAAACGGGTGTTCAAGGAAAACATCTTGCCGCTGATTCCGAGTGAATATGACTTGGAAGACGACTATGCATATATGTTCTCACTGGAAGGCGAACATTGCCAGGAATCTATTCTGGAAGTTTGTATGTACACTTCTACCAACTTGAGCGGATATACAACCAATAACGGTAACCGCCACGTGCTGATGTCTATGCCTAGAAATATGACCATCGGTTTCGGTTGCGCACAACCTACCCAGGCTTTGGCCGATGCTTACGATGCAGTTGGCGATACCAAACGTAAGAACGTGACACTGCTTTCTCGTCAGGAAGCTATTGACATCGAGCTGGCTGCACATCCGGGTGCAGTATACGGTGGCAAGGAAGTGCCCGAAATTACCGACGACAGAACCGGCTGGTATAACCGCAAGATGTATCTGGCACCGGGACAGCGTGAAGAAAATTATGGTAATAACCAACCCACTAACCTCCGTCTGATTCGTCTGGCCGAAGTTTACCTGAACTATGCAGAAGCCTGCAGCAAAACAAACGATGAGGCGAATGCTATCAAGTATCTGAACCTGATTCGTGAACGTGCTGATCTGGCCGGCTATCCGAATCTTACCGGTGATGCTAACCTGAGTGTATTCGAAGCCATTATGCAGGAACGTCATCTGGAATTCGGTATGGAAGGTTTCCGCTTCTTCGACGTAGTACGTGTAGGATGGGGCGAAAAAGTATTCTATCCGGGATTCAAGAGTCAGTTTGGACGCGACGAAGGTTTCAAGAAAGGTGCAGAGAAACTGCCTATTCCTCAGATTGAAATCGATATCAGCAACGGTGGTATCACAAACTGATACGATACTTTTTAAAGTGCAGACTCGCCGGGGGCGGGTCTGCTTTTGTGACAAGATGTGACCTTAAAATCTTTTGTTTTATCTAATCATAATACGTATGAAAAAAACATTTCTATTAATCGGCCTGTTTGTCATGGCCATCTCTTTTGCCGGTGAAGCTTTTGCACAAAAGAAGAAACCCCGTATCGGGATAGCAGGTATCCAGATAGAGAACAGTGTGTTTATGCCCAACAGACAGCCGCTGGTGGGCATGCCCGTACGGATGCCCGATTATTTAAGTCCGGACTCGGTGATGGGACAGGCTGCAACGTGGCTTCCTGCCTTGATGGGCCGTGGAGGCGGCAGAGGTCCGGTTACCAAAGAGTCATACGACGCCTTTGTAGAAAAATCGCTTGAAATCATCAAAGCAAATATGCCTTACGATGCCTTCTGGTTCTACAACCACGGTGCCTGCAGCGTAGAAGGAGTGGCCGACCCGGAAGGCGAGTTCATGGAAAAAGTACGCAGCCTTATCGGTAACGATGTGCTGGTCACCACGACCATGGACTTGCACGGAAATGCTTCGTGGCTGGTAGCTCTCAATTCCGATTTGATAACGACTTACCGCAAGGCTCCTCACGATGATTCCCGCGAGTCGCATCGCCGCGGTGTGGTCAATCTGCTGGAAAGACTGGAATCCGGCAAGGGCCGTCCGGCTTATAAGGCTTGGGTTGCCGTACCGGTATTGCTTTCGGGCGAATGGACCAGTACCCGCGTAGAACCTGCCAAATCGCTTTATGCCATGATTCCCGAAGTGGAAGCTATGCCGGGCGTGATTGATGCCGGTATCTGGATTGGTTACGTGTGGGGTGACAACCGTCGCAACCAGGGTGTCGTGATGGTGTATGGCGACGACAAGGAACAGGTGGAAAGTGGTGCCAAGAAGCTGGCCCAGAAGTTCTGGGATGTGCGCAAGCAGTTCTCGCTGGAGGCTCCGGGTTATGAGCTCGACAAGTGTTTGGACCTGGCGATTGCCAGCAAGAAGAAACCGTTCTTAATCAGCGATATGGGCGATAACCCCGGCGGCGGTGGCTCTGGTGAAGTGACTTGGACGCTGGCACGGGTGCTGAAACGCCCCGAATTCCAGTCGCCTAATGGCAAGAGTCTGCTGTATTGCTCTATCCCGGGTGACGAACTGGTGAAATCGGCCCGTAAGGTGGGTGTCGGCGGACAGGTAGAAGGCTACGTAGGTGCCATGACCGACAATGCATACGAAGGTCCGGTGAAACTGTCGGGTACAGTCGTGTACGTAAGTCCGGAACAGAATGACGACAAGAGTTTCTATAAGCGGAACATTGCCATCGTCAAGACAGGAAGCATTTATGTGGTAGTAGGTACCTCATCGCCTACACCCGACTTGGAAGGCTCCGGCATCGACCCGAAGCAGATGGATATCGTAATGGTGAAACAGGGTTATCTGGTGAATCGCTGGTACAGCATCAAGGCCGACTGGGTGATGGCTTTGACCCGCGGTGGTGTAGACCAGGATTTCTCCAAACTTCCGTATAAGAACATCGTGCGTCCGATGTATCCACTGGATCCGGACATGCCCGATCCGGAACTGAATGTGATTTTTGTTCCATCTGCCCATCATTTGTATGGCAGATAAATCATAGCGAAGTATATCATGTAGAAAAGAGGCTGTCCTCTGCTTTTGTGAAAAAGTGGAGGCCGGCCTCTTTCTTTATGGAGTATTTTATTTATAAAGCCTTCCCGGCTAACGGCAGGAAACCATATCCGTTTTTCTAGCGAATTTTAATTTTTACTATTTTGTCAGCATCAAGCTCTTTGTTACATACAGATTCAATTTCATCAATAATTTCTATACAGCGTTTTCTGTTTATGCGGATACCTGTACCTGCAGCAATAATATCTTCAAGGCTTGGATTGCCCGAATATTTGACAGATGTTGCATGTTCGCCTCTAGTGCCTTCCGGAGAGTAAGTAATATCGTATGCGGGAGCCAGCGACCATTTGCCGTTTTCGCAGAGGAAACTGAAGTTTTTGGCATGATCATCCTTGTTGGCGCATATGATATTGAAAACCATTCTGCGAAACATCTGTTCCACTTGTACAGGATCTTGCGTAAGGTAACCGGTTAGAGCAAGGAGGTTTATGTAATCTATGCTCTGCGTCCGGAAATCCGACTGTAGAAGGGCTGCTGCTGTAAGTGTATGGATGCGCTGTCCCTCCCTTATATCAAACCTTTTAATTGAGAAATAGCGGTCATTGACGAGACGGATTTCCGGAATGTTGATTCCACATTTCTGTGCAGTTCTCATGTATCGGTATTCTGTCCTACCAATGTCTGAGGGGTCGTATATATGTCTGAATTTTACTATCCAGTCCGAACCGTCAGCAGTCTTATATACTGCCTTTGGCCGTGCTCCGCCGGAATTACGGCTATTGTAGTACAAGAAAGATGCATCTGCATCGCTTTTCTCGGAGAGCACATCAAGAGCTTTACGCTGAAGTTCGTCAAAGTCGTTGTCTGTGATGGCAGCAGTATGCTCTTTGGAAACTTCAGGCTTATAGCAAAGTGCTCCCATTCCGGAACTGCCAACCAGGGACAGCCTCTGAAGAGGGGATAACTTGCTTAGTGAACTGCCTTCACGACGAAGCATTCTGTCAAGTAGGTAAAGTCCGTAGCCATCTGGCATACTGTCCTCAAATGCTGCAAATCCGCCACCAAAACTATTTTCTTTTGAGTATATGAGTCCTGTCTGTAGCGGCAATTCCCAAGGGGATATCGAGAAGCCACTTGCAATCCAATCCTTGTCGTACTCGAACACGCTCCGGTCTCTTTCTGGTGTCATCTGTAAAGTGCCGACAGTACGCCCATCTAATGAAACTGTGATTTTCAGAATATCTTTCATCGTCCTTTCTGTCTTCCCTGGTTCTTGTTTATCGTCTCAAGTTCCTCTCCTGTGGTGAACTTGCTTTTACTCATAATGGCACTCATCTCGTCAAACCAGCCAAATTCAATAACCAATTTCAGAAATGCCTCGAGAGAAATCTTTCCCTTGGTTTCAAAACGTTCGAGTGTCGGTTCCGGGATACCCGTTATTTCAGAGAGACTACGCCTGCTCAGGCCTTTATCGAGCCTGCGCTTACGGCAGTTTTCTGCTAAAATTGTCGCCAAACGTTCAGGGCTTTTGTCGAAAATATCAAAACTATATTCCATAATATATTATGCCAAAATAAAATTATGTGCATTTATCGCTTAATATAATATGCCAAATATAGTAATTATTGCGCTTATTGGCAAATAATCTTGTACCAGAAAAGAGGCCTGCCTCCACTTGTCTGAAGAAAGTGGAGACAGGCCTCTTTTTTTGTGTTGTATCTTATTTATAAAGCCTTCCCGGCTAACAGCGATTCATACTGATAGCTTGTATTTTCGTAATACATAGAGCTGTTGTAGTCGTCAATTTTGGCAATAATCCATGAGTTATACACTTTTATAAGAGCCCCGATAATATCTCCATCCGAACTGTCTGCCAATTTAAGTACAATACGTTGTATTACTTTGCCTATATCCCAATGAGTAGGAACACTGTCTTCTGCCTTAGACACATTGTCATAGTGTCCGGCAACTATACCATACTTATTAACTATCTCGTCGGTTACCTTATCAATGTTCTCGCAATGATATACCTCAGCCAACTCATAATAATGTTCCAGTCCTTTTCGTCCTAAAGCATTAACTATGACACAGCGTTCATTTTTTGTTTGCCTTCCAATATATTCTATTAAACTGCATAAAAAGAACAGATCATTCTGTTTACTGTCTTCTCTTCCGTTCATTTCTTTATCTCCTCATAACCTTTGAATGTGATACATTGTAATGCTTTATCGGTACAGAAATTAATCTGATGAGTAGGATATTTGAATTTTGCCATTACCCAGAACTGTTCTCTTGTCAATATACCGTTCATGAAATCTGCCACATAATTGTATATTTGGTCATTGGCCATTGCGCCTATCACAATATCATAATCATGTGGCTTACCACTACGGCATGCCACAATAAAATCCAGCCACTCATCTGTCATATCATTGAAATAAAGAATCTTGAGTTCTCCTGCTGGCTTATATTCATATGTACTCACTACAGGAGTGTCATAACGCTTTGCCCATTTTACGGCTTGTCTCTTTAACTCAGTACAATAAAACCCATCTCCAAAGTCTTTTGTAAACTTGCCTTTAATTATTTCTGGTTTTTGTACCGAGGTATAACTCCCATGATATATTTCCATCTGTTTTATTAATTTCTTGAGTGATACATAATCAAAATAAATTGTCAAAATAAAAGGACTGGAATAGTTGTTTTATCCTCTGCTGTTTACCCTTTATGTGAATGGAGTAAACAGAAGGGATTGCCTCCTTTATTTGTGAACAAAAATAGCCATATTATTGCAGAACTCCAAGAATTCCAATTGCTTCAAAAGTCGTATTCAATGTGTGAATCAAATTGTCGGTTACTCCTGCCTTTATAATTGCAAAGACCACCACTGCGCATAGCCATGATATAGCTTCATCAAAATTGTAGAGCAGTTACTTCTCGACTATGATACACTCGCCTCGTAAGGTCAGATCGCATCGAGCGCCTGGCGCAAGTCATCCAGCAAGTCGTCAATGTGCTCCAGGCCGATGGAGAGCCGCACTGTTCCCGGCGTGATGCCCTGCTGCGCACATTCCTCAGGCGTAAGCTGGGAGTGCGTCGTACTGGCCGGATGGATAACCAGCGACTTGGCATCGGCTACGTTGGCCAGCAGCGAGAAAAGCTTCAGGCGGTCGATGAAGCGGTGCGCTTCGGCCTGTCCGCCCTCCAGTTCGATGGTGAAGATAGAACCGGCCCCTTGCGGAAAGTAGCGGGTGTAGAGCGCATGGTCGGGATGTGCCGGCAGCGACGGATGATTGACGCTGCGCACCTTGGGATGCGCCTGCAGGAAATCCACTACCCGCAGGGCATTCTGCACATGGCGTTCCACACGGAGCGAAAGCGTTTCGAGTCCCTGCAGCAGCAGGAAGGCATTGAACGGACTGAGGGCTGCTCCCGTATCGCGCAGCAGGGTGGTGCGGATGCGTACGGCAAAGGCGGCGGCTCCGGCGGCTTCGCAGAAGCGGAGACCGTGGTAGCTGGCATCCGGCTCGGTGAATTGCGGGAATTTGTCCGATGCCTGCCAGTCGAATGTGCCCCCGTCGACGATGACACCGCCCAGCGAAGTGCCGTGTCCGCCGATGAACTTGGTGGCCGAGTGTACCACGATGTCGGCTTCGTGCTCGATAGGACGGATGAGGCAGGGCGTACCGAACGTATTATCAACCACCAGCGGAATGCCGTGCCGGTGGGCAATGGCGGCTACTTCCTCCAGCGGGATGAGGTTGGAATTGGGATTGCCCATGGTCTCGAGGAAGATGGCACGGGTGGCAGGGGTGATGGCGGCCTCGAAGTTCTGCACGTCGGATGGGTCGACGAACGTGGCCGTTACGCCGTACGTGGGCAGGGTATGCGCCAGCAGGTTATAGCTGCCGCCATAGATGGTGCGGGCTGCTACGATGTGGTCGCCCTGACGGGTAAGGTTGAGCAGGGCATAGGTGATGGCTGCGGCTCCCGAGGCCACGGCTACGGCTGCCACACCGCCTTCGAGGGCTGCCATGCGCTGTTCGAATACGTTCTGTGTGGGGTTGCCCAGACGGGTGTAGATTTCGCCCGGCTGCTCCAGACTGAAGCGTGCGGCTGCATCGGCCGAGTTCTGGAAGACGAAGGAAGCCGACTGGTAGATGGGTACGGCGCGGGCACCGGTGGCTGCGTCCGGCTGTTCCTGTCCGGCATGTAACTGGAGGGTCTCGAAGTGTAGTTTTCTTTCGCTCATAGTGGTATCTGTATTTTTAGTTTGTTATTTTCTATCGGCAAAAGTAGAAAATGTGGCCGAAACGACCAATATCTGCCGTAAATACAGAAAAAATCACTATTTTAGCAGGTGCAAACAGAATAAACTATCGGCCCGGATGCTGAAATCGGGCCTTAAAAAGAATGAATGCAATGAATATGACCGAAAAACTGGACAAGACCGACCTGCAGATTTTGCGGACGCTGCAGGAAAATGCCCGTCTCACTACCAAGGAGCTGGCGGCACGGGTGAGCCTCTCGTCTACGCCTGTCTTCGAGCGGCTGAAGCGGCTGGAGAGTAACGGGTATATCAAGAAGTATGTGGCTGTGCTGGATGCCGAGAAACTGAATCAGGGGTTTGTGGTGTTCTGCAAGGTGAAGATGCAGCGCATGAACTACGACATTGCCGTGGCTTTTGCGCGGATAGTGGGCGAGATTCCCGAGGTGACGGAGTGCTACAACATCTCCGGCAGTTTCGACTACCTGCTCAAGGTGCATGCCCCCGACATGAAATACTATCAGGGATTCGTGCTGAATGTGCTGGGGCGCATCGAGAATCTGGGGTCGGTGGAGAGTGTGTTCGTGATGGACACCGTGAAGCAGGAGTACGGCATACACGTCTAGCGGATGCCGCACCGCTGCTTTTTTAGAATATCTGCAACTTGATGCCGAACGACAGGCGCAGGTAGTCCCTGGGCTTGAGGTAGCGGTTGGTGAAAGCACTTACCAGGTAGAAATCGCAGGTGCTGAGCTCGTAGAACACCCCGATGGCCTCGGTAAAGAAGCGCTTGGAGTCGGGGATGTCGTACATGAAGCGCTGGCCGATGAAGATATTGGCACGCACGCGCGTAGAGAAACCGTAGTAGCCGGAAGGGTAGCGGTCGGGCTCACGCGTCCAGAATTTGTTGCTGAAGACCGTGTTGAGGTACAAGCCGCAGGTGAGCGGCTGGATGGAGAAACGGTTTTTCAGGGGCAGGTCCCACGGAATGTAGTTCTGCTTGAGGGTCATGGTGATTTTGGCCGACGAAGAATTGTACTTCGGGATAAGGCCGAAAAGCAGGTCGGTTTCCCACTGGTTATGCTTGCCATAGTCCCAGCCGCCACCTACCGATACCAGTCCCATACCGCCCAGAAACTGAATCTTGTTGTACGAGGGGATGAGGGCGTTGAGTGTCCGCCGGTAGCGGTCCACACGCTGTTCTGCTTTGCTTGGTGCGACGGGCGTACCTGTCTGGAGTACCGTGGCAGGACCGGCGGGCACCTCTGTGCGCAGACTGTCCTGTGCGGCCAGACGCGGGCAGCAGCACAGCAGGAGGCAGGTTATCTTAGTAAGTAACAGCTTCGTATTCATATCCGGATTCGTTGAAGGTGAATAAAAGGTACGTGCGCTTGTCGATGCAGGGGCACTGGTAGTACAGCACGCCGTCGCCGAAGAGGTCGTTTACCGACAGGCCGTGTGTATGGCCGTGGATGCAGAACTGCAACTGCGGCAGGCGCTTGATGTAGAACTGGAACACATCGTCCACGTTGTTGTTGAAGACATCGCTCTGTGGGGCCGCATGCATTAGTACCACACTGCGCTGCACACCCTGGGGCACTTCTTCTATTTCGTGCGTGATGAAGTCGAAATCGGGAATCGGCTCGGAGTAGTCGTATTCCAGCGCGTTGGTGTTGAGGCAGAGGAAACGCACGTTGCCGGCTGTGAAGGCGAAATTCGTCTCGCCGTAGAGGGTGCGGTATACGTCGCGGCCCGTGCCCAGACAGTCGTGGTTGCCGATGACCGTGAGGTAGGGCACATCCAGCATGTTCAGGATGTCGCGCATCCACATAAACTCCTGCGTGGCGCCGAAGTCGGCCTGGTCGCCTGCATGCAGCACAAAGTCCACGTCGTTGCGGCGGTTGATGGCTTCCACGGCATCCTCGGTAGCGTCGTACCAGCGCTGTGTGTCGCTGATGACGGCAAAGCGGAAGGTCTTCTTGTCCTTCAGCTTGGTCTCAATTTCGTCGATGTGACGTTGCGTAATGTCCGTCTCTCCACTCACGTGCGTGTCGTAAGGATGCGTTTCGAGCATTTCGCAGGCTGTACACAGGGCCAGCAGGGGCAGCAGGTACAGCCTTGTTCTAAGGTTTAGTTTCATATAGTGTTCTTTTTAAGAGGAAAAAACAGATTGTAAGAAGAAAAGCATGCGGAAAAAAAAGGGCCGCTGCCTGTTGCAACCGCCCTTTCCCTAAAAATATGGATTCCCTGGCATGAGCCGATTTCCGGCATCAGTTCTTGGGTTTCATGTCGCCTTCTACATACAGACGTACAATCTCCTTTTCCGCATTGGTGCGGATGGTGATGGATTTACGGAAGTGTCCGGGGAACTTGCCCGTACCGTCGTACGTAATCTTGATAACTCCTGTCTCGCCCGGCTTGATGGGTTCCTTGGTATACTGGGGAACTGTGCATCCGCACGAAGCAATGGCCTGGTGGATGATGAGCACGCCGTCGCCTGTATTCTTGAATTTGAATTCACAGCTTACCTTGGGCTGTTCTTCGGGAAACTCGCCGAAGTTGTGCGAAGTTTTTTCGAATGTGATTTCGGCTCTCCCCTGAGCCATGCACAGCATAACGCTGAACAGAAGTGACAATGTAAATAAAACGGTTCTTTTCATGGTTTGTAAATTACCTTGTTCTGTTTTCTATGAATGTTGCAAATGTAAGGGTTTTATTTTTACCGTGCAAGTGATTCTTGCGATAACTGCCTGATATACTTCACAGCAGGTAGGGCAGGAAGACCAGCAGACCGGTAATGAAAGCTCCGATGGCGCAGATAAGCACGGCTCCGGCAGCGATGTCTTTCACATCGCCCGCTATGGGGTGATAGTCGGGTGAAACCAGGTTCACCAGCCGCTCGATGGCTGTATTCATGCCCTCGGCAGCCAGTACCAGGGCAAAGCATAGCACCACGGCAATCCACTCCATGCGGCTGATGCCGAAGTAGAATCCGGCCGCCGTGGTCACGGTGATGGCACAGCAGTGAATCCATGCGTTGTGTTCCTGGCATACCAGCTTGCGGATGCCTGCGCCGGCATATACGAAACTTTTCAGTCTTTTTCGGATGCTAAACGGTTCGTTCATACGTTGTTGTTTTCTGTAAGTTTATCCACGTTCTACCTGCTTGACTCCCTTCACGGTGCGCAGTTTCTTGATGAGCGCTTCGAGCTTGGAGTGGTCGTCCACCATCACCGTAAGCATGCCCGAGAACAGGCCGTCGTGCGAGTCGATGCTGATGGAACGCAGCAGGATGTTGTTTTCCTTATTAATAATAGAGGTAATGTTGGTCACAATGCCGATGTCGTCGTGTCCCACGATGCGCAGGGTGATGGGGTACTGCTTGCCGGCGCTCTTTCCGGCCCAGCGTGCCTTCACGATGCGGTAGGGGAAACGCGACTGCATGTCGTAGGCATTGGGGCAGTCGGTGCGGTGAATCTTGATACCGCCGTTGATGCTCACAAAGCCGAACACGTTGTCGCCGTAGATAGGGTTGCAGCACTTGGCCAGCTTGAAGTCCAGTCCCTTCAGGTTGCGGTCGATGACCAGCACGTCGTCCTTGAACGTACGGTCGTCCATGTTCTGCTGCATGTTGTAGCCTTCCGCGCTGCGGTAGGTCACCTCCTCGCGCTGTTCGGTCTCACGGCGCTGCATCTCTACAAAACGGTCCAGGATGGCATTCACGTCGAGCGTCTCGCTGGCGATGGCCTGATAGAAGTCGGTCACCGTCTTGTAACCCATCTTCTTGATGAGGCGCATCATTACTGCCTCGTCGTAGTCCACCTTGCGGTTCTTGAACTTGCGTTCCAGCGTCTCCTTGGCAAACTCGGTCTGGCGGGCCGCTATCTCTTTCAGTGCCTGCTTAATCTTGGTACGCGCCTTCGAGGTGGTGACAAAATTCAGCCAGTCCTGCTTGGGCGTCTGTGTGTTGGCTGTCGTAATCTCTACCTGGTCGCCGCTGTTCAGCACCTGGCGCAGCTGTACGTTCTTGCCGTTTACACGGGCACCTACGCAGTGACAGCCCAGCTTGGTGTGGATGGTGAAGGCAAAATCGAGCACGGTAGCTCCCTTGGGCAACTTGTACAGGTCGCCTTTGGGGGTGAATACAAATACCTCGTCCTTGTAGAGGTCCAGCTTGAACTGGTCCATCACCTCCAGGTCGCTCTCGGCATTCTCCAGCGTCTCGCGGATGGAGTTCAGCCACTCGTCCAGACCCGTTTCTCCCTTGATGCCCTTGTAGCGCCAGTGAGCTGCCAGACCCTTCTCGGCAATCTCGTCCATGCGTTCGGTACGAATCTGTACCTCTACCCATTTACCTTCCGGGCCCATCACGGTGATGTGCAGCGATTCGTAGCCGTTGCTCTTGGGCACCGACAGCCAGTCGCGCAGACGCTTGGGGTTGGGCAGATACATGTCCGTCACGATGGAGTAAGCCTGCCAGCACTCCTGCTTCTCTTTCTCCAGCGGAGAATCCAGGATGATGCGGATGGCAAACAGGTCGTATACCCCCTCGAACGGGCATCCCTGCTTCTTCATCTTCTGATAGATGGAGTGGATGGACTTGGTACGTCCCTTCATGTGGAACTTCAGTCCGGCATCCTCCAGCTTGCGGCGGATAGGTTCGATGAAAGCATCGATGTAGCGGTCGCGGGCTGCCTTGGTGGCGTTGAGCTTATCCTTGATGTGATAGTAGATTTCTTTCTGCGTATATTTCAGCGACAAATCCTCCAGCTCCGATTTCAGCTTGTACAAGCCCAGCTTGTGGGCCAGCGGGGCATACAGGTAAGCCGCCTCGTTGGATACCTGCAGGCGGGCTTCCTCGTTGTCCGAGTCCTTTATCTGGCGCATCAGGTTCACACGGTCGGCAATCATGATGAGAATCACGCGCATATCCTCGGCAAAGGAGAGGAGCAGGTTGCGGAAGTTTTCCGACTCGATGGTGGGACTCTTGGCATACAGCTCGTTTACCTTCACCAGTCCGCGGATGATGCCGGTCACGTCCTCGCCGTATTCCTGCTGCACCATTTCCAGCGAATAGAAATTACACTTTACTGCCTCGTGCAGCATGATGCCCAGGATGGAAGCCCGTTTCATACCTATCTCTTCGGCCACGATGACGGCCGTCTGCATATCTTTCAGGATGGGGTTCATACCGAATTCGTTGCGTGACAACCCGTTCTTCCGAACCATGTCGGTAAGGTGGTTTTTCAACTTGTGGCAGTCGTCTTTCAGCAGGGTGTCGCCCGAGAGTCTGAGCAGCTTGCTGTAGAGCAGACGCAGCTCTTTCTGTTCCGTTTCGGTAAAAAAACTGTTCTCTTTCATAGTCTGAATCTTTTTACTTCCGTGTAAAGATAGTTTTTTTTCTTTTTTATTGGGAATACTTCGGCTTTTTTTTATAATTTTGGGACAAAACAATGACATTAATCATTTAAATAAACTACTTATGTTAACACACGAAGACAAAGAGCTTTTGGCCAAGAAAGGCATCTCCGAAGCTCAGATTGCCGAACAGCTGGCATGTTTTGAAAAAGGTTTTCCGTTCCTTCAACTTTCGGCCGCTGCATCTATCGGCAACGGCATTTTAAATCCTGATGCTGCCGAACAGCAGCAGTACATGCAGGCATGGGATGCTTACATGCAGGGCGACAAGAAGATTGTGAAATTTGTTCCTGCTTCGGGCGCTGCCAGCCGTATGTTCAAGAATATGTTCGAGTTCCTGGGAGCTGACTACGATGTTCCTACTACCGATTTCGAAAAGAAATTCTTCGACCACGTACACAGTTTCGCTTTCTACAACGACCTGAACGCAGCTTGTCTGGACAATACCGGAAAGAGCATCGACGCGCTGATGTCTGAACACAACTACAAGGCTGTAGTGGCTAACCTGCTGGAGGGTGCCGGACTGAACTACGGTGCGCTGCCGAAAGGTTTGCTTAAATTCCACCGTTATGCCGACGGCGTACGCACTCCGCTGGAAGAACATCTGGTAGAAGGTGCGCTGTATGCAGCCGGTAAGACCGGTCAGGTGAACGTTCACTTCACTGTATCTACCGAACACCGTGCGCTGTTCGAAAAACTGGTTGAAGAAAAAGTGGCTGTATATGCTGCCAAATACGGCGTAGAATACAATGTAAGCTTCTCTGAACAGAAGCCTAGCACTGATACGGTGGCTGCCGATATGGAAAACAAACCGTTCCGCGACAACGGCAAACTGTTGTTCCGTCCGGGTGGTCACGGTGCGCTGATCGAAAACCTGAACGACCTGGATGCCGACGTGGTATTCATCAAGAATATCGACAACGTGGTGCCCGACCGTCTGAAAGAAGATACCGTAACTTACAAGAAACTGATTGCCGGCGTACTGGTTACATTGCAGAAAAAGGCTTTCGAATACCTGGAACTGCTGGACAGCGGTCATTATACCCATACACAGCTGGAAGAAATCATCCGTTTCGTACAGCAGAAACTGATGTGCCGCAAGAGTGACATCAAGAATCTGGAAGATGCCGACCTGGTTATCTACCTGCGCAAGAAACTGAATCGTCCGATGCGTGTCTGCGGTATGGTGAAGAACGTGGGCGAACCGGGCGGTGGTCCGTTCCTGGCTTACAATCCTGACGGTACTGTTTCATTGCAGATTCTGGAAAGCTCTCAGATTGACATGAAGGATGCCGAGAAGAAAGCCATGTTCGAACAGGGTACTCACTTCAATCCGGTGGATTTGGTTTGTGCCGTGCGCGACTACAAAGGCAACAAGTTTAACCTTGTGAACTATGTAGATAAGGCTACCGGTTTCATCTCCAGCAAGAGTAAGAATGGTAAGGATTTGAAGGCACTCGAGTTGCCAGGTCTCTGGAATGGTGCGATGAGCGACTGGAATACAGTATTCGTAGAGGTTCCTCTCGGTACATTCAACCCAGTGAAGACCGTGAACGACCTGTTGCGTGAGCAGCATCAATAATCTTGATAGATAGAAGTAGAGAAGGGGACGAGGATTCTCGCCCCCTCCATATAATTTTAAACCTAAATAATAAGCATGCATTACTTTACTAAAACCCTTTCGTTGTTGTTTGCCTTCGCTTTTACGCTTTCATCGTGCGGGCATAAAGAACTCCCTGCCATGGGCGATACTGAGTTGAAGATATTCGACAATACTCCTGTTTGTTTCCGTCCCGATTCATTTGCCAACTTCACACCTGCCGATAAGGACAGCGTGATGCACCTGGTGAACGGACGTATTATTCTGAAGAAAATCACCCTGCCGGCTTACCAGCGCAATGTGTCGGTAAGTCTGCGTCTTACACTTGCTTCCAACGGCGACCGCTGGGACAAGTCGGGCTCTTGCTTCGTGCTGCCCAAATCATCGGCTGTGAACCTGCTGAGCATTGCACAGGGCAAGGCCAAATTCCCTGCTGTTGACAGTACACGTTATGAAAATATGATAGGTATTGTTCCGGGTGCGGACTACAAGCCTACCATTGAGCTGATGCGTTTCATGACTCCGTTCGGTGTGGGATACTACAGCAAGGCCGGCAACGAAATCGGTACCAAGCGCAAGCCGGTGTACATCGACAAGTGGGCCGAGAATGTGGTGTGGGAACAGGATATAACCGACCTCTATGCGGCTCTCGAAGGAGAGGCATACGTGGGTATCTTCATCGACACCTGGACACCGGAAGGCTATGTAGTAAGTCTGGACCTGAAGGTGAAGGAAAGCACCATTACGTGCGATGCGCTGCCTAAACAGCAGGTTACTCCGCTGCTCAATACTGTGTATTATATCGGCCAGTCATACCCCGATATCTTTGCCCGCAAGGATGTGCCCGTGGAATTTGAATTGCCGAAAGATGCACGTAACGTGCGCCTGAAATACATCGTAACCGGTCATGGCGGACACAGCGGCGGCGATGAGTTTGTGCAGAAGCGCAACATCGTGAGCGTAGACGGCAAGGAAGTGCTCAACTTCATCCCGTGGCGCGAAGACTGTGCTTCGTTCCGCCGTTACAACCCCGGAACAGGTGTATGGCTCATCAAGCGTCTGGCTTCGTATATAGGTAAGGATGGCTATCAGGAAAAAATGGTGGAAGAACCGCTGGGTTCGTCCGACTTGAGCCGCTCCAACTGGTGCCCGGGTAGTGACGTAGCTCCCGAAACCGTGGAACTGGGCGACCTGAAGGCCGGTAAGCATACGTTGAATGTAAGTATTCCGGAAGCACAGCCTGTGAACGGTAACGAGCTGAACCACTGGCTGGTTTCATCTTATCTGGTTTGGGAGGAATAAATATGACCTATACGACGATGGACACGCAAGCCGGACAACTGATGCTCTGTGAGGAGCAGGGCAGGCTGGTGGCTGTAAGTGCAGCTCAACCGCCCGAAGGGGCTGTCTGCGGCAGCAATGCCGTGCTGGATGAAGCGTGCCGTCAGTTCGAGGCTTATTTTGAAGGAAAACTCCGCAGGCTGGACTTGCCGTTTGCCTGCCACGGCACGCCTTTTCAGGAACGTGTGTGGGAGGCCTTGCGGCAGATTCCATACGGCGAAACGCGTACTTACGGCGAGATTGCCCGGCAGATAGGGCATCCGCGTGCAGCCCGTGCCGTGGGACTGGCAGCACACCGCAATCCGCTGATGCTGATTACCCCTTGTCACCGCGTTATCTGCGTGCGGGGCAAGCTGGGCGGTTTTGCGGCTGGCATACGCTGGAAGCAGTGGTTGCTGCAGCTGGAAGGACGCGACCTCTTTGCCGATGTGCTGACAGACAAGAATGTCAGAGATCGATGGACATGATATAATCGTTCATGTAATAACCCTGGCCGATGGGGAAGTCTCCCTCGTCGGCCTTTTTCATGCCCATGTGCTTGTAAAAGCCCAGCGCGGGATTGTGGCGGTTGACGTTGAGTTGCATGGTGCAGGGACCCGGATGCAGTTCCTTGATAGCTTTTTGTGCCTGCTCGAACAGCATGCGGCCCAGATGGCGTCCCTTGTAGGCTGCCAGAATGTAGATTTTCTCGAGATGGAAGGTATGTTCGCCTTCCTGACGGATGGACACGTAGCCGGCGGGCTCTCCGTCCACACGGGCGATATAATAGGTATGGCCTTCTTCTTCCATCTGCCGGTGTAGACTTTCGGCAGAGTACATCCATTCCATCATGTAGTCAATCTGTTCCGGACTGAGAATTTCGCGGTAAGTGTCGGGGAAGGCCTGTTCGGCCAGTTGGCGGATGACAGGAATGTCTTCCGTAGTCGCTTTTACAATGTGTATCATAATGTTTCAGGTTTTTTGTTATGTGCGAATGTACGGAAAACAGTTCTAAAAATGAAATGCAGAAATGAAAAAATACATACACCGCCAGCTCTGTAAGCTCAGAACTTAAAGCTTACTCCGGCATAAGGCATGCAGTGGCGGTGCCAGTGTACGGAATAGAAATCCAGAATTTCTTCTTCCGGCGGATTGCCCACAATGTTGTACAGACCGGCCCGCAGCAGCAGGAGCTTGCCGCCGAAATCCCGCTTGTACGTATACCCGGCATCCACCCGGTATCGCATTACCTCACGGCTGCCGCGGAAGCTGTTTTCGGGCAGCGGACCGAAGTCTCCGTCATCATCTTTCACCCTTCCCGAGCTGAGCATACCTCCCAGCGTTACTGTCGAGCGTGTTCCCAGCTTGTAGGACAGTGCCCCGTTCAGGCGGTGCGGAATGTCGTAGACCGAAGGAATCCGCTTGCCGGACTGGTAATCGTCGAACCACTCCCAGCTTCGGATATAGCCGTAGGAAGCCTGGGCTGTCCAGCGTGCCCATTCTGCCTGTACGCTGAGTTTCACCCCATAGCTGTTGCCGTCGCCCGCCATGATATAGTTGCTCCAGTCGTAATCCTCCATGAAGAACTCCGGCCGGAAAGCCAGCACGTTCCGCCGTGTCTTGTAGTAAGCCGACAACTCCATGCGACCGTTGCCGAAGAAATGCTTCCATCCCGCCTCGTAATGTTCGGACGAGCGCGGCTTGTAGCCTTCGATGCTGGGCATGCGGAAGTCGGTGGGGAAGGAGAAGTTGTCCATGCGCAGGTAGTGATAGAACTGCTCCATCTTCGAGAAGTTGAGGTAGAACAGATTCCGCTCGGAAGGCGCATAACGCAGCGAGAAGCGCGGCTGGATGCTGTAATAATGCTCATGCTTCTGTGGCAGATACCCCACAAAGTGTACACCCACCTGTGCATACAGATGAGGGGTAATGCGCAGGTCGTTATCGTAAAACAGCGAGAACTGATGCACCGGCTCACGGCGCATGCGCGAGGCATCTTCGGGCACAGTCCACTCGTATGCCTCGTGCGTATAGCGGGCCCCCCAGTGTGCCTGGTACTGGTCGTCGGGACGGATACCGAACTCTGCCGAGGCATTCACCGTGCGGATGTTATTGTGCACATATCCCTCTTCGGCCACACCCAGCAGACCCGCATCGGCCCGGTTGAGATGCGAGGTATAATAGACCGCCGTGCGGCTTTCCACCTTTCCCAGACGTGTATGATAGGCCGCCTGATAAATCTGGTTGTCCCAGCGCAGGCCCGTAGACTCCTTGCCGTTCTCGTCCGGCCACAGGTAATTGTCGCGCGAGCCGTAAGCCAGCAGTTGCAGCGAACTGCTCTCGCTGGTGTTGTACACCACTTTGGCCGTATAGTCGTACGATGCATGGTTAAGGCGTTCCTCTTCCGACAGCAGACTGTCGAAAAAATCCAGCCAGCTGCGGCGCAGGCTCACCACATACGACATCTTATTGCGGATAATCGGTCCCTCCAGCGTGGCTGAGGCTGCCGGCATATCCAGCGTCAGCGTACGCTGGTGTTCCTGCAGATTTCCCTCCTTGAGCTTGACTTCCGTTACCGATGACAGCTTGCCCTCCAGACGGGTAGGGAAGAACCCCTTGTGAAAAGTCATACTCTTGATGGCATCCCCGTTGAAGGTGGGCAGTTGTGGATTGATATGTCCGGCATGAATGACCGGCACCCCGTCTACCAGCAGCAGATTCTCGTCGGTATTTCCGCCGTCCACCTGAAAGTTAAATTGCGTGGGTACCCCCGCTACACCCGGCAGAATCCAGATTTGCGAAAACAGGTCGTTGCTGCTCATGGCCAGATGGTTGGACGGTACCAGCGCATCCAGCTCGTTGGCCGCACGGCGTGCCTTCACCGTCACCCCCTGCATTTCGAACGACATCGGCTTCAGGGATGCATGCAGCGTGCGGTCGGTCTGAATACTCAACTGCTCCTGTTGCAGAGGCGTATAGCCCATGTACGAAATACGCATGCGGTACGTTCCCTCGGGCACCTCCATGCCGAACAGTCCGTTGTCGTCCGTCACCGCAAACGAGCGGTTGCCGTATCCGTCCTCCAGCGATACCACCGCACCATACAGCCGTTCGCCGCTCTCTGCCTCCTTCACCGTGCCCGACAGCTGGTATGTCTGCCGCGGGATGAGCTGCAGCACCAGCTTTCTTCCGGCCGCCGGCAACACCTTCATCCGGTACTCCCGGAACAACTCGCCGAGCAGCGCCTTCACCGTGAGCGTACCCGGACGGGCAATATGGCAAACCCGTTCCAAGTCCAGCAGCGACGCATTATAGGCAAGCGTCAGCTGTTTCTCACGTTCGATGCGCTCCAGCCAGCACGCCAACGTAGCAGAAGAGCCGTCCACTGTGATCAGCTCCTCTGCTACATTGTGCACTTCTCCGTTTTTCTGCTGGGCTGTGGCCGGTAAGCCCCCCAGCAGGAAAAACAGAAAGAAATATCCGGTCAGGTACCTTCTGTTCATTATATAATCAGTTAAAAAAGATACAGGTTAAGGGAAATAAAGTCTGTAGGCTTTGCCGGCAGTCAGCGTATCGCAACGGCATCCGCACAAAAACGCCAGCTCGGCAGCGATGCTCTCTGCTTCAAGCGTACGGATACGCGTGGTTACGGCCGTCTTTTCGAAACCCGGGCCCAGCTCAATGCGTACGCCGGTATACTTTTCCACTTCGGCAGTTACCTCCTGGATGGGTGTATTCTTGAACACCAGCTCGCGGTCCTCCACACCAAAATAACGGTACGGCTGTTCAATCGGCTCCACCTGCAAGTCGTGTCCCGTCACCTCCACCATCTGGCTGGCCTGCAAGATGACGTCACGCTCCTGCGCCGACACCTTCACCTTGCCCGTTTCCACATAAACCCCCGGCACCTCTTCGGGCGAGGCATTCACGAGGAACGAAGTCCCCAGCACCTCCACCTGCAAGTGCGGTGTAGACACGCGGAACGGTTTCCCGTGCTGCTTCTTCACACGGAAGAAAGCCTTCCCCTCCAGTTGCGCCTGTCGCACCTCTCCGTTGCGGAATGTAAGCCGTGCATCGGGTGCCAGTTTCACCTGCGAGCTGTCGGGCAGCCAGATGACCTTTTCCACCTGTCCGGCATTGGCAAATTGCAGCAATTCTGCTTCCGGGGTAAGCGTCAGGAAATACGCTCCCACTACCAGTGCCACCACCAGTGAAGCAGCTATGGCAAACAGCGTACTCTCTCGGCGGAAGAACGGAATGCGTATCGCCCGCTTTTCTGTCAGTTGCGGCTCAATCCGCTTCCAGGCCGCAGCCGCATCAAAGTCTACGGGAATCTGCCGGCCGGCGTTCCCAATCAGCCGTTGCAGTCTGCGGTACTCTTCCCGGTTCGCATCTATCCACTCGTCCACTACGGACTGCTGTTCTGCTGTCAGCTCCTCGCCGGAGAAATGCCGTGACAGCAGTCTATTGATATATTCTTCAGTCTTCATCTTTATTCACAGTTAGCAATGACAGATAAAACAATGACAGCCACAACCAGCAGCACAGAGCCGTGGCGGCTTACAAACTCGCGGAGCAACTTGATGGCCTTCGTCATCTGGTTTTCGATGGTCTTTTCCGACAACTCCAGCGCTGCGGCAATCTCCTTATACTTCATGCCCTTCTGTTTAGCCATCAGGAAAATCTCCCTGCACTTGGGCGGCAGCTGGCTCAGAGCCTCATTCAGCAACTCCTCGGGCGACGGTGCGCTCGGGTCGTGTTCCTCGTCGGGCAGCGTACTGGCCGCCGCCGGATGGTCGTCAATCGACACGGTGCTGTCCTGCTTCTTCCGCAGAAACGAGATACAGCTGTTTTTCACCGCAGTGGTGATGTACGCTGCAAAATCCTTTTCCGGCATCAAGTCCGCTTCCCGGTTCCAGATACCCACAAAAAGCTCCTGCACAATATCCTCCGCATCCTCGCGGCAGGCCACATACCCGAAGGCTATCTGGCATAGCCTGGGGTAATGTGTCTCAAACCTTATTTTGAACTGTTCTTTCCTGTTGGCATTCATGGCAACAACTGTTGTATTTTAAAGTATTAGAACTTCAGGCTGACACCTGCGGTGACGAAACCCTTGTTGCCCAGACCTGCTTCGAGGAAACCACCGATACGGTTGTTGCCTACACGGATAGCAATCGGGTTCACCTGATATGCAAAGCTTGTAGTAAGGTCCGCTTTGCGGGCTGTCCGTTTTCCGGCTTCGGTCAGACCTGTTTCCGTATGGCGGTTCAGGTTGATACCGGCTGCAGCCGTACCGTACAACTCTACCAGTCCCTTTTTATAGTAAGTAAACTCCGCAGTAGGCAGCACCAGGAAGTTCAGCTCCTTCTCCTTAATAGAAGGTGTCTGGTCGCCGCTCAGCGTCAGTTTGCTGTTCATGTGCGAGAATCCCAGGTCGGCACCCACCTTAAAGCGGTTCAGCGCATAGCGGTAACCCAGTCCGTAAGTAAGACTGTAGTTTTCGTCCGAGCGCTTGTTGCCGGTAATGGCATCCTCGATACCCATACCCAGAATGTTGACCGACCCCATTGTCAGTCCGTCGCTCACACCCAGACGGAACTCGTGCTTGTTTTCCTGCTGGAATTTACCTGCGCCAGTAGTCTGGGCATTCACTGCGTTAACACTTGCTACTGCAAACAAAGATAATGCGATAAATTTAAATTTCATAGCTCGTTTAGTTTTTAAAAGTTTATACTCGTTTAGTTGTAATTGTAAGCTCGTTTAGTTGTATTTCTATCGTTTCTTTTCTGAGCCTTTCGACTACATAACGCAGGGGCATAAAAAAACCCCTATTCGGGGGAAGAAAAAAAATGAAAAATTTTTTTTGAGGGGGGAAGGAAGGGGATAAGTGAGGGGAAACTTTAGCTTTCAGATAGCTGCATTTATAAGCTACCCTTATAATAAGGATTCAGCTCAGTAGGCACAGGCGCATTGGTCTTTTTAATCCATTCAAAGATTTTAGCTTTCATTTCAGCTGTCATTTTCTTATGCCTGTCTGCTACATTATGCTCCTCTTTCGGGTCTTCTTCAAGATTAAAAAGTTCTACATTTCCGTTCTCGTAGTAATAGATCAGTTTCCATTTACCGGAGCGCAGTGAAGTATAAGGCTTAGCCCTGAACCCGTCGCTATCGTCCGTATACGATTCCAGATAAGCCGGAAAATGCCAGAACAAATCCCTTTTGATACTTTTTTTCCGCATCGTCAGCAGAGGATATAAGTCGGTGCCGTCAAGCTGATTTCCGGCTTTTCCCTCGAGATAAGTCTGAAACGTAGGAAAGAAATCAATGTTGCTCACCGGACAGTCGGATGCACTTCCGGCTTTGGTTGCATGAGGCCATCTAATAATCAAAGGCACTCGGTTCCCGCCTTCATACGGCATACCTTTTCCGCCCCTGACAGTGTAATTGTCGGTAACCGGTTCGGAGCCACCGTTGTCAGAATTAAATACAATGATTGTATTCCCGCTCAATCCCAAAGAATCAATTGTGGCGCATATTCTCCCCACGCTGTTGTCCAATGTCTCGACCATTGCAGCATATACAGGATTGGTGTGATACCTGCCTTTCGGTTTCATTTTATACTTGTCGACGATATCCTTAGGAGCTGTAATCGGCGTATGGACGGCATGATGAGCCATATACAGAAAAAACGGCTTGTCTCCTTTGGCCGACTCTTTTATGAAATTAACCGCCTCCGCCGTAAGTCTGTCGGTAAGATATTCGCCCGGAGTACCCTTTTCGAGGCCGACATGACACTCGTTCTTTCTGTTGCAATACGGATAGTAATACGAGTAGGGCGTACCTGCCTGTCCGCCGGCTATATTCACATCAAATCCCCTCGAAAGAGGTCCTGTACCGTCTTTATCATCCCCCAGATGCCATTTGCCTACATGACCACATCTATAGCCGTTCCGGTGGAAAAGCTCACCCAAAGTCATGATGTCCGTTCGCAGGTCCTCCGTATTGGGAACGGCAATCAGTTTCCGCTTGGTTCTGTCTCCTCTGTCGGGAGGGCTTACCGTAAAAATTCCATGTCTGGGAGTGTACATCCCGCTCATAAAGCAGGCTCTGCTGGGTGCTGAATTGGCTGCCGATGAGTATGCATTCGTGAATACCATTCCCTCTTTTGAAAGCTGGTCAATATTGGGCGTTTCGTAGTAATCACTTCCAGTATAGCCTGTATCGTTCAGGCCTAGGTCGTCGGCCATTATAAATACCACATTTAATCCCTTTTCCTGTGCAAAGCCGGATAAGGGGAGGAGCAGTGCGGTTATCGCTAGGGAGTGTTTTCTTTTCATATTCTATTATTTTGATGAATAGTTATCTGTCAAAGTCTTCTAAAGTAACTTTCCAACCATGTATTAAGTTCTTCCGAAGACAGCCTATTCATGACTGAGGCCCCTTCTGTCTGGTTTATGGTAATGATATCCTCTGCATCAAAATTGCTTATTAGGTCAGCACTTTGTGTCGCAACGATAACTTGGGTTCCTTTTGCAGCTGCTGATTTTATCATTCCTGCAAGCTTTTGTATAGCCAACGGGTGCAATCCCAATTCCGGTTCATCGATGATGATAACCTTTGGTGGAACAGGTTGCAGAAATAGTGTAGTCAGGGCAATAAAACGTATCGTCCCGTCCGATAGGTCAGTAGGGCCATAAATGGTGGAGCAGAATTTATCTGTCCACTGGAGCCGGACCGTATTAGCTGCGCTTACATTGAAATAAAAATCACTGAAGTAAGGAGCTATGCTTTGGATAACACGGACTATACGTTTATAAACCACAGGTTCATTTTGTCTTATTGCATACAGAAAAGCTGCTATATTTTCACCTTTCTCATACAGATAATACACATCGTTTACTATGTGGCTTTCTTTTGTAAAGGGTGAACTTTTCCCGGTATCGTGGAAGTGATATTTTTTTATCTCGGACAAATACTTTTTTATATAGCTGCCCCTTAACAGTCCATCATAGGGCTTGATATTGGCTTCATTACGAAATTGTGCAATGTCATAATAGTTGTTATGATAGCCTAATCCTTCTTGGGATACAACAAACCTGTTGTCACCTTCTTTAAGCTCAAATAAATAGAAATTGTCTACGAAATCTATTTTTGCATAAATTGCATCCGTCACTTTGCTGCCTTGAAAGAAATACTTGTCTATGCCGCCTCCCAAAGCGACATATTCTGTAAGTTTCTGTTCGTACAGGCGATTCAGAAACTCGAAGAAAGACAGAAAGTTGCTCTTTCCTGAACCGTTGGCACCTATCAGTATATTGATGGGTTTTAGTTCTAGCTTTAGGTCCTTAAAAGATTTGTATCCTTTTATTTCTATTTTGTCCATAATTTGATGTCTTTTGTGGAGGGTGTTACAAATGTAGTAAATTTTTTCGGATATAGGGGAATGGATTTTGTTTTATGGATTTACGAATCTTCTCGTAAACATGCTCTAGACATGATTCGTTTAAGTCATGATGCAGAACTTCCGCATGAAAATTTTGTGCTATAATCGTCCTTCTTAGAGGTTTGGCACAAAGGTACGTCACTTAATTATTCATCGGTCACTTATGTCCAATAAAAAACGTTAGGACCGATTTCATAAACAAAATCAGTCCTAACGTTGATGAATAAACATTTCTATAAATAAATTTAATCAATCCTCAACCTCCGGCAATACCCCAATCAATTTCTTTAGAGCCATTTTATAGGCATTGTCAAAAGACCTGTTTTTCAGAAGATTATCGATATCTGACTTGTCAACATCTTTCAAGCTGCTATAAAACTTGATAAAGTCAGTAATCATCGCGTCAAAATGAGACTTTACAATTTCGGTTATCTGATTCGGGAAATTCAGTCCTTTCAGTTTCTGTTCATTATCAGACTCGTAAACCTCCGCCATTTTAGTTTGCAAAGCATCAAATTCATTTTTTCGGAAAGCATACATATATCCGGCCAGATAGTAGGTGCTCTTCTTAAAAATAGGAAGCTTGTCCAGATATTTTAAGCTGTCCTGTTGGATAAGCTCTCTTGTGGAGTCGAGGATGCCGTTGGCAATGATAAATTTAAAGCATAGTTCGGCCAGTTGCTTTTCATTTCCGTTCTCCAAAAGGCTGCAGTCGAATATTTTATCGTATTCTGTTTTTTGGAATACACGTGATTTTCCCAACCCGGAACGTAAAGAACGTGCCATGAAAAGATATACGGCTCTGTAAGCCAATGCAACGTTGACCATACTTATAATCATTTGGTTGCCTTGAATATTTCTTCCTTCACCCTTACGGTCGTAAATGATATTGAACTTTTTGAGGACTTCTGCTATTCGGATTTGTATGGGGTCGTTTGCCATTAAGGAATAGCTCTTTACGGAATTCTGATTATTCGTAGCTTTAATGATATTCATTTTAAAATCAGTTTGCGACGGACTGATTTCGTAGATGCGTACCATAACATTTGCCGGCCGGAAGTTGTCGCGCGTATTTTCACCATATTTGGCACTGTATAAAGCATTCACCGTTTGGCATCCATTGATGATTTGCATGTTCTCTAACGTAAAGGTCTGAACATGCTTGGTGGCATTGGTGTTGCCGATGGTCAATGCATCACAAATGATACTGATACCATTGTTCATGTAGGGAAACCACAGACTTTCGTCGCTTGTAATAGTTGCAATGATGTCTTTGTTCACGCTACCACGGTCTCCTAAATACAGTCTGATGTTCTCGGCATATAGCTGGTTGTGGTGATACTTGTTCTGTAAACGGATAAATTCGTTAACGTTACACATACCCACAATTACTTTTTTAGGCAAGCCCAGACTTTCGCGCTTGGAGTTGTCCTCAAGACGGTAGGAATACATCCCTTCATTTACCAGTTCCAGAGATTCGCTGCCTACTTGAATTTTCCCCTCTTTGGCCAGCTCCAGAATTTCTTTTACTCCGTATACCTGAATGGAAAATCCTAATAATTGTTTGTCTGTATTGAAGCGGGCCAGTACGTTGCTTATTTCTTTTTCATTATTCCGGTAAATTCCTGTTACGTTGTTTATATAGTGACAGTAAACGATAATGCGGCGGTCTCTTCTTCCTTTCAGGAAATCGTCACATTTTGCTTTTATCTCGGTTACGACTTCATTGTCCGAAGGTTTTTCCAGAAACTCCGGATGTACAAAATTGTTGTTTACGAAGGTTGAGAAATTTAACAGTTCTATCGGTGAAGCACTTTTGGAGTCACTTCCATGTAGTTTGTATTGAAAAATATGAAGTTGCTTAACCTTCGAACTCTCTGTCTCAATAAGGGCATATGCGTCTATCTGCAATTCGGAGCGTCCTGCTATGCTCTTGTCTGTGATGACAAAATTTTCAAAGAAACCATCCTCCGAGTAGTCCATGACAAGTGAAGCTGACATGGCCATGTATAGAAGCTCGTTTGTAGCATTCTTTACTTCGGTAGAGCTTTTCCCTGCTTCAATTTTAAAATGCTCGTTGGTTCTCTTGAAGAAATCAAGTTCCTTTTGCAAGTCTTCACTTATATACATAATAATCTGGTTTTATTGTTTGTTTTCAGTCTTTCATTCATCGAAGGGAATGATGTTGTATTCTTACAAGTTTGTTTCTAGCAAATTTAATGGATTTTATGGACTAACCAATAAATCTTTGTCACCTTTTTATAGAAATTTTGATAGGCAGAAATCATTGCATCCATACCTCCCCGCTACTTCACAGCAATGTCCAACGTACATCATAACAAAGACGCACATTCATGTCATTTATGCAAAAGGTTCATCATTTAAGTGAGAAACTAAAAACACAGCATTGTTTTTTCAGCGTTCACCAAACTTGTTGTATATTTGTACACACCATGTAGAGTCTTGAAATGATAAAAATAGTACAAGTATGATAGAGCAGGTAGCAATTAAGAACTATAAATCTATAAAAGATATGGTATTACCTTTGAACAGGCTGAATGTGCTGATTGGCTCAAACGGCGCTGGCAAAAGTAATTTCATTTCATTCTTTGAGATGACCAAGGCAATATACGAAAAGCGTTTCGGAAGCTATATTTTGTCCAAAGGAGGAATTGATGGCTTTTTGTATCAGGGTAGAAAAATATCATCATCTATTCATGGGTTGATTGATTTCAATAATACCAATGCTTTCTTTTATGAAATCAGGCCCATGCAGTCTAATAAAGGTTATCTGGAAAATACGGGCGATTATTTCAATAACTTTCATAGGGATGGAAAAGATTATTCTCAATGGAATAAGACCTTGTGGGATTCTGCGGTAGAGGAATCTTCTTTAATTGATAACGACAAGGCTGCTTATTTGAAAGACTATTTAAGTAGCTTTACGGTATACCATTTTCATGATACCAGTGCCAGTTCTCCCATGCGGGGCGATTGTCCGGTTCATGATAATGCTTGCTTGCGAGACAACGGCTCTAATCTGGCTGCCTATCTATATTACTTGATGCGAAACGATGAAAAGACCTTTCGGCTGATAGAGGGAGTGATACGTTCCATCGCTCCTTATTTCAAAGGTTTTAAGCTTCGTCCGGATGCCAATAATAGTGAAAGAATACGTTTGGAGTGGGAGGAGAGAGATACCGATATGTATCTGGATGGTTACAGTTTTTCGGATGGAACTTTACGTTTTATTGCTTTGGCGACTTTATTGCTGCAATCTAAAATGCCGGAGGTCATCATTATTGATGAACCGGAGCTGGGTTTGCATCCGGCTGCCATTAATAAACTTGCAGAACTTGTAAAGCGAGCTTCCCATAAAAGTCAGATTATCCTGTCTACTCAGTCTGCTAATTTGGTGAACTGCTTTGAGGTAGATGATATCATTGTAGTTGACAGGGCTGAGAATCAATCTGTTTTCAGGCATTTAGATAAGAAAGAATTGGAAAAATGGATGGACGACTATGATATGTCTATCAGTGATTTGTGGGAGAAAAATATGATAGGGGGACAGTTATGAAGCGTTTGTATATTGTAGTAGAGGGACAGACTGAACAGGACTTTGTAAAAAATCTGATTGTTCCTTATCTGCAGAATTTCGGTATTTATAGTGTGACGCCTGTATTGATACGTACAAGCAGGAGTGGAAGGGGTGGAATGGTGAATTATCAGCATTTGTATAATACGATTAAAATGCTTTTGACATCTTCGCAGAATGATTTTATGGTAACTACTTTTATTGATTTTTTCAGACTGCCTGATACGATGCCGAATTTTGTGGATTGTATGAAAATATCTGATAAGCATCTGTGTGTTGAGGCTTTGGAAGCTGCAATAGATAAGTCGGTGAATGATGTCCGTTTTTTCTCATATATACAGTTGCATGAATTTGAGGCTTTGCTGTTTTCGAATAACAATGGTTTTGAATATTATTTTTCGGATGATATTGCAACAATACTTCGGTAAATTTTTACCGATAAATTAAAATTAAACAATAGAATCGGTGTTAGCCGGTTCAAAATTATATA
>ENA-UEQH01000294-UEQH01000294.1-human-gut-metagenome-genome-assembly--contig:-NODE-294-length-30235-cov-26.652066_pt1 | contig 30235 bp, 17 predicted proteins | sample MGYA00242945_ERZ507943 | MGnify/ENA primary metagenome ERZ507943 (study PRJEB26167, sample SAMN06115418) | human gut metagenome | host: Homo sapiens | place: China:Hubei | collected 2015-03-06... | reverse complement strand
AATCAAATCGACAGCCGTAATCACGGCTCCTTTTCGGATAGACGGATATTTCTCTGACAAAGGCTCCATCTGCGGGCGGTATCCCGGACTCCAGGGCCAGATACTATTGGCCGGGTCTTTCCCTTCCGCCACTCGTTTCAAGTTGACAGGATGCGTAGCCAGCAACTCTTGTGATTTCAAAATCAGTGCATTCAACAAATCGGCAGTTTCTTGTGCCTCAGGACAGAGTGCCTTCACCAGATTAGGACGGAAAGGCTGCAAAGGAATGTCATGCGGAGGCACACAAGCCAAGCGTTTATCTCCTCCCTTAATCACCAATAAATGACGATATTGCACTCCTGTGTAAAAATGAATGCGGTCGGAGCCTAATTTTTCATCCAGAAAGCGAATCAGTTCATCGGCCTCCTCCGTAGAAATATGTCCGGCAGAATGATTTTTCAGCGTTTCTCCTTCCACACAGACAATGTTACAACGCATGGCCATGTCCCCATCCTGAAGGTCTACACCAATACTGGCAGCTTCCAGCACTCCACGCCCTTCATACACCTTAGGTAAATCATAGCCCATCACAGACATATTGGCCACCTCACTTCCAGGATGGAAGCCGTCGGCCACTGTCTTCAATACGCCCGTACGCCCCATACTTGCCAGTTTATCCATATATGGCGTATGTGCATACTGCAGTAAAGTTTTGTCGCCTAAGGAAGGTACAGCCCAGTCGGCCATACCGTCACCTAAGATAATTACATGTTTCATTTTTGTTTGGTTTAAATATTGGCAATACTCATTATATCCGCAAATACACCGGCAGCAGTCACACTTGCACCAGCACCGTATCCCTGAATCAGCATCGGATATTCATTGTAGCGCTCTGTGGTCAGCAAGATAATATTGTTGCTGCCAGCCAGGTTATAGAACGGATGATTGCGGTCTACTTCCTGCAAAGACACCTTGCCGTGTCCATCTTCCAGGCTTGCCACAAAACGCCAGCGCTTGTCCTCGCTTTCCAGTCTCTTGCGACGTTCTTCAAATTCTTTATCTAATTGTGGAATCTTTCTCCAGAAATCATCCAATGTACCTTCAAAATAGCTGTCAGGAATAAACAAGTCTGCTTCCACATCTTCCTGATTCAAACGGTAACCTGCCTCACGAGCCAGAATCACCAGTTTCCGGATCACATCCTTTCCGCTCAGGTCAATTCTCGGGTCCGGTTCTGAATAACCTTCTTCCTTCGCCTGACGGATGGTTTCACTCAGAGGAGTTGTCGCACTGATGCGGTTGAAAATATAATTCAACGTACCGCTCACCACTGCTTCAATCTTCAGAATCTTGTCACCACTGTTTATCAGGTCATTGATGGTATTGATTACCGGAAGACCGGCTCCTACGTTCGTCTCAAACAAATACTTCACTCCACGCTGGCGAGCAATTCTTTTCAGTTCCGCATAAATGTCGTATTCAGAAGAAGCGGCAATCTTGTTTGCTGCCACCACCGACACATTGTGACTCAGCAAATCTTTATACAGTGCCGCAATATCGGGACTGGCTGTACAATCCACAAACACCGAATTGAAGATATTCATTCCCACAATCTCATCACGAAGAGTCTGAGGGCAAGAAGGAATGCCTTTTTCATCCAATTCTTCTCTGAAATGTTCCAAATCGATTCCGGCACGCGTAAACAAAGCCTTGTGGCCGTTGGCAATACCCACCACATGCAGTTTCAACCCGCGTTCCTGCTTCAGTTTTTCCTGCTGGCCATGAATCTGTTCAATCAAGCTGGCACCCACTGTTCCCGTACCACAGATAAACAGGTTCAATACCTGATATTCCGACAAGAAGAATGAATCATGAATCACATTCAGTGTCTTACGCAAAGAAGCACCTTCCACGACGAAAGAGATATTTGTCTCAGAAGCACCCTGCGCACAAGCGATGACATTGATACCGTTACGTCCGAGCGTACCAAACAATTTTCCGGCAATACCGGGAGTATGCTTCATGTTCTCACCCACAATCGCCACGGTGGCCAGACCACCTTCGGCTTTCATCGGTGAGATTTCGCCCATTTCTATTTCTTTGGCAAACTCCTCATTCAGCACCTCACATGCCAGTTCCGCATCCTCATTTCTCACACCGATAGAGGTTGAGTTCTCAGAAGAAGCCTGCGAAACCAAAAAGACACTGATGCCATTTTCGGCCAACGTCTTGAAGATACGATGGTTCACACCAATGACACCCACCATTCCCAAACCGGTCATGGTAATCAAACAGGTATCATTAATAGACGAAATACCCTTGATAGGTTTCGAAGAATGGTCAGCTTCCTGCTTCACAATAGTGCCCGGAGCCTCCGGATTGAACGTGTTCTTTATCAGAATAGGAATATTCTTATGACACACCGGATAAATCGTAGGCGGATACACCACTTTCGCACCAAAGTTACACAGCTCCATAGCCTCTACATAACTCAGCTCCGTAATAGGATAAGCCGTGCTGATGACACGCGGGTCAGCTGTCATGAAGCCATCCACGTCCGTCCAAATTTCCAGAATATCCGCATCCAAAGCTGCCGCAATAATAGAGGCTGTATAGTCAGAGCCACCTCTTCCCAAGTTAGTTACTTCTCCCGTATTCTTATCGGTAGAAATAAATCCCGGCACCAGAGAAACCTTCGGTATTTCACTGAAAGTCTCACGCACCAGCCGGTTCGTCAGCTCTGAATCAAGAATATGCTTATTATGTTTCTTTTCGGTCTTAATGAAAGTACGGGAATCGAACCACACTGCCCCCTCAATAAGAGTAGCTACAATGATGGAAGAAAGACGTTCCCCATAGCTCACAATCGTAGCAGAAGTTTTCGGAGAAAGGTCACGAATCAAATAAATACCCTGAAAAATATCCTTCAATTCGCTCAGCAGTTCGTTTACCAGATCCAGAAGCAACTCTCTTCCCCGCCCTGCCGGAATCACAGTGTACACCATTTCAATGTGACGGTTCACGATTTCCTTCATTTCCTTCTCATAAGCGTCATCGCCCGAAGCGGCCATTTTCGAAGTACAAATCAGTTTATCGGTAATTCCCCCTAATGCAGAAACGACTACAATTACTTTGTCATCTATACCCTCTACTATACGCTTGACACTTAACATGCTATTGACAGAACCTACGGATGTTCCGCCGAATTTCAATACTTTCATAGGTTACCATTAATTTTTAGTCCGAAACCCAATGGCCTCGGTATATCTCCGTAAGGCCTTACACTACGGCACAAACAGAAACAATGAATTAAAATAAATCTTGATTGAATAAAATAATTGAAATGTCTGCATCCGCAGACGTGTATCACGTAGAAACACCAAACATACTATCCTCACCCCCTAGGGGTCATCCCTGTGGTAGATGTAATGAAAGGCATATACCCATGCCCGTTCAACAAGATGATATGAAGACAGTGTACAGTCATAGATTATTGTTTTTCCGTTGGCAAATATAGCAACATTTTTCTACAAACAAATAAATAAATGATATTTTTTTGCCAGTATAGAGAATAAGGATAAGATTTCGTACCTTTGTAAAGAATTAGTGTAACAAATATGGCAAAAGAAAAAACGGTCTATGTCTGCACAAACTGCGGACAAGAATCTCCTAAATGGGCAGGAAAATGTCCCTCCTGCGGACAATGGAATACATTTGTGGAAGAAGTGGTGCGCAAGGAAGCTCCTGTAGCCAAGCACGTGGCACACGGCATCGAATCCGTGCGCTCCAAACCTCAACGTCTGACCGAAATAGAATCAAATGAAGAACAACGCATGGACATGCTCGACGAAGAGCTAAACCGTGTATTGGGAGGGGGACTGGTGCAAGGTTCACTCACCCTGATTGGAGGAGAACCGGGCATCGGAAAATCGACTCTGATACTCCAGACAGTGTTGCGGCTTACCCACAAAAGAATTCTCTACGTATCCGGTGAAGAAAGTGCCCGCCAGCTCAAACTTCGGGCCGTCCGCATTCCGCACCCGGAAAATGACAATCTGCTGATAGCCTGTGAAACCTCGTTGGAACAGATTTTTACCCATATAAAGAATGCGGCTCCCGATTTGGTCATTATCGACTCCATTCAGACAATTTCTACCGAGAATATTGATTCTTCTCCCGGCAGCATCGTGCAGGTAAGAGAATGTACCGCTTCTCTTTTAAAGTTTGCCAAAGAAACCGGCACACCGGTTATCCTCATCGGACATATCAACAAGGAAGGAAGCATCGCCGGACCGAAGGTATTGGAACACATCGTCGATACCGTATTGCAATTCGAAGGAGACCAGCACTACATGTACCGCATCTTGCGCAGCATCAAAAACCGATTCGGTAGTACAGCTGAACTGGGAATCTACGAAATGCGACAGGACGGACTACGGCAGGTGAGCAACCCTTCCGAACTGTTGCTTACCCAAGACCACGAAGGTATGAGCGGTGTCGCCATCGCCGGTGCCGTGGAAGGTGTACGCCCCTTCCTGATAGAAGTACAAGCATTGGTCAGCACAGCCGCATACGGAATGCCACAGCGTTCCGCCACCGGATTCGACCTGCGCCGTATGAACATGCTGCTGGCTGTACTTGAAAAACGTGTCGGATTCAAGCTGGCTCAAAAAGATGTGTTCCTGAACATTGCCGGAGGACTGAAAGTCAACGATCCCGCCATAGATTTGGCAGTTATCAGTGCCATTCTTTCCAGCAACATGGATGCGGAAATTGAAGCAGGCGTATGTATGGCAGGAGAAGTAGGCCTGAGCGGCGAAATCCGTCCGGTCAACCGCATCGAACAACGTATCAGTGAGGCCGAAAAGCTCGGATTTCAACGGATGCTGATTCCCAAACACAACCTGTCCGGCATTGACCGGAAGAAAATAAAAATCGAGCTCATCCCCGTAAGAAAAGTAGAAGAGGCTTTCCGGGAATTATTTGGATAGCCCTCTTCACACCATAAAAAAAACGCCTGTGCGCTTTGAAGTATTCTCCATGCGCACAGGCGTTTTTTATTCAGTATCCTATCTCAATATCCGTTATTTCTGAACGGCATTTTCATAAGGAACCATTTTTTCCAAGTTTGCATTTGCCTTTTCAGGTTCTACGCTTGCAGCTTTCTGGAACCATTCTTTAGCTGCTTCCGTATTTCCAGACAACCAAGCCAATACACCCAAGTTATTGAAAGCACGTGAATCATCTTTCACCTTATCCATATAAGAAGCTGCCTTCTTAAAGTCACCGCTGATAATATTGGCAGAAGCCGCATTGATGTTAGCAGTCACATCTTCCGGATAAGTGTTGGCCGCAATTTCATACACTTCTTTATATTCCTTTGTTCCAGGCTGATACATACCTGCCACACGATACATTTCCTGCAAGCTCAACAATTTCGGATTGGTATAAATCAAACGGGCAGCTTCTGAGTTCAAGACTTCTCTCACTTCGTAATCTACCGACACGCTCAAACGACGCAGACGAGGATAATACTGGTTCATCATCGTACGATAAGTAGCCATGCCCAGTGTAGATTTCAATCGGGCTTCACGTACATCCAGATTCTCATACTTCTGAATCACAGCCAAAGCCTTTTCTGCATAGGCAGGTTTATCTTCTTCCAGCATTTTTACCAAAGTTTCCCAATCTTCTCCGGCAGAAGTCACATGCAGCACTTCCTGAGGGAAATGATATCCACCTTTCAGGTTCAGTGCAAACGATTCCGCACGTTGCTTAGCCACGCGGTCATTCGTACGAACCGAACCATCCGGTGAAGAATATCCGCACACATTGATTGACTTAAACGTCACCAAATCTCCATCTTCCAACGGATCCAAAATTTCTTTCAGTTTCTGTAATTCACTGCGGTTATTCTTGTAATCTGCATCAAAAACGGTTTTTCCAACCGGGAATTCGATAAACAATGTACTTTGTTCAGAACGAACCTTCAGTGGTTCTTCTTTAGGAGTCAGGAAAGAAACCATTTCCTTGCAAGGATCACACACCTCAAACTCTACAGGCAGAGCAGGAGTTTCCACAGCCACATCCGGTTCAATCACCGTAATATCCAGCAAATCCACCTCACAGCATTCTTTTCCTTCCTGCAACAGAATCATGGAAGCATGGTCCATCCATGCCTGATAAGGAACAGAAGCCTGATAGCGAACCACATCTTCCCGGTTTTCCTGACGTCCGTGAATCACCACAAAAGGATTATCAAACCCGAAACGACGAGCCATTTTCCGCTCCTGACGGCGCATTTTATAATCACCGTTCTTTCCGGTTACCACTACCGGAGGCATGGCGTAATAGTTTTTTCCTTCACGCAATACAGGAGTAAAGGCATACGTCTGCTCACTATTCACACGCACATCTTCCACACTCATGGAAAACTCAACGGTCAGCGTGTCGTTTTTTAACGTCAATACCGGACGTGTATACTTTATATCACCTGCCATGGCAACCAGCGGCAACATGACAAACGACAATATATATGCTATTTTTCTCATATCTACTTGTTTAAAAATTATAATGACTGAACTTCTACACAACGGTGTTTTGTCTTATACTTTGGACCGAAAGTAAAGTTGATTCCTAAATTAATATTAGCCGAGAAGCGGTTAAGTGGTGCATAATATTTCGGAGTATATTTACACAACGGCACATCTGCAGCCACAAAGAAGTTAAAACCTCTTGGGTGAAAATTCAACATCAATCCTCCCGTAGAACCAAAGTTAGAAAGGGCATAGTTCACTGAAGCCTCAAACCAGGTCAGAGGAGACACATTGGCAGAAACACGTGCTTCCGTCCAAGAGTGGCGTCCCTGGAAACGAGAAGAAGACAAGAAACCGAACTTCAAGCGGTCATAAGCAGGCAATGTATATTCCGCACCGAGGTTTAACGTGGCAGCCAACGCTGTAGTACGCTTCAGTCCCTCTCCCTCTTTTGTGAACTTAGACATCTGTTCCAGGTCATCTACAATACGGTCGCTCTGGTTATCAATTGAATTAGGGTCATTATCTCCCAAGTCTGATTTCACCGGGATTTCATTAAATCCATCAAACTCAAAGCTATTGTTCATAGTAGCTTTGACTGTATTCTTCCAACGAATGAATCCCAAGTCAAGTACCGCAGCAGAGAATGTCCATTCATCGTTCAAGCGATAAGTCGCACCAAAATCAAATGCCATACCAAATCCTGTAGGACCGATATTCTTGCTGTCAAAATCCACATCATCATACGAAATCAACTGCTCAGAACCCGGTTTCAGTTTATCAGTACGGTTGCCATTGGCATCCATTTCATAATCACTTTCATCATAATTGCCTGTTTCTCCACGAGTCGGCACGACCAAACCTTTGGCAGACAGATAGGCTTGTGCACCCGACGGAGTGATTTTCCAAGCATCCGGAGTCGCTTCAATATCCAGTCGGTCAATCTTTACAGTAGCCTTGGCAAGTCCCACCAGGAACTTCATTTTAGCACCTACTGTCCACTGATCGTTTATCTGACGGGCATGTCCCAATGCCAGTTCTGCATAGTTCGTCGTAAGAATGCTCAAATCGTTAACTGTGTAACGCGTTCCTTCCGGGGCATCCACTCCATTCTTCATAAACTTAAACAACTGGTCAGGAGCCGACAGATTAGTGTTACTTTTAACAGAAAGTCCTATCGTATTAAAACCTCCCCATGCATAAAATCCGGTAGACAAGATATTCTCATTGACATTAAATCCCATTTTCAACCGGTTAGGCAAACCCTTCAGAAAGTCTTCTCTGCTCACTTCCTCATGCATGAAGGTCATCAAGTCACCATTAGACTTTACAAACAAAAAGTCACCTACACCTGCAGTTCCTTGAGCTCCTACTGACAAATTACCCAACCCGGGCATGCTCACGTACCCTCTTTCTCCCATAAATGCAGGGTTCAGTTCATGACGATAAGTAGCACCTCCCAAAAAGTAGGCAGAACGATTAATCTGAGGTTGTGCTACTGCTTCCCCCACAAACGCAAAAACAGCCAATCCGGACAGTACCGTACACAATATATTTTTCTTCATTTGTTTCATTTTTTCTCGTTCGTTATTAATTCAAATCTACATTCACACCGCCCGGCACAGACAATTTAAGACTCGTTACTTTTAACCACTGTGTATCTTTTAGAGGTACACCAGTAGCACTTCCCGGAACAGCTGTTAGTTTAAAGCAAATACGATCAATCTTTGACAAGAATGCTGTATCATCTGAAGTCAAACTCAAAACCACCTCACTTGTAGCAGGTTTTTCTCCATCTGTACTTTCTGCCACGTACTGTTTATCTTCTTCTATCGTTTTCTTTACAGCAGTTAGTTCATTGCCATAGACATCTTTAATCAATACGTTTTCAGGTTTTAACTGTAATTTTAATGGAATGGCATTATCTACCGATAATATAATCTTAGCATTTTTCAAGATTACCTTATCCAAATCGCTCAAGTCCTTATTCAAATCTCTTACAGAATCATTATACACAATATTCAACCCCTGTTCAAAACTTAACGGCACATCCACTTCATATTGCGCCAGCATGTCATAAGCTTTACCTAATTCAACAGTATAATAATTTTCATTTCGAACAACAGGTTGTAAATCTACATTAATATCATCAGGTATAGTTTCAAGCAGATTGTTTATATCCTCTACCTTCACATTATTTGTCACACCTTCAATAGAACATTCCCCAGTACGAGAAAGAGCAATAACGTTATCACCTGAAGCCAATACAATATCACCTGAAGCTATCTCCACAGTCTTACCAGGTACAACTGTATTATTCTTTAGTGGAGTCAATACAGCACCAACTTCTATTGGAGTTTCTAACGGATTATTAGCTTTCAACAAAACCACTGGATTGGCTATATCTAAACGAGTTTCCTCATCCTTCAAAAAGTCAGGCAAATCGTTCAATTCGATTTTAGTCGTCTCTGCTTTAATCTTAGGCATAATAACACCAGTCACAGAATTTATGGTCATTTCATCCAAAGTTACATGCATGACCATGCCCAAACTACCAGTATTTTGTATATTCGTAACTTCAACCACCCCTTGCATAGAAACATCTCCTTTGATAGATATGCTTCCATCTACGACAGGTTTTCCTTCACCTGCCTTACTACCAAATTTGTAACCAATAACATTTAACGTTCGCGGCTCAGTTGAAAGTGTCTCATTTAAAGTCAGGATATTGCCTTCCTCTACTTCTCCCTCCTCAAACACAAGAAAATCAGGGAACTTAATCTTCAAGTTTTTTGCTTTCACTGCAGCATATTCCAAATCACCACCAAACTCAAAAGCCACAGTCACAGCTACCGGAGTCTGTGCTTCAAGAGCTCCTAATTCTTTTAAAGCCTCATCTATCTCCTCCGCATCAGCTTCCAGACTATTAGATTCATTCAGTTCAACATTAATAGATCCAATTTGCAACCCTGAAGGATAAACAAGTCCTTTTTCCAATCTTGTTTCAGATCCATGAACTGTTACTTTTTCCACCTCAGTTGGCTCCACATAAATAGCGTCTTTTTTTGTAAGATGATATACACGAGTAGCAGCATCTGGTTGAAGAATATCTCCAGCTTCCACTTCAATAATCTTGCTTAAAAAAGCCGTATCTGTACTACCTGCAGGAATTGTAAGATACTCTCCTCCTACATTTACAGTCATGTCTATGTCTTTGTCAAGATCATACTTGTTATCCACACATGACACAGTCCATAATGGGAACGACAACAAAAAGCCCCATAATGGATACATTTTTTTTTACCTTACACATCATAATTTTATTTTAACTATTATTCAACTATCAATAACAATAACGCTTTTGCGCTTACAATTGTTGAGAGAAATCAACTACAAATATAGAAAATTTTACTATTTTTCTCAAGAAAAGTCTTAAATCTATATAAAAAGCCCACTCCTTTTCCCTTTGCAAGAACAAAACAGAAATCCTATCTTTGCAAAAAAGTTACAAAAATATGATTCACGAATACCAACTCCGAATTCTGCCCGAACAGGCAGCCAGCGAACAATCACTCAAACAATACATCGGTCGAGAAAAAGGTTTGGACGTACGTACCATTAATGCCATACGTATCTTGAAACGAAGCATTGATGCACGTCAACGTACCATTTATGTCAACCTGACCATTCGTGTATTTGTCAACGAAACACCCTCTGAGGAAGAATTTGAACGTACGGATTATCCCAATGTAGAAGGTCGTCCTGCAGTCATTGTAGTGGGTGCAGGTCCTGGAGGATTGTTTGCAGCCCTCAAACTCATCGAATTAGGCCTTCGTCCTATTGTGGTAGAACGAGGAAAGAATGTACGTGAGCGAAAAGAAGACCTGGCCCGTATCAGCCGGGAGCACAAGGTAGACGCTGAATCAAACTACAGCTTTGGAGAAGGTGGAGCCGGAGCTTATTCCGACGGAAAGCTCTACACCCGCAGTAAAAAGAGAGGCAGCGTAGAAAAAATATTAAATGTATTCTGCCAGCACGGAGCCAGTCCTACCATTTTGTCGGACGCTCATCCGCACATCGGAACGGACAAGCTTCCCAGAGTTATCGAAAACATGCGTAACACCATTCTTGCCTGTGGTGGAGAAGTACACTTCCAGACTCGAATGGAATCCATACTCATAGAAGGTCAAAAGGTAAAAGGCATTGAAACGAATACCGGAAAGACCTTTTTAGGCCCCGTTATTTTAGCTACCGGACATTCTGCCAGAGACGTATATCGCTGGTTGTATGCCCATGGGGTGCAACTGGAAACTAAAGGGATTGCCATCGGTGTGCGACTGGAACACCCGTCCATGCTGATTGACCAGATACAATATCACAATAAAAACGGACGAGGAAAGTACCTTCCGGCCGCCGAATACAGTTTCGTACAGCAAGTAGACGGACGAGGAGTGTACAGCTTCTGCATGTGTCCCGGTGGATTTGTGGTACCGGCAGCCAGCGGTCCTCATCAGCTGGTAGTCAACGGTATGAGCCCGAGCAACCGCGGAACCAAATGGAGCAACTCGGGTATGGTGGTAGAAACACGCCCGGAAGACCTTTTGCTTCCGGAAATGCAACTCCAGGCGGAACCTTTCCCCGAATCCAATGAAAGCCTGACGGAAGAATTGATTTTGCGCGACGGAAAGCAGCCTGAAGGTACTATCCATACATTAGCCATGATGCGTTTCCAGGAAAAACTGGAACAAATCTGCTGGCAACAAGGAAATATGCGTCAGACTGCCCCCTCGCAACGTATGGTCGATTTTACACGAAAGAAACTCAGCTATGATCTTCCTGCTACCTCTTATAGCCCGGGATTAGTATCTTCTCCCCTTCATTTCTGGATGCCCTCTTTCCTGAGCGAACGACTGAGCAAAGGATTCCAGCTTTTCGGGAAGAGCTCACGTGGCTTTCTCACCAACGAAGCAGTCATGATTGCCGTAGAAACACGTACTTCCTCCCCCGTACGTATCGTACGCGATAAAGATACCCTGCAACATCTTACCGTGGAAGGTCTCTTCCCCTGTGGAGAAGGTGCCGGATATGCCGGAGGTATTGTCTCAGCAGGAATTGACGGAGAGCGATGTGCTGAAGCCGTAGCCAATTATTTAAACCATTAATTACCTTATTATATGCACCACCTGCCGGAAATAGCCATCATTGAGCCCAACACGCTGACGGCCCTCGGACTACGTACGATTCTGGAAGAACTTATTCCCGAGGCAGTCATACGTACGTTTTCTTCTTTTGAAAAACTGATAGACGATACACCCGACATGTATGCACATTATTTTGTGTCGGCCAACGTGTATTTTGAGCATACATCCTTTTTTCTGGAAAGAAAACCCAAATGTATTGTGCTCTCCGCAGGAGAACCTCCCTTGCTGACTGGTATTCCAAGCCTGAATATTCTTCTTCCGCAGGAGCAACTGGTAAAAACCATCATGCAGACCCGAAAACGAGGCCACGAGCTGACGCATCATCCCGTAACGCCTCCCGCCACCGATGCAGAACATGAACTAAGTGCCCGAGAGATTGAGGTGCTCAGGCTTGTGACTAAAGGGTTAATTAACAAAGAGATAGCAGACAAGCTACACATTAGTCTGACTACGGTTATTTCCCACCGGAAAAACATCACAGAAAAATTGGGTATTAAGTCCGTATCCGGCCTGGCCATCTATGCGGTCATGCACGGATACGTAGAAGCCGACAGTATATAAAGTTTATTTAAATAACTTCGGCAACCAATTATTCAAATATTTTCGCCAGTTGCGCCATTCATGCCCGCCATCCGTCTCTGCATATTCATATTTATACCCATGACGATCAAGCAACTGACGAAACTCCACATTGTCCTGATATAAAAAATCTGCATTTCCGATAGCTATAAAATACAGTTTTGGAGCTGCCGCAAACTGAGTTGCTAACTTTTCCTCCAGATTCTTATAGATATAAGTGTTCTCTCCTTTCGACTCACGGTTAATTGCCGCAGAAAAGAGTCCTACATAATCAAACTTGTCCGGATAATTGGCAGAGATATACAATGAATGAAATCCTCCCATCGACAATCCGGCAATTGCCCGATGCGCCTTATCGTTTATCGTCCGGTAATGACTTTCCACAAAATTCATAATATCCGGAAATGCTTTCTCATAAGACCCCTCCATGGTTTTCGGATTCATGAAAGAAGGTTTGTACATGCTGTTAGGATATTCCCCCGGTACAGCCTGCTGTGCCCCATTTCCATTCGGCATCACTACAATCATTGGCTCTGCTTTTCCTTGTGCTATCAAATTATCCAAGATCTGTACAGCACGCCCCAGTTCACTCCAGGCATTCTCATCTCCTCCGGCCCCGTGCAACAAATAAAGAACCGGGTAACGTTTTGTCCCTTCCTCATAACCAGCTGGGGTATATACCATCATCCGACGACGTTCCATCCCCAAAGAAGGGCTCGGATACCACACCTTCGCAACCGTCCCATGAGGTACTTCCCGAACAAAATAATTCTCAGACAAAGCTCCATCCACAAGAAAATAATTCATGTAAGTAGCTATATCACGAAGCATATATACATTGGAGGGATCAAGCATACGCACGCCATCCACATAAAAGCAATAAGTATGCAGTTCGGGCGCAGGCAAAGCAACCGTATAGCTCCACACACCATTCTCTCCTTTTTCCATCCGTTGACGTCCTGCCATTTCTACCTCTCCCAATGGAGTCTGCTGTCGGGACTTTTCAAAGAAGTCTGTTTCTACCCATACTTCCCTGGCCTCAGGAGCCAGCAGACGAAAAGTCACAGTTTGATTCTTTACTTCGGGAGAAATAAGATCTCCCGTATTGACAGCCACAGTTTCCTGTGCCCAAGCGGAGAGCGAGAAAATACATACCGCTACCAAACTCAAAAATTGTTTCATTCTTTTCATACGTTAATCCTATTACTACGTACAAAAATAAGCAAAATCCTCATTTATTAGGATTGCCCGTCCAAGCAAATTGGCGTTACTTTGCAGCCGTTAACTAAACTATATCTTTCAACAGAATGAAAAAAAATATTGCTATTGTTTCGTTACTGGCTGTTTCTATAAAGAGCGCCTTGGCAGGTCCGGTATCACCTGAGAACTCTCTACCTAAAGATACAACAAAGGTTATTGACATAGAAGAGGTTGTGGTTATTGCTACTCCGAAGGAGAACAACCGTCTGCGTCAGCAAGCCACTTCGTCGACTTCCTTCTCACAAAGTGCGATGCGCAATAATTCGGTAACCTCTGTAAAATCATTGTCTGCACTGGTTCCGAACTTATTCATTCCAGACTATGGTTCTAAGTTGACGACTTCGGTTTACATCCGAGGCATCGGCTCGCGCATCAACACACCGGCTGTGGGACTTTATGTGGACAATATTCCCTTTATCGACAAATCGGCCTTCGATTTCAATTATTCTGATATTGAACGTATCGACGTAATGCGAGGTCCGCAAGGAACGCTCTACGGACGTAATACCATGGGAGGACTTATCCGTGTGTTTACCAAATCACCGTTTACGTATCAGGGAACAGACCTTCGTTTAGGTGCCGCCACCTACAACAATTACAATGCCTCACTTACGCATTACCATCGTATTTCCAATCAGTTTGCCTTTTCTGTGGGATTGTTTTATGACCATAAAGGAGGTTTCTTCAAAAACGACTTTAACGGAAAACGAATTGATACGGACAATGAGTTCGGTGGACGTATACGTGCCATTTATTTGCCGACCGAAAACCTGAAGCTTGACTTTACTGTAAACTACGAGTATACCAATCAGGGCGGCTATCCGTATGCATACACAGGTAAAGTCAAAGGAGAAGAAGACCGTGCCGACTACATCGGACGTATCTCTTACGACAATGCCTGCGGATACAAACGTAACCTGCTGAACACCGGACTGAACCTGGAATATCAAGCCGACAACTTCATTCTGAGTAGCGTAACTGGTTTTCAGTACCTGCGCGACCACATGGACCTGGACCAGGACTTTACGGAGCAGAACATCTACACCATGATGCAGAAGCAGAATTCCAAGACACTTAGCGAAGAAATCGTGTTGAAATCCAAACCCGGACGCCGCTGGCAGTGGACTACCGGAGTGAGCGGATTCTATCAGTGGCTGGATACAGAGGCTCCTGTCACCTTCCAGAAGGACGGAGTAAACTGGCTGAATTCTACCATCAACACGAACGCCAATAAATACATGCCCACGATATCAATGGGCCCCATGAGTATGAAGCTAAACTTCAATGATGTAATTAACGGTGAACAACTTGCCATTCCAGGAAAATTCAGCACACCGATTTTGAATGGTGCCATTTTCCACCAGTCCACTTTCAATGACCTGTTCGGGCTGGAAGGACTCTCTTTCACTGCCGGTCTCCGTATGGATTATGAAAGCCTGAAACTGGATTACTATAGTGGTTGCCAATTTACACATACCTACTCATTAGGCGGAACGTTGACTCCAATTAACAAAGTCATTGAGATGATTCCGGCAAAAGAATTCAACGTAAACAACAGTTATAATGGAAAGCTGTCGCACGACTACATCCAGCTGTTGCCTAAATTCGCCTTGCAATATGACTTTGACTCACGCAACAACATCTACGCGAGTGTATCTAAAGGATACCGTTCGGGAGGATACAACATTCAGATGTTCTCTGACCTGCTACAAAATGACATGCAGGCAAGCATGATGAAAAATGTGGCTGATGTAACTATCCCTGTAGTCAATAATGTACCGATGCTAAATGAAGAACAGAAACAGATGATTGCAGGAATGCTGAACGGTATGGCTCAAAGCCCGCAAACAGACGTAAAGGCAGCTACCCTTTACAAGCCGGAGTATTCATGGAACTACGAAATCGGTTCTCACCTCACCCTGTTCAACGGAAAGTTACAAGCCGACCTCTCAGCTTTCTACATGGACACTCGCGACCAGCAGTTGTCACGCTTTGCTGAAAGTGGATTGGGACGTATCACGGTAAATGCCGGAAAGAGCCGTAGCTTAGGTGCGGAAGCCAGCTTACGCGCACAGCTCACTGACCAGTTCAGCCTGAACGGAAACTACGGATATACATACGCCACCTTCACTGATTATGTGATAAGTGAAACAGAAAATTATAACGGCAACTATGTACCCTTCGTTCCTAAACATACATTTGCCGTGGGCGGACAATACATTTTCCCGCTGCGCAAGAACGCTATTCTGGACAACATCACCCTGGATGCCAACTATCGCGCTGCAGGCCGTATCTACTGGACAGAACAGAACAATGCCAGTCAGGCACTTTACGGCACACTGAACGGCCGACTCAGCTTAAACAAGGGTAACGGACAAATCGGTTTCTGGGTAAACAATGCCTTAAATAAAGATTATCAGGCGTTCTACTTTGAAACAATGAGCCGCGGATTCGCGCAAAAAGGACGTCCCGTACAAGTGGGAATTGACATTCGCTGCCGCTTCTAAAAAACGTATAAACGTTATATTTCAAACGAAAAGACATTTTAATTCAAACACCTTTGCGTTTTAGTTGAAATGCAAAGGTGTTTAAAACAAAACGCAAGGACGCTTAAAATCAAACGTCCTTGCGTTTTGTTTATAAGAAAAACCAATTATTTTTTCCGTGGAAGCATGTCTGCCGAAGGGCATTCATAGTTACTAATCGGTAATTTTACCTTTTTCAATTCTTTCAATTTGAATACAGGAGCCTCTACCCCTTCAGGATACTTCATGTGAGAATAGGAACGAAAATATTCCAGGCACGCATCTTTCCACCACACCGCATCATTCACCTGAATATCCAGCCGTTTAGCCACCGCCTGAAAACGCTCCTCATCCACATACGGTTTCATCTGGTTCCACACTTTCTGGAACTCGCGCACTTTATCAACGCCTTGCTGATATTTATAACACAATTCATCCCAAAGAGTACGTCCAGACTTTAATGAATGATTCCAGTCTACATGATGAAACCACAACAAAAATTCTTCCGGACATAGCTCCAATGAATTGAATACGTGGGCTAAAGAGTCTGGATACTGAGACACCGCATCACTTCCAGAACGGCTCCGGTCAAATCCCAAACCTTTTTTGTCTGCCTGATGATAATACGACGGCAACCAATCTGCACGAGCACCCGGTACCTCACACCAGGGTTCCGGTCCGTAATGATGACTCCAGGCAAAAATATGATGTAATCCTAACGGCATCATGTAATCTACCACCGCCTCCCGACTATCCATCATGACTTGCGTCATGGGCTCTACGAATTTAGGGTCGGACGTAAAAGTCTGTGCCAGCCACTCTTTAGCTATTTCTTCTGAAGAAAGCGAAGGATTCCATGCCAGCCGGCCATACGCATACCAGTTAGCCTGTGCAAAATCATGTCCGCACCAGTTGGTATCATCACCTATATTGGCCACTCCAGCCACCCCTTTTAAAGAAGCAGGAGACACATACCGATAAAACTCCTTCCACATAGTAGCCAGGTAAGCCAGGTGATTGGAATGCCCTAAATACTCCTGTGTAACCTGAAATTCAGCCATCAACGAGGTGTGGGGCATCGCACCAAACAACGGACTATAAGGTTCTCTCGGCTGGAAGTCAATCGGACCGTTTTTCACCTGCACAATCACATTATCCAAAAACTTTCCATCCAAAGGTTTAAACTCCAGATAAGCCTGTTTGGCTCTGTCGGCATCCGACGGACTGTACACAAACGCACGCCACATCACGATTCCTCCGTAGGGTTTCAGGGCCCTTGCCATCATATTCGCTCCTTCGGCATGCGTACGCCCGTAATCGCACGGACCAGGCTGTCCTTCTGAATTAGCCTTGACCAGAAAACCTCCAAAATCAGGGATAAGACTGTAAATCTCATGTACCTTCTTCTTCCACCACTCAGCCACCTCCTCATTCAACGGGTCGGCTGTAGACAATCCTCCCAACTGCATGGGAGAAGCAAAGTTGACCGAAAGATAGACTTTTATTCCGTACGGCCGGAAAATATCCGCAAGCACGCGTACCTTTTCAAGGTATTCGCTGGAAAGTATTTTAACCGAAGCATTGACATTGTTAAGTACTGTTCCGTTGATACCAACCGAAGCATTGGCCCGGGCATATTCCTGATAACGTGCCGACACAGTATCTGAAAGTTCGTCCCACTGCCACAAGGATTTACCGGCGTATCCACGCTCTATCGTACCATCCAGATTATCCCAATGATTCAGCACACGTACATCGAAGGCCGGTTTTTCCGCAATATCCAGACGGGTACAATCTGCCCCCTCTGCCTGCAAGCGTAAAAGATGATAGGCCGCATAAAGCAAGCCCTGTTCAGTAGTGGAGCCAAGCACTATCTTTTCATCCGAAGTACGTATGGTGTACCCTTCCTTCCCCAGCTTACGATGAGCTTCATCAGCAAACAGTTGTAGTTCAACCGCCTTTCCACGCCATAAAGAAGCCAGTTCCTCACGAGCTATGGCAATGGTAGGAGAAGAAATTGAACAACAGACAGACGCCTTTTCACAAGACGCCTGTCGCAACCAGAGTTTACTTCCATCTTCCGCAAATAAGGTCAGTCCGAAAGATAAAAGACATATACCCAACAAGTACTTTTTATTCATCCGCACTTCCTTTTATGGTCTGAATCTTACCCTCTTCATCGTATTCCAATTCAACCACTTTTAAACTGCGAAGCCAGGTCTTTCCACCTGAAGGAACACAATCATGATGGAAAAGATACCACTTTCCTTTATATTCTGCAATAGAGTGATGGGTAGTCCATCCTACTACCGGAGTCAGAATTACTCCCTGATATGTAAACGGTCCATAAGGATTGTCGCCTACCGCATAACACAACAGATGGGTATCGCCCGTAGAATAAGAGAAATAATATTTACCTTTATATTTATGCATCCACGAAGCCTCAAAGAAACGATGCGGATCGCCTGCAAACAAAGGTTTGCCATCTTCTCCCAATACGATGACCGGACGGGGTTCTTCTGCAAATTCCAACATATTATCCGATAATTTTACCACACGACTGGGCAAAGCCGGTTCATTATCGGCTGGAAGACACGGACTTTCAATGGCTTTGTTATCACGATAACGCTGCAACTGTCCTCCCCAGATTCCGCCAAAATACATGTAGTAGCTTCCGTCATCATCGCGGAAAACTGCCGCATCAATACTGTAGCTTCCACGAATAGGATCGGGCTGAGGAATAAACGGACCTTCAGGTTTATCGCTAATGGCTACCCCCATACGGAAAATATCATTCCGGTCTTTCAACGGAAAATACAAGTAATATTTTCCATCCTTGCAGGCAATGTCACAGTCCCAGAGCTGGCGTCCGGCCCAAGGAATATCAGCAACCTTCAAAGCCACTCCATGATCGACGATTTCACCATGCATCACGTCATCCGTCGACAATACATGGTAATCATTCATATCAAAATGGTCACCGTTGTCATTTTCAGGAATACCTGATTCACGGTCGTGTGAAGGATAAATATACAAACGTCCGTTAAATACATGTACTGACGGATCTGCCATATAGTCGGCAGGAAACAAATATCTTTCTTCCTTTTTCATTTTTATATTGATTTACGAGACTCTCACTGAAAGTGTCTCCTGTTAAACGTTATTTCTGTGCAATAGCTGTCGTATCCGACTGCTCATCCATCATTTTCTGTATAAACTCCTTAGGCTGATAGTTCCGGTCAAAAAGCAACGGGTAGTCTCTTCTTCCACGAATCGGAAAATCATTTTTCCATGAATTTCCGTCTGTAACTCCCCATGCCGTTACACGCGTCACAATATCGGCATGTTTTTCAAAAAGCTGGAAGAACTGCTGCATTCTTTTATTCCATGCCTGGCTGACAGAGTCAGGAAGTTCCTGCGGATAAGGATTCAATGTTTTCTTAAACGCAACCGTATCCGAGATGTTGGCACTGCGAAGTGCAGTAGGCAGCGCACTCATATCCCATTCTGTAATCATCACCTTGACACCAGCTGAAGCAAAAGCAAGCATACTTTCTTCAAATTTCTGGATGTCGGGGTAATCCATTCCCATGTGTCCTTGCATACCCACAGCATCAATACGCAATCCTTTTTCCTTCAATGAACGGACAAGCTTCACAACTCCTTCCCGACGACCCTGCACGTCCATACCATAATCATTATAATAAAGTTCGGCATCCGGGTCAGCCTCGTGCGCATACTGGAAGGCCAGTGGAATAAACTCTTCTCCCAAGATTTCATAAAATTTACTTTTGCGATAAGAGCCGTCTTCCACAATAGCTTCATTCACCACATCCCAGCCTTTCACCTTTCCTTTGTATCGTCCTACAACGGTCTGAATATGCGTTTTCATACGCTGTTTCAACTTTTCAGGAGAAACATTCTGACCTTTTTCATCTACGCAGAACCAGTCCGGAAGCTGAGAATGCCAAATCAAGCAATGTCCTATCACCGTCATTCCATTATCTATTCCGAACTGCACAAAGCGGTCGGCATCCTCAAAATGGAACTCTCCCTCTTTAGGCTGAATTTCTCCGCATTTCATACAGTTTTCTGCCACAATGGAATTAAAATGCTGCTTCACAATCTTCACTGCTGAAGTATCGGCACCAGATGACTGACGTACATTCAGAGCTACTCCCATTAAAAACTTGTCTCCTACAACCTCTTTTAAAGATTTCTCTGATACAACCGTATCAGAAACCTTACTCCCGCACCCCATAATAAACAGGCTGCACAGCATCCATGATGCAATGTGTTTGTTTTTCATATATTTTTTCCTTGATTAATAGTCACTTTTACTTCTTCGAGCAGTTAATTCTGCCTGCATTTTCTCATTGTATTCTTTACTGATAGGATAGAAACATAATGCCACCACACCGACAAAAAAGAATGCGGCTGGAATCAGACTTGATGAAAGAATGATGCCATGAACGGCTGTATCGCTTTGAGCTATATCCGCTCCAGAAACATAACCAAATCCCGACAACAAGAAGCCCAATACAGCTCCTCCAATACCTAATCCGGCTTTCAGGGCAAATACCACTCCCGAAAAGATAAATCCCGTAGCACGACGGTAATTGATATATTCCGAATGGTCGGCCACATCGGCAATCATAGCCCAAAGCAAAGGAACCGTTGGTGCATAGGCCAAGCTCTTCAAGAAGTTCAATACGAACATCATTTCAATATCGTATTTTGAAGGGAAATAGAACAAAGCCGTGAAAATAGCCGTCAGCGCAAGACATACGATAAACGTACGCTTCTTGCCATATTTGTTGGCTAAAAATTCTGATAAACAAATTACGCCGAAAAACTGAACCAAAGCTCCCACCATATTAAATACACCAAAGCCCACTTCGTATGCTTTGTCCGGAGAAGTTACAATCAACCCGAAAGCATCAAGTATATGATACCCGACTGAAGTTCCACCGTCAGTGGCTACCAACCCGATATTATCCAGGAAAGTAAACAAAGCTGCCTTATCCACATAGTTTTCAAAATAATAGTTCATGGCACTTCCCCACATAGCCAGTGTGATGAACACAAAAAGAGTCAAGACAAACATGGCACGCCAGGGCACACTGCTTAATACATCTTTTATATCCTGACGGGTATCATTTTTCTGATTGGCAGGCGGAGTAATACGTTCTTTTGCCGAGAAAAATACAATTACCAAAAACAAGAAACCTACGGCAGCAAACAAGGATATGGTACAGAGCCAGCCATGTGCCTTGTCACTACCTTCCGAAAACTTGCTGACCAACGGTAAGGTAAGCCCTTGTACCACAAACTGTGCAATCGTAGAAAAGACGAAACGCACAGAGGTAATACTGGTACGTTCTTTAATATCTGACGACATGACTCCTCCCAATGAAGAATAAGGTGTATTATTAAAAGAATACATCGTCATCAGCAAGGTGTATGAAATTGTAGCATACAATGCTACCAGTCCTTTTTCTTCAATGCCCGGATTGTAAAAGGCCAGTACATAGAACACCATGAAAGGAAGTGCTGTCCATAATACCCATGGACGATATTTTCCCCATTTCGTCTGAGTCCGGTCAGACAAAATACCGACAGTGGGATCTACAAACGCATCCACAATACGTGCTACCAACATGACGGTTCCTGCAATTGCTCCTTCCAGCCCAAACACATCCGTATAGAATTTGGTCTGGTAAATCATCATCATCTGGAATACCAGATTTGCGGAACAGTCTCCTAATCCATAGCCCACTTTCTCGGCCATGGATACTTTCTGATTCTGAATCTTACTCATATCTGTTTATTATTTTTCATTCTGTATTACTGCTTCCACCAGACGGGTAGCTGCTGTTTTTTTATCCAAAGGGTGAATGTCATTCCATTCTCCCGTATCACTATTCTTTATCAGTGTAACGTGTGCATTCTCACGGGCTGTTTTCGCCTGCTGTTTTCTCAACTCAGTCCATGCTGCTCTCCCCGGATCATCCGGTGCCAGGAAATCAGCTAATTCAATGATATAAAAAGGAAGATTTTCATCTTTGAAAAGTGTTCTCCAGTCGGCTATCAATGCACTGAGCAAAGACGAATATTCGCTCCAACGGCCCACATTTGACTCTCCCTGGTACCACACCACTCCTTTGAACGTATAATGACGTAATGGATAAATCATCCCATTATACAAGCCAACAGGAGTGTAATGAAAGGCTGTAGAAGAAGGAGAAGGGGGCATCACCGTACCTATTTTGTGCTTCCATCCCCCTTCCAGATTTACTTCTTTCCCGTCACAAATCAACTTATAAGGCTTTTCCTTTACAAAAGAAGGACGTCCTCCATAACTAAACAACCGTACAGTAAGTTGATTTTTTCCCTTCTTCAGCAACTTGGAAGGTACTTTATAAATACGAGGAGGATACTGATAGGAAACAGTGCCGACGAAATGTCCGTTTACAAACACAGAGTCTGCATCCACAATGCACCCTAAACGTAAAACGGCTTCTTTTCCACTCCAGTCCTCTGGTACAAAAAAGTCCTTCCTGAACCAATGAACTCCGTTCAAAGGACGGCCATTACGAATGGCCCAGTTATCTGAAAACATATCTACCTTTTCCCAATCCGAATCATCATAATCCTCCGCATACCAGGGTGTCACACCATGAAGTCCTGCATCAGACTTATACAATACTTTATTCCATGCCTGTTGATGCAGCCTTTCAGTTTCTATTATCCGAGAAACTAATTCTGTATCCTCATACAAGGCCTTCTGATGTACATACTCCGGAAAGTTTTGCAATCCTTTTTCACTAACCCAAGCTTCCACCGGAGTACCTCCCCAACTTGCATTAATAATACCTACCGGCACATTAGTCTTTTCTTCCAGCAACCGGGAAAAGAAATAACATATCGCAGAAAAATCTTTTACATTTTCGGTCGTCATCGGACGCCAGGTTACAGGACGAATATCTTCTTTCTGTTGAGAAAAATCATACGAATAAGGAACTTTCACATATCGAACAGAGGTATTTTCATATCCTTCTATCTCGTCTGCATATTTATCCATTACCCGATTAACCGGAAGTTCCATATTAGACTGACCTGAACATAAAAAGACATCTCCAACGAGAATATCATTTAAAACAATGTCGTTAATTGTCATAGAGTAAGGTCCTCCGGCTTTCATGGCAGGCAGTGTTACAGCCCATTTCCCATTCTCATCCGCCGTTACCTTATATTGTTTCTTTTGAAACTTTACACAAACCTTCTCAGACGGATCAGCCTTACCCCATATTGTTAACGGAGCATTTCGCTGCAACACCATACCGTCTGATACCAGCACCGGTAAAACCACCTTTGCAAAAGCTCCAAAATCACAAGAAGCAAGCAAGGCTAAGCCTAATAAAAAACGTTTAATAATAAAATGTGTTTTCATATACTTTTCATTGTATTTTTCACTGTAACAAAAATACGGAAAGGTTATTAATACGTATGTCCGACAGGATACCAAGCTTACATCTATGGTTACATTTCATTTTCTATTGTAACAAAAAGCATATGTATATGTTACACCATCTCTACAATAAGGGTATTAACGCCCACATACACTGCTTATTTTAAGCACCGCCCTATACCAGAAACTCTATAAAATATCTATTTAATTCCTTTACTTTTCATTGAGAAATGAAAAAAAAGAATTTACTTTGCATCACTAACAATACGTACATTTCAACAAACTTATCCATTAGGGAAATAACCAAGTGTAAACTTATGATACAGATAATGAAAAACAAAACCTTTATTTTAATCATCTTTCTGTGTTTTCTACCTCTTTTTTGTAAAGGACAGTTTTGTAAGTTATATTCAACTCATGGAGATATATCCAGCAGTATGATTAACCATATATACCAAGATTCCAAAGGATATATATGGGTGTCTACAGAAGATGGATTAAACAAATACGATGGCGCCAAATTTGTTAATTACAAAAATCATTTCAATGATTCTACTTCATTGCTTGGGAATCATGTATACAGAACATTTCAGGACGCCAAAGGCAATTTGTACGTACTTTCAATCAAAGGACTTCAGATTTACAATTATAAATCAGATTCTTTCATTACAATTAATAAATCCAACTCAAGTTATGAATACAACAATAAAAGTATTGCACAGCTCAGCGACGGCAGCATATTAATAGGAACAAGTGGGTATGGCATCAAAGAACTATCTTTTAACGATAGTGGAAATTTTCAAGTTAAAGATTGGAATACATCTTTAATTGGACATACTATCAATGATATCATGGAAGACCATAAGGGGAATATATGGATTTGTACGGAATACCATGGAGTGGTCAGAATTGATAAAAATAAAAAGATTCATCACTATACTCTTGGAAAGCCTTATGGAAATCAATTTATCAATTGTTGTACAGAAGACTCAAATGGCAATATATATGCAGGAACCAGCGGACGAGGAGTATTTATATACAATCAAGAAGATGACACCTTTCATCAAATATTTCATTCCAGTTTCCCCATTAAAGTATTTAAGCAGAATAATAATCTCATGCTGATTGGTATTGATGGAGAAGGAATTGTAGCTTATGACATTTCAAAAAAATCCATAGCCAACACGGATTTTTACATAGACAACATAAACATCAAGAAAAGCAAAGTACATTCTTTGCTGACAGACAGCAGCAATAATCTTTGGATTGGTATCTACCAGAAAGGAGTAGCATTTATTCCTTCACAAGCGAATATGTTTAACTACATCGGAAACTTCTCATCTATCCGAAATTACATAGGAAGTAATTGTATTACAGCTTTGTGCGAAACCACAGATAAGGGTAAACTAATTGTAGGTACAGACAATGATGGTATTTATTTATTAGACAAAAACTACAACTTTATCCAACATCTAACTCAAGATAAAAACCCGGATGTTCCTCCTACCGTCATGTGCCTTTTTGAAGACTCCAATAAAAAGGTATGGATAGGTTCATACCTTAGTGGAATATCTGTATTCGATTCGCAAACAAACAAACTTTCAAAAACTTCACTGCGAAATAATGAAGGGAATGAAATAACAAAAGTATATAGATTCGTAGAAGACCCTCATAAAAGATTGTGGATAGGCACAATGGGAACAGGGCTTTATTATGTAGATTTACCAGCTTCATCGGCTTCTTATAGTGACCTGAAAGTACATCAGGCTCTATCAGAGAAAGAAATCAATCAATGGATTAATACTTTATTGTATATTCCAAACGGACGATTGTATATAGGTACTTATGATGGTATTAAATGCATAGATACTGAGAAACTCAAAGTCGTAGGTAAGGAAAAAGTGCTCATAGGCTTAAGTATAAATACCATTGCACAAGGGCCAGACGACCATATATGGGCAGGAACCCCGGAAGGAATCTATGTAATGGATTATAATTTGAATATAATTGAGAAATTTACAACTCACAATGGACTCCCCAATAATCTGATCTCATCAATCATTGTGGATAAGAACAAGGATATATGGGTAAGTACAAGTCAGGGAATTGCCAAATATAATTCACATAACAAATCGTTTATTCCTTTCTTTGCATCAGACGGATTATACAATAATGAATTTTCAAGAAATGCCTACTGCATATCTCCCGACGGAAAAATTCTGTTTGGGGGAACCAATGGCATTGTCTTTTTTAACCCTAATGACATCGAAACACAGAAGTTTCAAAGCAATATAAGAATTACCGGTTTCTATCTGCATGATAAAGCAGTCAACGAAATGACCCAATCTGGAAGTTATCATGTGATAGATAATGATATATTTCATACCAAAGAAATCAATCTGTCCCACTATGACAATTCGTTTTATATAGAATTTGCTACAGACAATTTCATTTCCCCACAAAACTATTTATATTCCATGAATAATGGAACATGGAACTCTTTGCCCAAAGGAAGCTCCCGTGTTTCCTTCAGTAATCTTCCTGTAGGAAAATACGAATTTAAAGTAAAAGCAATCAATGGCACTTCTGAATCTAAAATAAAGACAATAGTCATTAATATACATCCTGCATGGTACAACTCCGGTCTGGCATGGGTTATCTATATCTTAATCATCATTAGTATAATAGCCATCTTTATACATCAGGCTAAAGAAAAATACCGAGTAAGACAGGAGATGCTAAAGCACAAACATCTGGAAGAGATTAATGAAAGTAAATTACAGTTTTTCATTAATATTTCTCACGAAATCAGAACTCCGATGTCTTTAATCATCAGTCCATTACAGAAACTAATCTCTACAGATAATGACAGCGAAAGACAAAAAAGCTATTCATTGATAGAACGTAATGCGCAAAGAATTCTAAACCTGATCAACCAATTAATGGACATCAGAAAGATAGATAAGAACCAAATGAAGCTAAGTTTCACAGAAGTGGATTTAATCAGCTTTATCAATGACATAAAAAATACATTTGCATATCAAGCAGCTGCTAAAGGAGCTAAATTAAACATTATAACCCAAATGGAGAGCCTGAAAGTTTGGCTGGATCCTAATAACTTTGACAAAGTAATCTTTAATTTACTCTCAAACTCCTTCAAACATATCCAGAATGAAGGAGAAATCAACATATATATCAACTCCGTCAATAACTCTTCAAATGTTTATCCATTGAATAACTATGCAGAAATCATTATTGAAGACAATGGAACCGGCATAAAGGAAAGTGAGATGGAACGTATTTTTGAAAGATTCTATCAGATAAGCGATGACCGGTCACGAAGCAAAGGAACCGGAATCGGGCTTCATCTATCTATGTCGCTCATAAAGATGCATCATGGTACTATCACGGTCAAGAACAATGAAAACAAGTCCGGATGTAGTTTTACCATCCATATTCCATTGGGATGTAGCCATCTGTCAACCGAAGAGCTTTATCAGAATAGTAATAAGAATATTTCAGAGCAACCATCCATTGAAGATCAGCCTCTGCAACATATTCCGGCTTCTATTGAAGAAAACGAAAATAGCGAAGACGGCACTAAAAAAGTAATCAGGAAAAAGCATTCTATATTAATTGTAGAAGATGAAGATGAGATACGAAATTATCTGCTCACTGAATTAGGAAGTCATTTCCGTGTGTTAAGTTGTAGCAACGGAAAGGAAGCACTCGACCTTATTATGCACCACATGCCTGATTTGGTTCTAAGTGACATCATGATGCCAGAAGTGAACGGCATCACGTTGCTTCGTAAATTAAAGCAGAATATCAAAACCAATCATATCCCGGTAATCCTTCTTACCGCCAAAAACAGTGAAAAGGATTATATCGAAGGACTTTCCCTAGGAGCAGACGCCTATATAGCCAAACCTTTCAACCTGGATATTTTAATAACAACTATTGAAAACCTGATTAAAAACAGAGAAATATTACGCAATAACTTTAGCGGAAAACAAGAACAAAACGACAATATTGAAGTGGCACAACCTCAGTCTGCAGATGAAAAGCTGATGCAAAAGGTTCTAAAAGTAATCAATAAGAACCTGAATAATCCAGATTTAAATGCAGAAATGATTGCAGCCGAAGTGGGTATAAGTCGTGTACACCTATACAGAAAACTAAAAGAACTGACCAACCAGTCTACCCGGGATTTTATCAGGAATATCAGACTGAAACAAGCAGAAATCCTGCTGAAATCTGAGAAGAATTACAGTATGTCTGAAATAGCCCAACTGGTAGGTTTCAACAATACAACTTACTTCTCCAATGCATTTAAAGAATTGTACGGAGTATCCCCCAGTAAATATACGGAACGCTGTAAAGAAAAAGAAGAGGAGAAGAAAGATGAATAAAAAGAGAGGAGATAGACGGGGTTGACCGAGTCTATCTCCTCTCTTCGTATAATACCCTATTACTTACTCTTTTTCAAAAGTTCAAGCATGGTAAGGGCATATCTCTTGCCAAGTTCTCTATAGCCAGCTGCACTAAAATGCAATCGATCGGATACGGCCTCACATCCTTCAGAAGAAACCACATGTACTACAGGAATCGTTTCAGGTAATTTCTGAATCACCGGATTCATCGATGCACAAGCTCCCCCTTGCCCTTCAGAAACAAGCTCACCAACTAAAAGAGGCAATGAGTTAGGCTGCAAACCAAGGTCTGAAAGAATATTATCATATACTTTTTTTACCTTCATCGGCCAATCCGGATCTCCGGTATTGGATTCTCCTTGATGAAGAAGTATACCTTTTATAACTCCACACCGAGAAGCTTGTTTAGCAAGCTCGATTAATCTGGCATAAGGATTTCCATCATACTCAGCTACCATATTTTTTAACCAGTCTGGAGATTCGGCCACATACGAAGCATAATTATCCTTATCAAATAATTCTATTCTACATCCTCCCACAGCCACATTAATAACACCTATTTCGACATCAGCAGGAAGACTATCTGCCAATGTTCGTCCAAAATAGTCTGCTGGGGTTAAACCCGTTCCACATCTTGCCAAAGGAGGAACAGCAGTGTACCACTTGCCTTTTTCCCGTCCTAAATCCGGGCAATCTACAGCTTGAAGCACCTTGAAACGCGGAGTTACATTCACCGTATCACACGCTTCTATTTTTGCATTTCCCTCCATATTCGACTGTCCTAAACAAAGATAGATATGAAACTTCTCATTCACCTTCTCGGTTCCAGTCTGAGCCTGTGCAGAAACAGGTCCCAAAGACAAAGCCATCAATGATGTCAATGTCACAAACATTCTTTTCACTTCCATTAGTTCAAAATTTATATTCAACAGTTATCTCTATTTATTTTTATCAAAAAGCTATTTTTAACTCCTCACCCTTATAGACTACAGACTTTTCTGTTACGTTCGATTTTCCATCTGAGGACAAGGCTATTTTTACAATCTTAAGGTTCCGCACCGGTTCCATCCCCTCATACTGACCACTCCGTTTACCAATAATCAAAATGGAATGCGCATCATCCCAAAACAGACGAATGCAAGAATATCCTCCTTTTTGATAGTTGTAGTCTGTACCTTCATCCTCATACAATTGATAGGCTCCATCTGTTCCTGCATAAACACGTATCTCCAAATCTGATTTCAAGGCTTTCTGCGCATTTTCTGCATATCCTGATGACAAAGGCAAGACAGTGCCAGCCTTGACAAATACAGGAATGTAGTCCGGAGAGACTGAAGTCTGAACCCAACCCGTTGACATATACTGGTTGTCATGGAAATCATACCATCCACCCTGAACGGCAGGCAAGTATGTCTTCCACACGACAGGTCCCTCTTCCACGATAGGAGAAACCAGCAGAGACCGACCAAACATATATTGATATTTCAAAGATAAAGCTTGAGTATCCTGAGGGAAATCCATCATCAGAGGACGTAACATCGTACCATTTCCCAATGAAACCCATGCTGCTTCAGAATAGATATATGGTAAAAGGCGGTAACGCAGCTCTAATGATTTACGAGCCATATCCGTCACTTTATCTCCATAATTCCAAAACTCCGTATTGGTCATATACCCATGTACACGCATCAAAGGTAAAAAGACAGAAGTCTGAAGCCATCTGGAAAAACGCTCATGAAAATGTGCATCTGTATACTGTGCATCGCCCGGACGAAAGAATCCTCCAGCATCATAAGTCCACCAAGGCAGACCACAAACAGAAATACCCAGTCCTGCAACAATCTGACGACGAAATGTATCCCAGTCATTCCCGACATCTCCAGACCAAGTAGCAACCCCATATCGCTGAATGCCAGGGAATCCGCTACGGGTAAGCAGAATAGTCCGAGAAATAGAATCACGTTGTTTTCCCTCATCAGTGGAAAGACCTCGTAAACCTTCATATATCGTTTTGTTGACCACAAGTGGATACACATTCCGGAACACTTCTCCGGGGAAAGTGGAATGGTTTATCCTACGTCCTACCAAATCGTCATTTTCCGGCTCCGTTGCATCCAGCCACCAAGCATCTATTCCTATCGGAAGCACCAGACTATCCCGAAAGTTTTTCATTTAAAAACAATCGTTTTTTTGTAATCGGTTGGTAGATAAGACTTAAAGAGTAGAAAGTTCGGTAGCCGGTAGCGATTTG
>ENA-UEQH01000292-UEQH01000292.1-human-gut-metagenome-genome-assembly--contig:-NODE-292-length-30342-cov-39.179977_pt1 | contig 30342 bp, 26 predicted proteins | sample MGYA00242945_ERZ507943 | MGnify/ENA primary metagenome ERZ507943 (study PRJEB26167, sample SAMN06115418) | human gut metagenome | host: Homo sapiens | place: China:Hubei | collected 2015-03-06... | reverse complement strand
CTTCACCCTGATAGTTTATACAGCCGCTTGCTTCTGTAGGAACTGTTTCTATTCCATCAGGAAGAGATACTAATGCCCAGCCGCTGTCATCAAAATCAATCTTCTCGGCACCCTCCACACTTCCTTTGTGAAAGCGCCAGGCCGGATTCATACTATAAACAGTTCTGCCTGTACCTGGCAACTGGTAAAAACCTGCGGTTGAATATTCAGGTGTATAGGCTTTAATTTCATTGCATGCAATGAAATTAAGAACTAATACTGACAAAAATTGCAGTAAAGCATACTTGATATATTTCATATAAAATGGTATAATGGATGATTGATAATTGTCTGTTGATACCTAATAATCACTAATGTTGTATTATAAAGAATTACTTCTGCCGATAATCTGCACTGTCTGCTTTACCTGCAAACATAACGATAAAAGAGTCTGCCCCTTTTTTCACGGCAAACGACAGCATCACAGGCTTTCCGTTTTCCAGAAACACAAAAGGACGTTCCATATTGTCTACTTTCATAACCGTGCCGTCTTTTAGTGGTATCTGCTTTTTGCAAACCACATAATGCCGGGCTTTTTCCCAGTTGATGCCATCTGCCGAAGTTATCAGGCCAATGAAATCGCCTCCATGTGCATGGAAAATTGCATAATATCTTTTCCGTTCCGGATCAAACCAGACAAATACATCTTCCGTGGGAATATCGGCAAAGGCTGGTTTGTCGCTCAATGTAAAAGGCCCCAGTGGAGAAGTTCCTGTCCCTACGGCCTGTATCAGTCGCCTTTTCTCCGAACGGACGTCATCTCCCTTGATAATCAAAACAAATTTACCGTCTTCGCCCCGACAAACTGAAGGGTTGACGGCTACATGCTCGATAGGTCCATTGGGTTCCAATAAAGGATGACCTGCTCTTTTCCATGGGCCGTTCAAAGAGGAAGACACAGCAACGCCTGCTCTTTGCCGGTTACGTAAATCATTCCATCTTGCGTGCGAATATCCCACACGGGCGACTTCCTTCAAAAAAGAATCTGACCAGTTTTCTTTTCCTGTATTGGTGGAGATGTAATATAAATAAAACCGATTATCCCACTGACGCACCTGAACATTATGCGCCGTTACTGCATCCCACGAACCTGTCTGCCCTTTCAATACTGTTTCCTGATAACGGTAAGGACCTTCCAAGCGTGAGGCTGTAGCATGAGCTATCTCCGAATGGGTCAGCCATGCTGTAAATCCCAAACTCTTAGGCCACCGTGAATAGAATAAATGATAGGTGCCCGAATCGTCTTTAATAAAGGAGTTACACCAATGGTAATACCCGGCATCTCTGACAAAAGCACTGGAATCTACCGGATGAATGAAGGCTGAAAGGTCCAAATCATCTTCCGGCTGCCCCCACGACCGGCAAAATACACTCCCCAGCAAGATAAAACATAATGCAAGTTTTTTCATATCTGTTATTATTTAAGGTCAAAAATACTTTCTGCCACTTTAAACGAAGCCTTATGAGCTGCTGCCATTTCATCCAGTTCTTTTACAACCTCCGGATGCTGTGCAGCTATATCGTACTTTTCACTCGGATCGGTTCCCAAATCGTACAGCCTGGGCTTATCATAGACCACTACCGGATCATTGCCATAAGCTGATTTATCCCTATAATGTAACTTATATTTTCCCTTGCGGACTGCATAGAACTGACTGCCCCGATAGAAGAAAAAGTTCTCACGCTTCGGAGTCGCCCCACTATCCTGCAGCACATTCAACAGACTGACACCATCTAGTTCTACTCCAGCAGGTAAAGCTATTCCTGCCATCTCGCAACACGTAGGAAGCAAGTCCAAAGTGCTTCCCATCTGCGTAATATGCCCAGGTTTCACCATACCGCCCCACATGATACAAGGAACTCTGAAACCTCCTTCACAATGCGAATTCTTTCCGTCGCGCAACGGACCGGCAGAACCTCCGGCCTGTTTATAAGGTAGCCAAGGACCATTGTCCGAAGTAAAAACCACCCAAGTATTCTTATCCATACCTAACTGGCGAAGTGTTTGCAGTATCTCGCCGACACTCCAATCCAACTCCTCGATTGCGTCACCATATTCTCCCCGGTCTGAAGTTCCTTGAAAACGACTCGAAGCATATACAGGGAAATGAGGCATCGGATGAGCCAAATAAAGGAAGAATGGATGCTTTTGATGGGAACGGATATATTGGGTAGCCACCTCTGTCAGGCGCTTTGTCAGCAGGGTTTGATCCGGTTCCCGTTCAACCTCTTTCTCCTGTTCATAGACAACCAATTCATAAGGATAGTTCTTATTGCCCAGTTTCATCTGTTCCTTCCGGCTCATGTCGTTAGAGAAAGGCATGCCATAAAAATAATCGAATCCGTGTTGCAGGGGCATGTATTGAGGCAAATGTCCCAGATGCCATTTGCCTATGCAGGCTGTGGTATATCCGGCTCGTTTCAATAATTCGGGAATCGTCTGCTCTTCTGCCGGCATGCCTCCCGGGGAATCTGGAAAAAGAACACCTTTCTTATCTCCATACATACCTGTACGGACACCTAATCTTCCGGTCAATAATCCGGCTCTGCTTGGTGAGGAAACCGAAGCTGATACATAAAAGCTACTCCACTTCTGTCCTTCCAATGCCATTTTATCCAAGTTGGGTGTTTTTGTAGTAGGACTGCCCAAACAAGACAAATCGCCATAACCCATATCATCACAATTGATAATAATTATATTGGGTTTGGTTGGGGTTGATGCTATCCCTGCTTCTATCCCAATCAAGGAAAAAGGGAGCGTCCATAAAAGTGCTGTTTTCATTTTGTTTTAATATTTTATTTTTTCAGGAGAATCAGAATCTCCGTGTTTTTCATTTAATCGGGTTTTCTCCACAAAAATATTGTTTTTGTGATTTAAAACAAAATATGCACCTTTTCAAGATTACTTCCGATACCTCTCCACTATTCTATCAGTCAGACCAACGGTCTTCCCGATAAGATATGCAGAAATAACTGTGCCTAATCCAACACCTACGACCTTCTGTACAAGTATAAGTCCGGATAAAATAGTAAATAACACTAAAGATATATCAAAACGTATACGCAAATAAGAAAAAGGCTTATGCAATACCTGACATAGTGTTTCCACAATAGCATTTCCCGGGTCCAATATCAAATCAGCCTTTGTCATCGCATAAACTCCAATGCCAGTAAGTATATTGGATAATATCAATAAAAAGAGTCCGAATGAAAAATCAGGATTCAGAATGGGAACAATAAAGTCGTACACATCAATAAATGCACCCACGAGAAATGCCATTGGAATTTGCAAAAACAACTTGTAGGAAAAAGATTTAAGCAAAATAGCCTGAACGGTAATGAACAGTATATATAAAATAAAATTTGCTGTTCCAAATGAAATATGCAGGAAAGTCGAATAGGAATAGGCAACCGAGCTTATAGCTGCTACTCCCAGATGAGTCCGTGTGCTTAATAAGATTCCCAAGGACATAATGTTCATTCCCAACAAATATAGTACTAATTGCTTTTTACCTATTTTACATAACATAAATCCCTCCATTTTTAAAAACACGGCTCCCGTCAATAGCTTTTATTCCTTATGTCCAGCGTAACATCTATATAACTGCGCCGGCCTTCGATGTAATCGGCATACAGGGTCTCCGCATCCTTTCCTTTCAGAATACGGCATTTGCCGCACATCTCACAGTCGTGCAGGCATTTCCAGGCATCGATTACAAAGGCCTGTCGTTCTTCCCGGGTAGATTGTTCTATTGGGGGAGGTGTCATAGGCTATAATTTATCAAAGATTAAATATGATGCAAATATATATTTTTTTACCGATTAATTATGCTGTTTTTATAATTAGCGTTAAACCGAAGGAAGTAATAGCATATGCTGAACGAGGAGGCAATTCAGAATTAATACCATACAAAATAAAATCTCCTCTTCAGACAGCTTTTTAATTCATACTGCCTGAAGAGGAGATAAATTCTAAAAATCCAAACTGAAACCAGCCATCACCGTTGCCCGCGGCATGGGATAACCGGCATTGATTTCGTATCGCTGTGCCAGCAGGTTCTCGCCGCGTACCCAGATATCCAGCCATTTCAAGGCACGGTAGGAAGCACGGAGGTTCCAAAGCACGAAGTTCTCCTGAGTTTCGTGCTCGCCCACCGAGGTATACAGTCCTTTGATGTATTGCACACCCGTAGACACGTTCCAGCGTCCGCAGGAGAAATTGGCTCCAGCATACAACTTATGCTCGGGAGCAGCAATCACGGGATTTTCCATGTGCAGGAAACTGTAATTTCCGTCTACCGACCAACGGCGGTCGATACGCCACGCTGCCTGCAGCTCTATGCCCGCATTTTCTATTTTACCCGAATTCTGATTCAGCATACCACTGCCATTGGGGTTGGGCAGTGTCACGATGAGGTTTTTACCGTCTATATAAAACAAGTTGGCACCGTAAGTCAGCCGCCCGTCCAGCAAGCGCTGCGAAAAGGCCAGCTCGTAATTCCACATTGACTCCGGCTTCAAATCCGGATTCTGTGGCGGAAACATGTACATTTCACGCAAAATCGGATAACGGAAACCTTTCGAAGCCGAAGCCTTTAGTTCGATAGCCGACGGCAAGTGGAAAGCCAGCCCGGCCTGCGGCACCCATTCCAGTCCGACGCGCGAGTGATGATCGGCACGCAGTCCGGCATTGAAAGTAAGCCAGGAGCTGATGTCCTGACGGAAATCTACATACCCGGCCAGTTCATCCTCGTGCTTGTCCACCAGGTCTGAAGTCGTTCCGGCCTGTGCCCCGCTTACGTATTCATTCCAGGCACGGCCTCCGTAGCGGAACCAGTCGAAACCTGCCGTAATGCGGTTGCCTTTGAAAAGCTGCGCACTCTGGTAAACAGAAATCCCCAGCATGTTATCGCGCGAGTTGAAACGGGCATCTTGCGGTTGCTCTCCTGCCGAAGGGGTATAACCGTCGTTTATCCAGTGATTCCCCCAGTTGTAGAAAAAGCTCACGCCACCCGAAGTCTTTTCATACTGATTTTCGATTGCAAATGAGGTCATTCCCCGCGTGATGCGCTGGTCGCCGTCGAGAAGCGGAGCCGTCACCGGACCGGGATAAGAGGCATTGAAGTGAGTGACGTTCACATCGCCACGCAGTTTCCAGTTGTCCGTCAGCGCATAGCCCAGCTTGGCATAGCCGCTGTATTGCTCAAACCCCATATCTGCACGGTGACCGTCGGTACGATTGTATGAAGCGGAAACGACACTCGAAAAGCGCCCTTTGCGAATGCGGTTGGTCAGCTCGGTTTCAAGGGTATTATACGACCCATAGCCTGCACGCAGATGGGTATTTACCCCGTCCTCCTGCATGCTGCGGGTCACGATGTTTACCACACCGCCCATCGCATTCGAACCGTAAAGCACTGAAGCCGGTCCGCGCAACACCTCTACCCGTTCGGCCAGAAACGACTGGTAGGCATCGGCTATCGGATGCCCGAAGATACCGGCATACTGCGGATGACCGTCAATCATGACCATCAGACGGGCAGCACCTCCACTCAGTCCGCGCAACGAGATGCTTCCGGCAGCACCGCCCGACACGCCATACCCCATCACTCCCCGCGATGTAACGAACAAACCGGGAATCTGCTCCGTAAGCACCGGCAACAGCGAAGATTGCATGGTCTGACAAATCTTCGTGCGGCCCACTACCGATACGGTTTGCGACAAATGGCGTACGTCTGTTTCACTGCGCGTACCTGTAACTACTACTTCATCTATTTTATATACTTTACCCGTATCAAGGGTATCACGGTTCTGCTTTTGGGCCAGTCCTGCCTGCGTGCCGACGGCCATCAGCAGGACTGGGAATATGCAAGACTTTCTGATTCTCATGGATGCTAGTCTGTTCGTTAATATCTGTTTTGTCTGTTGTCTACTTTTTATTAGATGTTGTAAAGCTAAGAACTAATCTGATAATATACAAACAGGAAGAAAATTTCTTTACACCCGTCTCAACTGGAATTAGACAAGGCAAAGTTTAAATGAAATGATTCTACAGCGAAAGGGTCACGGTCACTTCGCCTTTTCCTCCCAGCAAATCAAGCATTTCACGGCGTGAAGAAATACCGTCTATCTGTCCCAGCCGGGTAAAGTTCCATGAATTGGTGTCATAATAAAAAACGATATAACTGCCTTGATAAAGGATGATGTCACCCGGCTTCGTTGTAGTATGCATATCGTTGCGGGGCAATGAAAAGCCCAAGGAGCCGACCTTCTCCATATCGTCATAATCGTGCACGCGAATGCTGATGCTCTTTTGGGCGAGGTGTTTTTTCAGGGCTTCGGCTGATGTGTTTTTGGCCAAAGTCACTGTAAACGAACGGCCGTTTACTGTTAACTTAATCGTATTGGTTTCCATATCTTTCTCTTTGTTTTTGTTATTGCTCTTTTCACCTGCCTGCATTTGACGGGATTCGTATTGTTCATGCAAAATCGGACAGTTACCACGCCCGTACATCGCAACTGATGCTACAGTCAGCAGGAAGGTTATTCCAAATGCTCGTACCATAATACAGGGGTTTAATCTTTTTTCTGATGTTATTGGTTGTGACAAAAATACGGAAAGATAGAAGTTTCTTTTGTATACAAATCCTTGAAGAATAGACCACTGTTACGGATTCTGTTCTGCACAACCTACTGCCACATTTATTTCTACAAGAATTCCCCTTGCAAAAAACATGATTCATTTTTCATACTTTCCGCTATGATTGTCTACTTCGCTTTTTGAAACCAGCAAACGCCCCAACCTTCCCATTTGTCGCCTTTTTATATGATTTTTATTATATTTATTCACTAAACATGCTTTATTACATAAAAATGATGTTATTTTATCTTTATTTGCAAACAAATGCGATTTAAAAGTATATATTTGCGCCGTTTGAAAAAGAAAAAAAATAAGACACGTATGATTTATGACATTGAAATGCTGAGAAACTTCTACGCTTCGTATGCCGCGAAGGTAGATTTGGCAAAGAAGAAACTGGGCAGAGCCATGACGCTTGCCGAAAAGATTTTATATGCACACCTCTACGACGAAAATACCCTGAGCGCATTCCGCCGGGGCGAGGATTACGTAAACTTTCGTCCGGACCGTGTGGCCATGCAGGATGCTACGGCACAGATGGCGTTGCTGCAGTTCATGAATGCCGGTAAACAGACTTCTGCCGTACCGGCCACTGTGCATTGCGATCATCTGATTCAGGCCTGCAAAGGTGCCTATACAGATTTACCGGCTGCCTGTAAAGCCAACTGCGAAGTATACGATTTTCTGAAGAGTGTGGCTGCCAAGTATGGCATCGGCTTCTGGAAACCGGGAGCCGGTATCATCCATCAGGTAGTGCTGGAGAATTATGCTTTCCCGGGCGGTATGATGGTGGGAACCGACTCGCATACACCCAATGCCGGCGGACTGGGCATGATTGCCATCGGTGTGGGCGGCGCGGATGCCGTTGATGTAATGACGGGCATGGAATGGGAGCTGAAGATGCCGAAACTTATCGGTGTGAAGCTCACCGGAGCACTTTCGGGATGGGCTTCGCCGAAGGATGTTATCCTGAAGCTGGCGGGTATCCTGACGGTTAAGGGTGCTACCAATGCCATCATCGAGTATTTCGGCGAGGGTACTGCATCGCTCTCGGCTACGGGCAAGGCTACCATCTGTAACATGGGTGCCGAAGTGGGTGCCACAACATCGGTCTTCCCATTCGACGATGAGATGGCACGTTACCTGTGTGCTACAGGTCGTGAAGAGATTGCCGCACTGGCTTCGGATGCTGCCGGATGCCTGCAGGCCGATGCCGAAGTGCTGGCCAATCCGGAAGCCTATTACGACCGCATCATCGAAATTGATTTGTCTGCACTTGAGCCGTATCTCAACGGACCGTTTACGCCCGATGCGGCATGTCCTATCTCGGAGTTTGCCACCAAGGTGAAAGCCAACGGCTATCCGCAGCGCATGGAAGTGGGCCTCATCGGTTCGTGCACCAACTCTTCGTATCAGGACTTGAGCCGTGCGGCTTCGCTGGCCCGTCAGGTAAAGGCCAAGGGAATCCCGATGGCGGCTCCGCTGATTATCAATCCGGGGTCGGAACAGGTTTACTGTACGGCTCAGCGCGACGGCATGATTGCCGACTTCGAATCGGTGGGGGCTGTCATCATGACCAATGCGTGTGGTCCTTGCATCGGACAGTGGAAGCGTGAGACAGACGACAATACGCGCCCGAACTCCATCGTGACTTCTTTCAACCGCAACTTTGCCAAGCGTGCCGACGGTAATCCGAATACACATGCTTTCGTTGCTTCGCCCGAAGTGGCCATGGCACTCGCCATCGCAGGCGACCTTTGTTTCAATCCGCTGACGGACACGCTGACCGACGCAAATGGCAACCCCGTGAAACTGGATGCTCCGGTGGGTGATACACTTCCGGTAAACGGCTTTACAGTAGACGATAACGGGTATGTGGCTCCTCCGTCCGATGGTTCTGGAGTTGAGGTAAGCATTGCCCCCGACTCGCAGCGTCTGCAGCGCCTGACTCCTTTCGCTCCCTGGGACGGCAACGACCTGACGGACATGCCGCTGCTCATCAAGACGCAGGGTAAATGTACTACCGACCACATTTCGATGGCAGGCCCGTGGCTCCGTTTCCGCGGCCATCTGGAGAATATCTCGGACAATATGCTGATGGGTGCCGTAAATGCTTTCAACGGGCAGACCAACCACGTATGGAACTGTCTGACGGAAACATACGAAGCGGTATCGGCAGTGGCCAAGCAGTACAAGGCTGCCGGCATGGCCTCCATCGTAGTAGCCGAAGAGAACTACGGAGAAGGTTCCAGCCGCGAGCATGCTGCCATGGAGCCACGTTTCCTCAATGTGCGTGTCATTCTGGCCAAGAGTTTTGCCCGCATCCACGAGACTAACCTCAAGAAGCAGGGTATGCTGGCACTGACTTTTGCCGACAAGGCGGATTACGATAAGATTCAGGAACAAGACCGCATCTCGGTAACGGGCCTGAAAGAGTTTGCTCCGGGTCGTCCGTTGCAGATTGTTGTAACCCACAAGGACGGCTCTACCGATATCTTTGCAGCCAACCATACGTACAACGAGATGCAAATCCAATGGTTCAAGGCCGGCTCCGCACTCAACATGAGCTGCTGAGTCTGTACACACAACAACCTTTCACAAAAATTCAACCAACTAAAAATGACAGATTATCATGAGTAAAGTATCTATGAAAGACGGGAAACTGTTTGTTCCCGACCAAGTTACGATTCCATATATAGAAGGCGACGGTGTAGGTGCCGAAATCACACCGGTGTGCCAGCAGATTGTAAATGCAGCCGTAGCTAAGGCTTATCAGGGCACCCGCTCTATCGAATGGATGGAGGTGCTGGCAGGCGGAAAGGCCTTCCAGCAGACCGGCGAATGGTTGCCCGAAGCCACGATGGAAGCCTTCCGCGAGTATCTGATAGGCATCAAGGGACCGCTTACTACGCCGGTAGGTGGCGGTATCCGCTCGCTGAACGTGGCCCTGCGCCAGACACTCGACCTGTACGTATGCCTGCGTCCGGTACGTTGGTTCAAGGGTGTCGTATCGCCGGTGAAAGAGCCGCAGAAAGTAGACATGTACATCTTCCGCGAGAATACCGAAGACATCTATGCCGGCATCGAATGGGAACAGGGTACGCCCGAAGCACAGAAGTTCTACGACTTCCTGCACAACGAAATGGGTGTCAGCAAGGTGCGCTTCCCCGAAACTTCATCGTTCGGCGTAAAACCGGTATCGAAAGAAGGTACACAGCGGCTGGTGCGTGCTGCCATCAGTTATGCCTTGCAGCACAACCTGCCCTCGGTGACACTGGTACATAAAGGAAACATCATGAAGTTCACCGAAGGCGGCTTCAAGCGCTGGGGATATGAGGTGGCCGAAACTGAATTTGCCGAACAGACGTTCACCATGAACTACTACGAGAAGCTGAAGAAAGAATTGGGCGAAGAATCGGCAAAAGCTGCCGTGGCCAAGGCCATCAACGAAGGTAAGGTCATCGTCAAGGACTACATTGCCGATGCTTTCCTGCAGAACACTCTGCTCATACCGGAAGAATACTCGGTCATCGCGACACTGAACCTGAACGGCGACTACATCTCCGACCAGCTGGCGGCCATGGTAGGCGGTATCGGCATCGCCCCGGGTGCCAACATCAATTACCTGAGCGGGCATGCCATCTTCGAGGCAACGCACGGCACGGCTCCCAACATTGCAGGAAAGAACGTGGTGAACCCTTGTTCGCTGTTGCTCTCGTCGGTAATGATGCTGGAGTATCTGGGCTGGAAAGAAGCTGCCGCACTGATTACAGCTGCGCTGGAAAAGGCTTTCTCGCTGGGCGAAGCTACACCCGACCTGGCACGCTTCATGCCGGACGGCAAGGCACTGGGAACGGATGAATTTGGTAAACGTATTGTGGAACTTTTGTAACGGAACGTACTTATGAAAAAAGAATACATCGTATATAAACTTTCGGAGTGTGCCAAGCAGGCATGCCGCATCGACAATGAGCTTTTTACCAAGTATAACGTAAAGCGTGGCTTGCGCAACGAGGACGGCACCGGCGTACTGGTGGGGCTCACCAAGATTGGTAATGTAGTGGGCTACGAGCGTACAGAGCAGGGACTGAAACCCATCCCGGGCAAACTGTTCTATCGCGGATACGACCTGGACGACATTGCCCATGCCCTACTCCGCGAAAAGCGCTTCGGATTCGAAGAAGTGGCCTACCTGCTACTCTCGGGTGAGCTGCCCGACAGCGAACAGCTAGCTTCGTTCAAGGAGCTTATCAACGACAACATGCCGCTGGACAAGAAGACCACGATGAACATCATCGACCTGGAGGGACAGAACATCATGAACATCCTGGCACGCAGCGTACTCGAGATGTACACTTTCGACCCGAATCCGGATGACATCTCGCGCGACAACCTGATGCGCCAGTCCATCGAACTGATTTCGAAGTTCCCTACCATCATAGCCTATGCCTACAACATCTACCGCCACAGCATGCACGGACGCTCGCTGCACATCCGTCACCCGCACGAAAACCTGTCATTGGCCGAGAATTTCCTCTACATGATCAAGAAGGAATACACTCCGCTCGAAGCCCGCATGCTCGACCTGTTGCTGGTACTCCAGGCTGAGCACGGCGGCGGTAACAACTCCACGTTCACCGTACGCGTCACCAGCTCTACACGCACCGATACCTACTCCAGCATTGCAGCCGGTATCGGTTCGCTGAAAGGTCCGCTGCACGGAGGCGCAAACATACAGGTCGTAAAGATGTTCCATCACCTGAAGGAAGCCATCTCCGACTGGACCAACGTAGACGAGATAGACACCTACCTCACCCGCATGCTGAACAAAGAAGCTTACGATGGCAGCGGACTGATTTACGGTATCGGACATGCCGTATATACCATTTCCGACCCGCGTGCCGTCCTGCTGAAGGAACTGGCCGGCGAGCTGGTAGCCGAGAAAGGCTGCCAAAAAGAGTTTGCTTTCCTCGAACTCATCGAGCAGCGCGCCATCGAGTGCTTCAAGAAGGTGAAAGGCATCAAGAAGCAGGTATGTGCCAATGTCGACCTGTATTCCGGTTTCATCTACGAAATGATGGGCTTGCCGCACGAAATCTACACCCCGCTCTTTGCCATGGCACGTATCGTGGGATGGACGGCACACCGCATCGAGGAACTGAACTTCGAAGGACGACGCATCATCCGCCCTGCCTACAAAAATGTGCTCGAGGAAGTGGACTATACACCTATCTCGGAGCGCTAAGATTTATAACCAGACTGCGCACGCATCTCAACACTTGTAATCGTGCAGAATGCGTGCGTTTCATTTTATCAAGAAAAGCCCCCAATAAATTTGTTATTGCCAATTAAATGCCTATCTTTACAAATACGGTGATTCCAATGAAACGTTTCATATAAACTGTTTTGAATCCAATCGTCTGACCATTGTGTATACCTTAAAAAAGCAAACAATGTCTCCGCTTCTCAGATTCCTATTTATTTAGAAATTAACTAAAGAAAAACCGTTTTATATAAACCATTTAAAACAAAATAATATGAAAAAGGTAATAATCAGCGCGGCGATACTGCTTTCTGCCATGACTTTGGCATCTTCATGTAAAAACGAAGACAATCCCGAAGATAACTGTACAAAATTGGTAACTCCTGCCATCAGTGCAAGAATAACCGAACAGGTTGCGCAAGACCAACCCTTCACGGGAATTCTGGAAATCTATCCTTGTAATTATGGAACTTCTACGTATTACGGTAACTACATCAACGGTGCACAGATGATTTTTGGAGGATACTATACTATCGTTAAAGGAAGCGTGTTTGGAAGCAATAATCGTGAAATTCATTTGCCCATCGGTGATTACACTATGATTTATTGGGGAACTCCCAAACATGAGGAGCCGATCGACAATAAACCGGCAATCTCGGAACCGGGACTGACAGAAGGTGCCGACCTTTCGGATCTGTATTTTTCTTTGAAACCTTATGGTGATGGCACATACAGACCGACTTACGACTTGGTGCATGCCATTCAGGACATCAACATTGGAGAAGAAGACCTTGAAGCTCCTCTTATGAGAGTAACTGCCGGCTTGAAAATTAATCTCCGTCAAAAGGATGGAAGTGTTTTCAGCGAAGATATTACCAGTATCCGTGCCGAAATCGGAGGAATTGCAGAAAAGATTAACTTCTTCACAGCCGAAGCTGAGAACATGACAAAGATTGTCAGATTTGATTTGCAAAAATCAGAAGAAGGTACACTGATGAGTAATCCTACCGTAATGATTTTCCCTTCCTCTGAATCTCCTCAACTGGATATTTATATAACACTCAAAGACGGTTCTGTACATAAGGCCTCGCAAGTCTTGAAATCAGCACTCTCAGCAAATACGCTTCTCACACTCGACATCACAATAGGCAAGATTTTATCGGGAGGAGATCCGGGTGACTTTACTATTACAGACTGGAACGAGGAGAACGAGACCATCAACTTCCCTGTCATAGAATAATAACTTAAAGAGACGGCTCAACACAAAGCCGTCTCTTTATTTTTTACCCCATATCCTCCAGTTCCCGCAGATAGAGCCGTGCACACATCTCGGCATCATCGCCTGCACGGTGGTGTGTTCCCTTCGGGATATCCAGCCGGTCGCAAAGATAGTCCAGTGTATTGCACCCGAAAGCATAAATCTTACGGGCCGTCTGCAAAGAGCATTTCCACTCCAGCGGTGGAAGATGCAGCCTGTACAGTGCAGCCGTGTGCTGAAGGCAACTCCTGTCAAACGGCACATTGTGTGCTACCAGCATGTTGAATTCATCAAGGTAAGTCCGTTCTATTTCCTCCCAAACCTGACGGAAGTCGGGCGCATCCTCCGTATCTTCGGGGCGGATGCCATGATCTGTATGTTGCGATAGTGATAACGGTTGTCCTCGGGGCGCACCAGCCACGAGCGGGTTTCTGCCACTTCGCCGTTCCGCACTACGCAGATGCCTACCTCACAGACCGAAGTGCGGCTGGAAGTGGCTATTTCGAAGTCTATTGCCAGGAAGTTGATGTTTTTTATTGAGAACATAAAAGAAAAACTATAATTATTCAAAAGGCAACTTGCCATGCTCTACAATATATTCATCTCGGAGATTAGAAGGCATATTACCTTCCCAAAAAACTCCTGTCACCTTCAAGTCTACAATATGCCTGCGCAAATTTTTGCGGACTGCAACATCATTCATTTCTTCTCGTCTGGCCTTACTCAAAGCACAGAATTCTTCCTCCTGTTCAATACCACAAAAGCGCCTGCCACATAAATTTGCAGCAATTCCAGTCGTACTGCTACCCGCAAATGGGTCGAATACCCACGCATTTTCATTTGTAGACGCAAGAATAATACGTGTCAACACAGACAACGGCTTCTGAGTAGGATGCTTTCCACACGATTTTTCCCAACGACCAATAGCTGGAAGCCTCCATACATCAGTCATCTGCTTGTCATCATTTATAGCTTTCATTAAAGCATAATTATAAATATGAGGGACTTTCTTCAGTTTTCGCGCCCATATAATAAATTCTGTACTGTAAGTAAAAAAACGGCAAGATATATTTGCCGGAGGATTTGTTTTTTGCCAAGTTATTACATTTAAAATCTTATAACCAAGTTCTGTCAGACAATTTGCAACAGAGAAAATATTATGGTAGGTTCCACTTATCCAAATAGTTCCGTTGTCTTTAAGTTTATCACGACATAAGCGTAACCACTCTCTGTTGAAAGCCATAATTTCTTCAGGCGAACGAGCTTCATCCCATTTCCCTTTGTTCACACAAACCACTTGACCAGATTGCAGACTTATCCCACCGTCAGACAAAAAATATGGAGGATCAGCAAATATCATATCAAACTTAAAATCAAATTCATATAAAAGTTTGAATGTATCTCCTTTTGCCAACAAAAAATCATTATCTGCCGATTTATAATACGGTTCAATCATACTCTAATATCAAAATTTAAGCCATCAATCCACCACCACCATCTCCTATATTGGTATAAGCAGACTGCCATCCTGTCTGCCCCATGATACTGATAGATTTCGGTGGCCTTAAATGCTTCTTATCAGCACAAATATCTGTAAATGGACATTTGGAAAGTTTCTGTTCTGCCGGCATGGATTTTACATACTTTGTATTCCGTATAGCCACACCACCCATATCATCCTCACAAGGCATACATTTTCCAACCAACGAAGCCGGAACCCTCCTGATTCCTTGCTGATAACACACCTGACAGGTGGAATTTCGGGAAGAATGCCATCTGAATTCATGCCCATTAGGACAAGTAAAAATATAAAGACTTTCTTTACAGAATTGCCGTCCTACAACGTTATATACAAAATAATCCATTAGGCAAGGACTTGAAATACTTTCATTCGGATACTTTTGCACCCATATTTCCCAAACACGGCGCCAAGCATTAGCATTCATATCATCTATATACTCATACTGATAACAAAATATATCCAAGAAACTGGATACCAATGGAATGGCAGTTCGGATAATTCCTGTTCTCAATGCAACCTTTATTGTATTCACATCACTAGCTACATTTATACACTCAAAGCCAGTTACCCCTTGCCAAATACCCAAGACCACCATGTCCCTGATAAACATATCCGCTTTTTTGTTCCCATAACCAGCATTACACGCAATTAATGCATTACGCAATGAAAATATATCGCGATTAAATTTATCAATAAGCTCGAACGGTGTACATTTATGCTTAAGAAGAAACTGTGCAATATTTACGGCATATTTCAATCTTTTATCGTTTTGGGATAGACTACCAACATCTATCTTTTTTAAAAAATCATCAGGATCAGCCAAAATGTTATTTTCATCAAAGATGGAATTATCACATTCAAACAGTTCTGCAAAATAAGAAAAACTACGTGAACCTCTGAAATCCTGATTGGCAGTAAGGAAACGTATGCGGCATATATCTTCATCAGAAAGGCCACACCTATCATAAACAGAATTAAATGCAACACCATTTGTCTGAACAAAAATTGTATGTAGAGCATCAGCCACCTGTTCACAGCAAAATTCGTCTATTTCACAATTCAGAATTTCTTTATGATGCTTATGCCAAAATTTATGGAAATCGGAAAAATAACTAAATGAATTTCCCAATTTTTTAATTGTTCCAATATGAGGGTAAGTTGTATAAAGAAATTCATTAATCCGTTGAACTACTTTTCGCGCACCATCTATATCCAATTGCGGATGCTGTTCCATTATCTCCCTAAATGATTGACAAAATGCTGCAAATTCTTTCATACATTATATTTTTACCAGGTTTATAAAATCTTGTAAGTTTGTCAAGTTATATATATTTGGTATGATATTATAAGCTTCTTGAAGTTTATTTCTTGCACTTTTCCAGCCAATGCCATCTGTTATCCATACAAATTCAAAACCTGAGACAGAATTTATTTTAGGTGCAATATCTGAATAAGAACGAGCTACTTCATTCAGCTTTGATCCACCTCCACTGTAAAAATTTACTTCAATCAAAAAAATCTTCTGCACCGTCTCTATAACAAAATCAAATCGTTTTTCATCATCTCCCAATACCTTTGATATAGAGGGCCATTCACTGGAATAAACTTCCTGCCGGTATGTAATATTCTGATTGTCAAACTCACGGGCAATCAGATTTTCCATAACATGACCACTTCGATTTTTACGAGCATTCGTATCCAAACCTGTTTCTATACCAAACACATAATCCACCAGATTTTTTATTTTCTGCTGCTGAAAAACTTCAGTAAGTCCAGTGTCATCCAAAAATTCCATCACACCGTCCACAGAATTAAACAACGAATCCAAAGCTATGCATTGTCCAAGTGAATTAAGTACCTTCTTTTTCCCTTCACTTCTGACAGCTATAAGAATATCCATCACATCGAAAGCAGACTTATCCCTTTTCCAAATTGTTTCCACAGCCTGACGCATATCCGTAGCACCAACCAAGCTGTTTAACATATAAAGACTAAGCTTAATATTGTCTACATTTTGGGTAATTTTATTAAAATCACAAAAGAAATCAAGTGACTGATTTGTCTCCTGAAGTTGAGACATAAAAAGGTCAAAATTTTTCATGGTTTCATGCAAATAATTTTAATTTAAACAGTTCTTCACAACCTACTTTCTTTGTCTGCACATAATTATGTACAAGAATCTCTGTTAATTTCCCTCGCTTATTCGGATTAGCATTAATATTTCTAGATGCCCAGACCCTATCTATTGCATAATCCCGATACAATATATCAAAAAAATTATCAGTTTCATCTTTTCCTTTACAATCCGAATTACTGAGCATAAACAAGTATCCAGCCTTATTTATTTTATCACAATACGTTTTCAAACGAATTTGTGCATCATCGTTAAACGACTCTTTCGTATAATCATTAAAACTGGAAGTATCGCTTAGCGGACGATATGGCGGATCAAAATAAAACAAAGTATCACCTTCTGCATAATCAAAAGTTGACTCAAAATCGCCTTGATATATTTCAACTCTTTGGAGCAATCTACTATCTGCTCGAATCGTTTCTATATCACAAATAGTCGGATTCGCATATTTTCCGAAAGGTACATTAAATGCACCCGATTTATTAACTCGGTAAAGCCCATTAAAACAAGTCCTATTCAAAAAGAAAAAAAGAGTTGTATTCTCAATTGGATCATGATTTTTCTGATTGTACTTTGCCCGCACATTCATAAAATATTCTTTACGCAATTCTTCCGTATTTAATTTGCGATATTCATTCTCTACCTGCTGCAAAGATATTATCAATTCCTCAGGAAAGTCTCTTACAGTCTGATAACAACAAATAAGGTCCTGATTAATATCATTTATAACAGCACGTTTGATATTCGGATAACGTTGTAGCATGTAGAAGAGCATTGCCCCACCACCTACAAAAGGCTCTATGTAAGTAACGTTTTTACGATTATCAAAGTCAGCTGGTAATAAAGCATCCAGTTGTTCGATGAGCTGGTTTTTTCCACCAACCCACTTGATAAAGGGTTTCGCTTTCATTGCCATATATTATATACAAAATTACTCATTTTTTACAACATGCATGAGTTTCGCTATTGTTTTTTTGTTCCACCCAAGCCTCCCTGCCAATACTCCAGAACGGCACCACATGCATATCCGCATAAACTCTTTCATCCACCAAGCAGACAGGAAGCCACAGCCTACAAAGCGCATGGATACAAACAGTCATAAGCAAAACGCATGTTTAGTCGGAGATTTATACCCGACAAAGGTAGTTATTTTTGCTAAAATACAAATTTTCCCTATCTTTACAAGAGATAACCTTTTTGGAAAAATCGCAAATAACAACTATTATGAAAAAGACATTATTGACAGTACTCACCGCACTTGCCCTATGTACGGCAGTTCAAGCACGTGACACCAACTACGACGGTCCCAAACCAGCCCCTCACCAGCTTAAATGGCACGAGGCTGAAATGGGTGTCGTGTTCCATTACGACCTTCATGTATTCGACGGCCAGATATACGGTCAGGGAAACAACCGCATCAACCCTATAGAGGATTACAACATCTTCAACCCCGAGCACTTGGATACCGACCAGTAGGTACAGGCAGCCAAGGCAGCCGGTGCCAAGTTTGCCATCCTCACAGCCACGCACGAAACCGGTTTCGGCCTGTGGCAAAGTGACGTAAATCCTTACTGCCTGAAAGCCGTGAAATGGCGCGACGGAAAAGGCGACGTGGTGCGCGACTTTGTAAACTCCTGCCGCAAATACGGCTTGCAGCCAGGCATCTACATCGGCATCCGCTGGAACTCCCTGCTGGGTATCCACAATTTCAAGGCCGAAGGCGAAGGCGAGTTTGCCCGCAACCGGCAGGAATGGTACAAGCGACTGTGCGAAAAAATGGTGACAGAGCTTTGTACCCGCTACGGCGACCTGTTCATGATCTGGTTCGACGGGGGTGCCGACGACCCCAAAGGACTGGGACCGGATGTCGAGCCTATCGTAAACAAGTATCAGCCGGAATGTCTGTTCTATCATAATGTAAACCGTGCCGACCTGCGCTGGGGTGGCTCGGAAAGCGGAACTGTAGGCTATCCGTGCTGGTCGAGCTTCCCCTACCCGTACAGCCACAGCAATGCCACCGAATCTGCGGCCGACCACAACAAACTGCTGGCGCACGGCGACTCTAATGGTAAGTTCTGGGTGCCGGCCATGGCGGATGCTCCGCTGCGCGGATACAACGGCCGCCACGAATGGTTCTGGGAACCGGGCGATGACGACAAGGCAGTCTATCCGCTGAACGACCTGATGGATATGTACGAAAAGTCTGTGGGCCGCAATGCGACACTGATGATCGGACTGACTCCCAATCCGGACGGGGTGATACCGCAGGGTGATGTTACCCGTCTGCAGGAGTGGGGAGCCGAGATTAAGCGCCGCTTCAGCCAGCCGCTGGCCGAAACTTCAGGACAGGGCAAGAAAAAACTGACACTGACCACCGGCAAGGTGGAGACAGCCAACTATTACATGATTCAGGAAGACATCACCGGCGGAGAGCGTATCCGCGCTTACCGCGTAGAAGCGCTCACCGACGGCAAATGGACAACCGTAGCCAAGGGCACTGCCGTAGGCCACAAGCGCATCGAGTCGTTCCCTGCCGTGAATGCCAAATCGTTCCGCCTGGTCATCGAACAATGCACAGCCGAACCGCTTATCCGTAATTTCAGCATATTCCACGTAGCACAATAACCTCAACAAATAGAGCCGTATCGCAACACCACACTGTGTGAAGGGATACGGCTCTTCTTATTTTTTACAGAACCGATAGGCTATTTATTCTTTTTCGCTAAACTGACAGGTTTTTCCGGTTGCCAGGTCGGTCAGCGTTACCTCCTTGCCTTTACCACGGATGTCGACAAACGGATTCTTATATCCATATCCCGAAGCCGTACGATACTGGTAAAGAACATGGTTCACCCCCTGATATGCAATCTGTGCCACACCGGCTTGTGTAAAGAAGGAAGCGGTAAAAGTCTCGCCTCCCTCACCGGCAAACTCAGTCTTAATCACATTGCTGCATCCCGTAGAAGCATACAGCACCTGGCCACGGCGGGTTACCAGCCACTCGCGGGCCTGTTTTTCGAGCATGTAGGTAGCGTCGTCTTCTACGTTCCACACCGCTGTGCCGTCAGGACGCGTGCGGCGTTCCAGCACCACTGTTTCTTCGGGTAAAAAGAGTTCTGCTTTCGACGAGTCTTGAGGGAATACCACATAACCGGCCAGCGTTGCCTGCGGATCTGTGGCCGAAAGTACAGGCATGCCTGCCTCGAATATCCGTATCTTCTTGTCGAGCACCTTCGAGTAAGTATACCCCTTTGCCGCATCGCTTCCGCCTATCAGCCCGGACTGCGCGTCAGCCTTCGTATACTGGATGCGGTACATATCTCCCTTGCCCAGTGTCAGGGTATCGTTTTGCAGCGAGATAACACGCAGCGTATCACTGAAACGGATGGTCTGTCCGTTACCGATGCTCTCGCCCGTAAGTATGATGTCGCAACCGCCGCCGGCCTGCTGCAGTTTCCAGCTGTCGTACTTCAAGGTAGCCATTCCGATAGATTCAGCCTGACCGCCTTTCTGCAAATCTACTCCCTGCACAAAGTGCTGATTCACCGGCATCACCTCATGCCATTTTCCCAAAAACTGTTCTTCACTGAAAGATGCCTTCTCATTGCTGCACGAAGCTGCCAGCAGCGCCGATACAGACAAAAATAGAAATTCTTTTCTCATAGTGTTGTAATGTTTATATGATTTAAAAAAGATGTTTGATGTGCTTATAAACTATCTCCGATACCCGGCCAATCATCCCTTCGGTTTCCTCGTACGATGCCCGCGAGTCTTTCACAAGGACAGCTATCACATAGCGGTTCCCGCCGGGCAGCAGTACGAAGCCAATATCGTTTATGCCGATGTACTCCCCGCGCTCGTTCCGGTCGCCGGTTCCGGTCTTGTGCCCCAGCACCGCCTCCGTACCCTGCAAGGGGTAAGGCAGCCGGGCCGTTCCCGTCGTACAGGCCGTCATCGTCTGCTGCAGGAAATCCTGATAAGCTCCCGTCACCGTCTTGCCGGTTATGAACTTATCGAGCAGACGGACAGCAGCCAGCGGTGAGGTCCAGTTTTGGTAGCATTTACCCAGGTCGGCATGCATATCATCTTCATTGGCAACGATGGCAAAGTCCGCAATACCCTGCCGGCGGATGTATGCATCGGTTTCGGCCACAGTCACAAAACGGTCGAACAGGATGTCGCAGGCATTGTTGTCACTGAGCTGCAGCGTATAGGCCAGCAGCTCTCCCACCGTCTTTGTCACACCTCCCTGCGGATACTTGTCGCGCAGCGGACTGTAGGTATTCTCCTTCAAATCCGCTTTCTGCACTGCCACAGGTGTATCAAACGTCAGCCGGTTGCGTTGCAGGTAATCGGCCACCGCCAATGCCTGATGAAACTTGAAGACACTCATCATAGGATATTGCACCTCGTTGTTCAGTGCCAGCGTATCACGTCCGTTTACGATAAGGGCCACACCCACTGTAGCCGGATAAGATTTTATTTCGCGCTGCAATTCCCGTTTCAGGCTGTCCATACCGACTTGCGCAGTTGCAACCGCAACTACCAGCGAAAAAAACAGAGAAAGAAATATACGACTTATTTTCATAGTTAACAGACTCATTCGAGATACTAATTTTGCTAATGTATACTTAATTCTGTAATCGGCAAACAAATGTAGCATTATTTAATGATTGGTACCAAATATTAAACCGCCTGCCCGCATCCTCCTAAAAAGTGGGGATGACGGACAGGCAGTTCTGTATCACTTATATTATTTGTTACAACACGCCATAGAGCGAAGAATAATTTCTTCGCAAAGATAAATCGCCGGGAATGAGAAAGTAGTACTTGTTGTGCCTGGATACACAAAACATTAGCATTATTATATCATTAAAACTTAGTAAATATATCAACACGAAAGATTTCTTCCGGCAAGTCAGGTGTATCAATGATGGTCCACTTTACATCTGTATGATCATTTAATCTTTTCATTATGGTCTCATAAATCATTTTTAAAAACCCCAAGACAGTATCATCTTGAACTTGTGGATTTTGCCGATTATAATAAAGGACAAAAAGAAAACCGGAAATATCACCCCAAGATGGGTATTTTAAAGAAAAAGAACTCCACACATCTTTCAATTCATTCTTCAGGCAATCAATGTTTCCAGATAATGTAAAATAATCAATGATTTTTTTACAAGACCGGTATTCCAGAAAGTTCTTTACATCATTGAAATCAAAGCCTATCATACTACGTTTTACTATCAAACAGACAAACGCGTTCACAATATCTACTACTTTTTCGTCCGCTTTTTCAAATGACTCAGGAATAGAACTGCAATGAAAAGCATCACAGTCCACAACAAAAATTCCACTTACCGATTTTTCTATTTCGCTAAGAAATTGTAAAGCATTCCTTCTTTTCTCCACACCTTCCGACGAATGAGGCAACTTAACGACAAGTAATTTTGCCGGAATTTTCATATCATCTGCCTTTTGGAGAAAAGCCTTTATACAATTTTCTTCTGCATCTCCACCCAAACATACAATTAAACAGGACAAAAGTTTATTTGAGAAGTATTTATGAAGAAATACAATTTCTTTCAGCTCTTCTCCGTTCATGCCAACTGCACATAATTCTGTATTCGGCAGCCCACAAGCTTGTATCCTGTCTACAATTCTGCCCACTCCACTACCTACACCAATAATGGAAACAGTTGCTTCTTTACCCAAAGACAAATTAAAAACATTGGCCAATCCATTACTTTCCATACAATTCTATTTTAGCCTTAAGTTTTATGAGGAGCTTAAAGAGTATACGATAAATCCAACTTCAAACGCTATTCATTCAACAACTTGGATGCTTTTAGAATACTGTCCAGTATAAAGTTACAAAAAGCAGAAGAGCTGTAAGTTTTATCAGTTAACTCATCTATAATATAATAAAGATTTACACCGCTCCAATTGTTATATTTATCCGGTGCCCATTCCCAGCCCCAATTCCAATTTGCACTGGTATATTTAAAGACAGGAGCTTCTGCACCTCCTAATCGGGTTCCCTCTGTTTTTATACCGTAATACAGATTCATCAGCCCCCAAGTTTCAAATATATAACTCAACTTGACCGCTTTTTGATCTTTAACAAGAAGATAACTGAAACCCCAGTCTAACTTTCCACCTTTTTCTGCAAAATCATTAACATCAAGATTAATATTCAACTTAGTTTCCTGTTCAGCAATTGCTTTTACATATTCCAATGCTTTCACAACAGGGCCGGATATTGCCTTTTTGATAATTTCATTTTGATACGAACATATTAAAATTGCATTTTTCAAATAATCTTCTTGAGATGCAATTTCTTCAACAATCGGATTCTCTTCATTCATATAATATGCAGTTATTTGAGTAAGTAAATGATGATATTGAATTATTGTTTCTCTCACTTTGGGTTTGTCATAAGCCAAAGCAGCACAACCTTCGAGCCATTTCAGAATATCTTGATTGTACGATATTAAAGTGCAGTCGAAAGCAGCATCCGCTCCGACAGAAAACGAAGAGGGGCTACTACCATAAAGCGTCAGATATAATATCTTAAAATTCTCAGGAGAATGATATTTGTCTTTCGCAAAATGATAATATCTGAGCAATTGGTTGGGTTGGTCCTCCGCATATATTTTATTTTCAATAATCAATGACGGTATACCAGACTCTAATGGCATTTCAATTAAAATATCTATACGCCCACCTTCTGTTCCGTCATCATTAATCCGGCCAATATAATATTCCGTTGTAGTGACAGCTTTGTTCAGCCCATTAATTTCATCTGGAATGTCAAGTTTTACAACATCCTCAATAAACTTCTTTAAAAAAGCTTCACAACATCCATGGCTGCCCTCTGGGTTCAGCAATTCGGCAAGCATTGAAGAATGCAATCTTACTTCCTCACTCCAAAGTCCCAAGACATTGAATACATTGAAATTTTCACCACGCCTCTTGACTTCTGTTTGCTTAACAATCTGCTTCTTTTGTATTTCACCTATTCTTCTAAGCAGAGTTTGCATGTTATTTTCCATAACGTATTATTTTACTAGCGATTTAGAATTCAAAGATATCAGCCCATTTTTTTAAAAGTGAGTTTCAATTTCCATAAGGTACAATTAAAAGCGTCTGTATCACTTATATTATTTGTTACAACACGCCATAAAGCGAAGAATAATTTCTTCGCAAAGAGAGTTCACCATGTCACACATTTCTGCAAAGTCTGTTCAATAAATCCTTGTCCTGAGCCACCATATCATTCATTTCTATATGTGTACAAGCCTCTTCGCGCAATAGCCGCGCGGTAGACGACTGTTCTGAAAGATTCCAAGTGAGCAATACCACATGTATTTTCAATGATTTCAATTTCTTTACCAGCATTTCATGGTCAGCATCACCAGTAATCAGCACAACGTAATCAAACTCACGGAAAACAGAAAGTTCGTATGCCTCCAGAGCAAACCATACATCTATTCCTTTTTCCACTACCGTAATATCCCCATCTTTTTGCATTTCACGCAAATGCTTGTAATGGAAAATCACATCATTTTCTATCAGACTGTCTTCAAACTTCCGTTCGGAAAACAGCAAGTGCTTATTATTGGCATCGTTCACCCGATAACGACCTCTGAAGTAATGGCTTTCTGTGATATGACAATCAGCCACTCCAACCCCGCTACGACGCGCTATTTCTGCACGTATAAATTCGAATAACGACTTTATCTTGATATTTAAAGAAAGCTGGTCGGCCAATGCCTCGTTTATTTTAGAAAAATATCCACCATCAATGAATATTCCGATAGATTTAGATTCAGTTATCATCGTTTTGTGTTTTTAAAGTTTCAGTACAATATAATGTTTTTTTTCAACATCGGACAACAGGACAACAAAAAGTCATGATTTTCAGTCGGGCAACCTGATAGGTCTGCTTCGCAAAACAGCATTCTCGTCCCGTTCCAGTGGCGTCAACAATTCATAATCGTCAGTTTCTTCATTGAGTTGCAGAACCACCAGCTGACCGTTTTTGGGAGAAAGCATCTGCTCAAACTCCTCCACCGTAAGATGAAACCAACGCATAATGAACAGACGAATAGCCAGAGAGTGTGTTACAAGAATGCAGTTACGAGGATAATTTTCTCGCTGGAAATCCCTATGCAGCGATCCCAGTAAATCATTAATGCGGTCGTAGACATCCGTACCGGCCTCACCGCCAGGAAAGCGATAATAGAAAATGCCATATTCCTTACGCTCCTTTTTTAGCTGTTTCAGTTCGGCATACGTACGCAGATACCCCCACTCCTGCTCGCGCAAACGTGGCTCTTCACTGTACTCAAACTGGCTGCGGGGAAAACTACGGACTATATTCTCGAAAGTAGAACGCGTCCGCCAAAATGGAGAGACATAAAAATACATGGTTTCATTTTCCACCAGTTCTTTCAATTTCAACCCGGCTTCGTAAGCCTGCCGGATACCGTTCTCTGTCAATTCGATAGTATAATCCGGTTCGGTAGCAAATTTACTTTCGTCTGTATTGGCATGGCATTCGCCGTGTCTTACAAGTATAATACGATGTGGTTTCATAGTTTACTTTTTTCGGATACACATAAATATATCTCGGGAACTAAGGTATTATTTTAATGTGACAAAACAAATTTTCTATGCCACATTTCAATAATCCCGACATTTTTACACCTCAAAAAAGATTCAACAAGGCAAAATATGGCTCTAAAAACATGTCTTGATTGGACAACAGAAAAAATGAAATATAAAAAATTACCCTTGTTTTAATGGAATACAATAAACGGTTGTGCCGGCTTCCAGTGGTATTCCACTGACTCATCTTAATCCTTGTTTTAGTGGAATACAATCAAACGTGGCATGCATTTTATTCCGGCTTCGGGTCAAAGTCTTAATCCTTGTTTTAGTGGAATACAATCAAACTGTACATGGAACAACGGAGAGACTGAGGAGTTGACGTCTTAATCCTTGTTTTAGTGGAATACAATCAAACTTGTGCGGTATTTGTAGGGATAATTACCTGCATTGTCTTAATCCTTGTTTTAGTGGAATACAATCAAACTGCTGTGGGGCATATTGTTGCATGGAGAAAGGCTGTCTTAATCCTTGTTTTAGTGGAATACAATCAAACTACCATGCTTCTTACAGCGGGAGCTGTGAGGGCTTGTCTTAATCCTTGTTTTAGTGGAATACAATCAAACCTGCTGCATGGTGGGGGATTGTTCTGGGAGCTCTCATGTCTTAATCCTTGTTTTAGTGGAATACAATCAAACTAAAGAAGGAGAGGTCTATAAAAAAAGACCGAAACAGTCTTAATCCTTGTTTTAGTGGAATACAATCAAACTTAAGTCTTGGGGTAACTTTTTGTACCCAACGGCTGTCTTAATCCTTGTTTTAGTGGAATACAATCAAACGTTCGGAAGAACCTACTCTGGAGGAACTTACGTCTGTCTTAATCCTTGTTTTAGTGGAATACAATCAAACGAAGGCTTGCCAGAGTACCCGATGCTAGCCGATGGTGGTCTTAATCCTTGTTTTAGTGGAATACAATCAAACACCGCTTGAACGTGCTCAATCTAAAAGCCATTCAGGGTCTTAATCCTTGTTTTAGTGGAATACAATCAAACTCTTGATTCTTGTTCATTATTTCAGTATAAATGATTGTCTTAATCCTTGTTTTAGTGGAATACAATCAAACAACCTGTAAAAGAGCGAGTTACAATTGAACACCAAATTTTTCTTTACAAGAAAACCATTATAAGTCAATAATTTAAGGTAATTCAACCGATATTTTCGCAAATCTACACTTTTTAATCCGGCATTCCAAATAAAAACAGACATTTTTTTCATCATAAACCTCATTTTCAGACACTTGCAGTTTCGCAAGACAAAACTCTGTCTAAATAAAAACAGACATTTGCGAAAACCGGCAAAATCCCCTGTTTATAACTCCCTGATTATAGGAATTTTACAATTTCAAGAAAAGACCGTTTTTCCTGTTTTTTCGCAAATCATTCCCCCAAAAACACAAAATCATACATTTGCGAACTTTTCCCAAATAAAAAAATCAGGCATTTTTACGTAATCACCTGATTTTCATCTATATACTAAAAACAAAAAGTTCGCAAATATATTTTTTAACAATCAATTACCGAAACTTTTTCAAAACTGCGACTAAAACCACACTGATAGACAATCTTGGCATAACAATCCATACAGATAGGATAATATACCACAGTATCCTCACGTATCTTTATCGCATCTAAAATATCTTTCTGCAACCTTGCATACTGCACATCCGTAAGCATACACTCAAACACACTAAAATTGACACGCACACCTACCCTCTCCAGTATCTTCACCACACGGCTACGCCTCCTGTCATTGGAAATGTCATAAGCCACTACTACAAAATTCTTCTTCGCCCTCATTTACCATTTAGCTATATAAGGTTTGTAATTCTTATCCTTGTCTATCCAGTCGGCTATTTCACCCGCCTGCCTTTTTATTATCTGTTCCATGGTTATCTCCTCACCCCGGTAACGTTCATAACGGTTCAAACGGTCCAGTACACCTTTGGCAACCATTTTACGACTGGCATCGGTCAGCAAGCCTTTCTCTACTTGCAATCCTTTACCTTTCTGTATCAACGTGACTACAACACGGTCCACTACCTGCGAACGGAACATCTCGACCACATCATATACAAATGTAGGTTTGCCCGACTGACGCACATGGATAATACTGTCAAACGGATTCAGCTTTGCTCCCAGCAGCGCCTGCCAAACCCGCGTATATAAAATAGCATATCCATAATTCAGCATACAGTTCACCAAATCCGTTGCACCCTTTCTCTCCCGCTTGACAAAACCCACTTCATCGTCCGACAGCAACTCCCGGATATAAGCCCAGTATTTCACCGCACCCTGAGATTCGTAGCCTGCCAACTGGACTAAATAATCATCCACAAGCCGGTCTGACGTACGCAAAAAGTTTCTGAACCGGGAAAAGAAATACGTAAAATCCTGAAATTTACTATCCAGTGATGCATAATAATGCTTGTGATATTTATGAAAATATTTTACCAGACTAAACTGATTACGCAGCTTGGCCTCGATGATGGAAGATGCCAGATTCACTCTTTTCGATACACCACATTGGGCTTGTTTGTTCCACAATGTACTTTCTATGTATTTGTTCGACAAGACAGAGCCGGTATGGGCACCAGCCGAGTTAAAGAAATCAATGGAAATTTTATTGGCCATACAATAGTCTATCAGGTTAGAAGACAAAGTAATGCCTTTGCCTGCCACCGTAATATGCGACAAGGAGCCTATACTCTTTTTACAAACCAGTTTTCCCTGTTGCTTGACCGTTATTCCACCACCAGACAGACCGATAAAGCAGCCATGCATATTGATAAGAAGCTCGCAACCTTCCGCCTCACGCTTCCGATACTCCTGTTTCTTCCGTTCAATGATTTTTTTATTCTGCTCTTTAGCCCTGCTTTCCTTATCTGTACCTTTGCACAGATCGTAGACATCAACATAATCCTGCAGAACTCTTTTCGTATGAAGCTGATATTCATTGGACAGATAATCCAAATCAGACAGCATCCGTTTCAGAACGGCCCGGTTCGAAATTCGGCCAAACGAAACTTTTATCAGACTTTTTATCTTTTCATAAAGCAAATCATCAAGTCGGCGAAGTACCTCCTGAGGCAACAGATTGCCGTAGTAATTTTTCACGCCGTTCCAAGACTTCAAGCCCTCCAATGCCGTCCCCTTTTCCGTAACGGTAAGTTGCTCGATTTTCTCTTTCAGTGCGACTTCTTTTTTGGATGAAATATTCAGGCCCGTCTTCGACAGCGTAATACCCAAAAACTCAAAACCATCTTTCAGTTCGCTTACTATCGGAGTATTCAATGCTAGTCCCAAATGTGTCTTCAGGTAACCGGAAAGCTTGGCCAGCAAATCCCTGGCCTGCTCACGCGTCTCACAAAACAGACAAAAATCATCGGCATAGCGAACATAACTGCGGCATAAAGTCAGCACATACTTATCAAAAGGATGCAAATAATAGTTTGAAAGCAAAGGAGACAGAATGGCACCCTGTGGAACTCCCTCCACATTATCGTCCCATTTCAGACGTTTATTGACTATACCCATCTGCATGCAAAGCATTATAAGGCGTACTATTTCCTCATCGGGTATTAAGGTATGAAGACGGGCTCCCAACAAATGATGGTTGATTGTATCAAAATAATTATCAATATCAAGACGAAGCACCCAGCGGTTTTTCTTCTTCTGGCATTCGCTGTATGCACGCCGGACAGCCTTGTTGTGTCCCTTATTCGGACGGTATCCATAGCTATTGTCTACAAAAACATTCTCAAAAAGTGGCTCGACAAGAAGCTTTATCCCACATTGCGCTACTTTGTCCTTTACTGAAAGCAGGCCCAGCTTACGCACCTCATTTTTCTTTTTAGGTATCTCTATGCTCAAATAAGGCTCCGGCATCCAGGTACCCGACTTCAGTTCTTCACGCAATTCCGAAAGATATGTCTCGGCATTTTCATCGAATACGGACAAGGTTATTCCATCTATGCCACCCGAAGATTTTTTGCTCTTTACTATCTTCCAAGCCTCATACAGGGTTTCATCGCTACAGAGTTTTTCAAAAAGAGACAATGATTTATCCATACTTTCCGTTTTTTATTGTGGGACTTAAAATAACCTTATTTATACAAACAGGGCTTTTAAAACGAAATTTACAGTAGCATCTACACGATTTTCATCTTCATAAAACAACATATCTGTCACTATCAAATCCTTGTTTTAATGGAATACAATCAAACAACATTACTTTGAAGGTTTTCTGACCGTCAAGGTGTCTTAATCCTTGTTTTAGTGGAATACAATCAAACAAATGGAACAAGGAGAATGGATTAACGAGTTCACGTCTTAATCCTTGTTTTAGTGGAATACAATCAAACCCCTATTGTGTAGACAGAAACCATCTCTTTGAAGTCTTAATCCTTGTTTTAGTGGAATACAATCAAACAATACTCTTCAGTATTTTAAGCCGTTTGTAGAGGTCTTAATCCTTGTTTTAGTGGAATACAATCAAACAATACTCTTCAGTATTTTAAGCCGTTTGTAGAGGTCTTAATCCTTGTTTTAGTGGAATACAATCAAACAATACTCTTCAGTATTTTAAGCCGTTTGTAGAGGTCTTAATCCTTGTTTTAGTGGAATACAATCAAACAATACTCTTCAGTATTTTAAGCCGTTTGTAGAGGTCTTAATCCTTGTTTTAGTGGAATACAATCAAACAATACTCTTCAGTATTTTAAGCCGTTTGTAGAGGTCTTAATCCTTGTTTTAGTGGAATACAATCAAACAATACTCTTCAGTATTTTAAGCCGTTTGTAGAGGTCTTAATC
>ENA-UEQH01000290-UEQH01000290.1-human-gut-metagenome-genome-assembly--contig:-NODE-290-length-30467-cov-22.744817_pt1 | contig 30467 bp, 29 predicted proteins | sample MGYA00242945_ERZ507943 | MGnify/ENA primary metagenome ERZ507943 (study PRJEB26167, sample SAMN06115418) | human gut metagenome | host: Homo sapiens | place: China:Hubei | collected 2015-03-06... | reverse complement strand
GCATTCATCTTTGGGCGAAGGACTTCGGGAAGTTTTGATGTGCGCCGGCTTGACGGTACGCGGATTTCCGCCGGTATCAGCTGCAAAAAGTTGAGGCTGCTGGAACCTCGAACTACCTACTTAACAGAATTTAGAAAGGAGGCGGCGCTTCCTCCCCTGCATGAATGCAGTGGTTCCCGCGCCGAATTTCGATGAGCGACAACGATTTTGAAGCGATGCTGGCTGCTGCCGGCATTGGCAATAAAAAAGAGATTCCGGAGGACTACCGCTGCGGATACACCGCTGTCGTCGGTCGTCCCAACGTCGGCAAGTCGACGCTCATCAATGCGATTGTGGGCGAAAAGGTCTCGATTACCTCGAAAAAGCCTCAGACGACGCGCGACCGTGTGCTCGGTGTGGCAACGGACGACGATGCTCAGATCGTCTTTGTGGATACGCCGGGGTTCCAGTCCAAGCACACCTCGCAGCTTCTCAAGCACATGAACCGTACAGTTCGCACCGCCTTGGCCGATGTCGAGGCCGTGCTTTTCGTGATTGATGCTGCCGGTTGGAAAAGTGACGATGAGCTCGTTTTGAAGCTTCTTGACCGGGAAGCCAAGAACGTGATCCTGGTGCTCAATAAGATTGACCTTGTGAAGGATAAGGAACGTCTGCTGCCGCTCATGGCCGAATCCATGCAGAAGTTTCCCTTTGCCGCCATCGTTCCCGTGAGCGCAGAAAAAGGCAAGATGCTCGACGACCTCAAGGGCGAGATCAAGAAGCTGTTGCCGGTTTCTCCGTCTTTTTTTGATGCGGATCTTTATACCGACAAGTCGCCTCGCTTCATAGCGGCCGAAACGATTCGCGAAAAGGCATTCCGTCTTCTGGGTGACGAACTGCCTTACGGACTTGCCGTGATGATCGAGCGCTGGAACGAAACCGACGACGGCGCCGAAATCATTGCTTCGCTTTGGGTGAACCGCGAAAGCCACAAACCGATCGTGATCGGTGAAAAGGGAGCCAAACTGCGCGAAATCAGCCGACTTGCCCGAGCCGACATCGCCGAACTGCTTGGCAAGCGCGTGCATTTGGAAGTCTGGGTCCGCGTGCGCCGTGGTTGGAGCGACGACGCCCGCATTCTGAAGTCCCTCGGCTACGGCGACTGATTCTTCTCATATGGCCGCAGCGACTGTATCCCGTTCCCCGGAACGTACACCCGTGGTGCGCGTGCGTTCCGAAGCGGCGTTTGTGCTTTCTACCCAACCGTGGCGGGAGACAAGTGTCATTGCCGAACTGCTCACTCAACGGCATGGCCGTGTCACGGTTGTGGTGCGGGGCGCCAAACGTGTTTCGAGTCGTTTCCGCGGCATCATCATGCCCTTTGTCCCGCTTGTGGTGAGCTTTTCCGGCGCAGGAGACATCAAAAACCTCACCGATGCCCGCTGGATGGGGCCGATGACGCCCATTGACCCCGAGGGACTCGTGTCGGCTTTCTACGTTAATGAACTGGTGCTACGCCTGACGATGCGAAGCGACGCCTCGCTTCGACTCTACAACGACTATCTGAAGGTGTTGAGCGAGGTTTCGCTCAAAGACGGCAAAGAACTTTCTGCGGCCCTGCGCACATTTGAAATCAAGCTCCTTAATTCGCTCGGATGGAGCCAGGTTTCCAAGGTCGAAGAGATTGAAAAGGGCGGCATCTGGACGGTTCGCCAGGGGGAACTGGTTTGCATTGATGAGCTTTGTGAAGGCGAAAAAGCGGTGAGCCTGGGTACGGCCTTGGCCGTTGCCAAAGCCGAAATCACCCCGAGTGCCGATCTGCGTGAGGTGCGCGACGTTCTTCGCCTCATAATCGGCTACTATGTTGGCGACACGGGTCTGAAGACTCGAAAGACTCTGGAAATCTGGTCGCAAATCTGACACATTAGGTAAAGACGGGCGACTCGGTTGCTGAGTGAAAGTAAAGAACCGATAACGCCGTTTTTTTGTCGGCAGCCCCTTTTATGTTGACCAAACTTTCTGTCAATCTCAACAAGATTGCACTCATCCGCAATTCCCGCGACGGCAATACGCCGTCCGTTACGCTCTTCGGCGCCGTGGCGCTTAAGGCCGGGGCCGCCGGTCTGACGGTTCATCCGCGCCCCGATGAACGCCATATCCGCCGCGATGATGTTCCGGCTCTCGCCAAGCTTCTCAGGAACTGGCCCGGTCGCGAATTCAACATCGAAGGCAATCCCTTCATGAACTTGATGGAGCACGTCCGCGAAGTTCGTCCTGATCAGGTGACGTTTGTGCCCGACAGTGAGTCGCAAAAAACGAGCGATCACGGCTTTAATCTGATGGAACAAGGCGAAAAGCTGCGTCCTCTGATTGCCGAAGCCAAGGCTCTAGGTTGCCGCGTGAGCCTTTTCATGGATCCGGATCCCGAACAGATCGTACTTGCCAAGGACCTTGGCGCTGATCGCATTGAGCTTTACACCGAAGCTTATGCCGCTGCCTGCGGCACAGCCGCCGTCGGCCCGATGCTCGAGAAATATGCGCAGGCGGCTCGCGCGGCCCGTGAGGTCGGTCTCGGCGTGAACGCAGGCCACGATCTCAGTCTCACGAATCTGCAGGATTTGCTCGTTGCCTGTGAATGTATCGCCGAGGTCTCTATCGGCCACGCGCTGATCAGCGAGGCGCTTGAGTACGGCATGACCGAAACGGTTGGTCGCTACAACGCCGTTTGCCTGCGCGCGAGCGAGCAAATTTCGCTCATGAACCAAAAGTAAGAAAGGAAACAAAACATGCTCGGTCCCGTTGTTTGCGATATTGCCGGAACGACTCTGTCGGAAGCGGAGGTAAAGCGCATCGCCCATCCGCTCGTGGGCATGGTCATTCTGTTTACCCGCAACTATGAAAATCGAGTGCAGCTCGAAAAACTCTGCCGCGCCATCCATGACGTCAAGCCCGGTATTCTGATCGGTGTAGATCACGAGGGCGGCCGCGTACAACGTTTCCGCGAGGGCTTTACCGAAATTCCGGCGATGAGCGCCTACGGCCGAGCCTACAAGGACGATCCGGAAGCGGCGGCCCGATCGCTGACGGCTGCCGGTTTCGTGATGGCTTCCGAACTTCGCACGGCAGGCGTTGACTTTACTTTTGCCCCTGTGCTCGACCTCGATTGGGGGCAGAGCGAAATCATCGGGGAGCGTTCGTTTGCGCTCGATCCCCGTGTTGTGACGCGTCTGGCTCGAGCGCTCAGCCACGGCATGCTCATGGCGGGCATGGCCAATTGTGGCAAGCATTTCCCGGGTCACGGCTACGCGGCTGCCGACAGCCACGTGGCGCTGCCGATTGACGACCGAGAGGTTTCGCGTATCGAACACGCCGATGTGAAACCCTATACCTGGATGGGCATCGGGCTGGCTTCCGTCATGACGGCGCACGTGGTGTATCCGGCTTACGATGAAGTTCCCGCAACCTTCTCTAAACGCATTCTCAAGGGATTGCTGCGCGATACACTGCACTTTCCGGGCTTTGTTTTTTCGGACGATTTGTCGATGAAGGGCGCAGGGGGCGGTACACTCACAGAAAGAGCCCGGAAGGCGCTTGAAGCCGGGTGCGATGCCGTTATCTGCTGCAATGCGCCGGAAGAAGTCGATCAGATGCTGCAGGAGCTGACTTTCGAGCCGGACGCAGGTTGGCGTGAGCGCGCGGCTGCTGTCGACCCAAAGCCCTTCCCGCCGAACCACGAAGAGCTTTTAGCTTCCAATGTTTACAAGATTTCTCGCTCGTTGATGACGCTGTGAACGAGAACCGAAGTCAGGACAAATTACAGTGATTATTGATTCGCTTCTCGATACCGACCTCTATAAGTTCACGATGATGCAGTGCGTGCTGCATCAGTTTCCGGACGCCAACGTGAAGTATCGCTTTCGTTGCCGTACCGAAGGCGTGGATTTGAGTCCTTATGTCGATGAGATTCGAGAGGAAATCGAGCACCTGTGCGCGCTGACGATGAAGGAGGACGAGCTCGATTATCTCGGCAGTCTTCGCTTCATCAAGAGCGACTTTGTGGATTTCCTCAGTCTCTTTCATCTCAAGTCGAAGTACGTCACCGTCACGCCCAGTTCCGAAATGCCCTGCGGCATCGACATCGTGATCGAAGGACCGTGGCTGCACACGATTCTTTTTGAGATTCCGATTCTTGCGATCGTCAACGAGGTCTACTTCCGTCATACCGTTCCCGAACCCGATGAGGAAGAGGGCATGGCGAGACTGCACCAAAAAATCCGCTGGATCAAGAACGAACCCGACAACGGCAATCTCAAGATCAGCGACTTCGGCACGCGCCGCCGCTTCTCCCGGGATTGGCAGCGCAAAGTCATCAAGGTGCTTTGCGAAGAACTCGGTCCGACGTTCTTCGCGGGCACGAGCAATGTCATGTATGCCAAGGAGTTCGGCATCATTCCCATTGGAACGATGGCGCACGAATATCTGCAGGCCTGCCAGGCGCTCGGTCCGCGTTTGCGCGACAGCCAGACCTTTGGCTTTGAAATGTGGGCGAAGGAATATCGCGGCGACTTGGGGATTGCTCTTTCCGACGTGTACGGTACGGAGCCATTCCTGCGTGACTTCGACATGTTCTTTTGCAAGCTCTTTGACGGTGCACGGCATGATTCGGGCGATCCGGAGAGCTGGGGCGAGCGCATGATTCTTCACTATGCGGCCAACAAATGCGACCCGAGAAGCAAGACGCTGATCTTTTCGGATGCGCTCACAGTGCCCAAGGTGATTGCGCTTTACCGGCGCTTCAATCACCGCATCCGCGTCGGCTTTGGCATCGGCACGAATCTGATGAACGATCTGGGCCCGACGCCGCTTAATATCGTCGTGAAGATGGTGCGAGCCAACGGTCAGCCGGTAGCCAAGATTTCCGACACGCCCGGCAAGGGTATGTGCGAGGACGAAACCTATCTTGCATACCTGCGGCAGGTGTTTGGGCTGGATCCTGGCGCCCCTGTCGGTTCTTCCAAACCCTGATGTTTCGTTTGCGTAACGTCGCTATTGGCGACAATGGATCGGTCGATTGCTTCCTGCGGTCGGCCGATTTGACGTTTTTGAGACGTGCAGGCACCTGTTTGCAAGGTGCGTGGATAATGTTCTGACTCTGAGATTCGATGGCAATTTTTGTAAACAGATTCCGCACTTTTGGCTAAAATCAACAAGACTTGTGTTTGAATGTGTGTTTTACATTTTCAGACACGCCTTCAAAATGATCAGTGCACGGAGAAACAAAGACAATGCATGCACTTAAAACACTTTTGGCAACCGCAGCAGTGCTTCTGCCGTCTCTAGCTTCGGCAGCAAGTCTCAACGGTGCGGAACTCGCCATTACTTGGGCAATTCCGTTTGCGGGCATTCTTTTGTCCATTGCCCTTGTGCCGCTCATCGCTCCCAACCTGTGGCACCACCACTACGGCAAGATCGCCGTTGCTTGGGGGTTGAGCTGCGTGATCCCGATTTTCATGGCCTTCCCGACAGAGGTGGCCGTCGGCTCGGTTGCGCACGCCATGATCGGCGACTACGTGCCCTTTATTCTGTTCGTCGGCGCTCTCTTTATCGTGGCCGGCGGCATTCACATTCGCAGTAGCTTCGTCGGTCGTCCGATCGTCAATGCCGGCATCCTCTTTGTGGGCGCCTTTGTCGCCAACCTTATGGGTACGACCGGTGCTGCCATGTTGCTGATTCGTCCGCTGTTGGCCGCCAACGAAGGCCGTCGCTACAAGATGCACACCTTCGTGTTCTTCATCTTCATCGTAGCCAACATCGGCGGCTGTCTGACGCCCCTGGGCGATCCGCCTTTGTTCCTGGGCTTCCTGCGCGGAGTGACGTTCTTCTGGACGGCGCAGCATCTGATCCTGCCTCTTTTGGTGACGCTCGCGATTCTGCTCACGATTTATCTTGCCATTGACACCTACCTCTTTAAGAAGGAAGTGGCCGAAGGCTCGTTTAATCCCAATGCGGTCGAACAGAAGCCCTTTGGCATCGACGGCGGCATCAATCTGATCTATCTGGCCATTATCATCGGTGCCGTGCTGATGAGCGGCATCTGGAAGTCCGACATTGAAATCAATGTTCTGGGTGTGCACTTGACCGGACAGGGCCTGCTGCGCGATGCGATCTTCATTGTCGTTGCCATCTTGTCCGTGCTGACCACCTCCAAGAGTGCCCGCGAAGCCAACCAGTTCTCCTGGGAACCGATCAAGGAAGTTGCCAAGCTCTTTTTCGGCATCTTCTTGTGCATCGTGCCGGTGCTCGAAATGTTGCGTGCCGGTCACGAAGGTGCATTCGCTCCGCTCGTTTCTCTCGTGACGAACGAAAACGGCGAATTCAACAACGTGATGTTCTTCTGGCTCACCGGTTCGCTGTCGGCCTTCCTCGACAATGCGCCGACCTATCTGGCCTTCTTCAACCTCGCGGGTGGTGATCCCATTGAGATGATGACCACGCACTCGCACACGCTGATGGCCGTTTCCATGGGTGCTGTGTTCATGGGCGCGGTGACCTACATCGGCAATGCTCCCAATCTGATGAGCGTGAGCATCGTGCGCGAACGCGGCGTCAAGATGCCTTCCTTCTTTGGCTACATGCTCTGGTCGGTCGGCATTTTGTTCCCGACGTTCTTCATTGTCGACATCATTTTCCTGTAATCGGAAATAGGCCTGTTCGAAGCGTCGGGCGGGCAGCGACAAAACGGAAAAAGCGGCTTCCTGGGAGGGCGGCCGCTTTTTTTTCTTTGTGCATCAGTACCACTTTTGAGGTATGCAGCTTAAATTTCGCTATAGACAATAGAATGCCGTCCTTTTGAAAACCTATAACCAATCAAAAGGGACAGTGTTCATGAACCGCTCGAACCTCAATGTATTGACAGCGATTCTTCTTGCCGCAGGAGCAATTTCTCCGGCTGCGCTCGGCAGCCAAGTCACCAATCTCGATTCAATCGATGTCGCGCCAGTATATGTTGTTGCGGATAACTCTGGTTTTAAACAAGGAAAAGAACTCATTAAGGATGGTGTGCTGAAGGTCGCGAGTGACAAATATGGAGTGGTAGGCCTGATAGCTCTGAACAACGGCTTCGAGGATGTTTACCTTCAAGCAGATAATGTTGCTCTAGACGTAGACATTGATTTGAGCCAGTCTGAGGACGCCGTAGGTGTTCTTCTTGAAGATGGCGTATCTCTCTATTTTGATAAGAATGCTTTCATCAAGGCCGATACGGCGATTCGCGGCAGCGGCACCGTTTTTTTGAGCTATGGGCAGCCGTCCACCTATGACATTGTCGGTGGTTTGGACATGAAGGAAGGGAGAATCGTCAGCGAAACAGACAACGCGTTTCACTACGTCGGCATCGGTGATTTGGGAACGTTTGAGGCACAAGCCGGACATTTGGTCATCGGTGAAACGAGCGGCCAAGAGGGCGGTGAAACGTTTCTTCGTATCGGTACGCTGCAGTTGGGTGCCGGAGCAAGCGTGACGGTCGCCGGCGACAAATCCGATGATTCGAGTTTGAACCCCATCAACCGCGTGCTGATTGTTCGGTACCTTGAGGCGGTCGACAGATCGCCTCAGGCGCCGGAGACGGACAGCGATCAGAGGACTGTCAATGTAACAGGGGAAGGAACGCTAATTCTTGGTTCGAGTCTTGCGGACGGTGAGAACATCGAAGAGCTGCAAAGGACCGTTGGCCATGTGCTCAACTCAAGCAAAGTCATTACCGGTTCGCTTTCGCGAGCGACGTTGATCACGAGTTCTAATCACGGAATTGTTGATGGAATTTCCGTGGTGATCGGTGAAGATGTAAGTCAGGACAAGGCTGCCGAAGAAGGCATCCACATCGGTAACGACGGCCGTTGGATCGTGGATTTCACAAGTGAAGAGACCAAAAGCTTCGCGAGCGATCCCGTGAGCCTGGGCGTTCTCACCGGAATGGATCAGAGCCGCATCACTGCCGAGAATGATGCAGAGCTGATTCTTTACAACTGGAGAGGACAGGCATTTGACATCGGCGACTTTGATCCGAGCAACGTTCACGCTTTCGGCGGCGCTCGCATCCAGATCAAAGACAACATCGCCACGCGTCTGTGGTGCAAGGATTTCGCAGGCCTGCAGGGCTCAGCTCTGGTGGGGCACGTGGAAGGTCTGGCCGACCGGGATAAAGAGGAAGGCATTCTGATGCAGCGCCCGGGCTACAGCTTTATTTTCGATACGCTGCCGGAAGAAAACGTGGGGCGTGACGCCTACTCCAACGTGGTTGACGGTGCAATCTTTTTGCCGGTGACGTCGGGCATTGCCACGGCGGCCGAACGCGCGGTTCACGATGCGGTCACAACGGTAATGACGCACGATCTGTCGCTTTTTGAAGGCAGGGGCCATTGGTGGGCACACGGCCAGTCCGGTCGCATTAAGGCCGGTGAAATCTTTTCCGGCGGAAGCGGCGACTTTGGGTTCGAAGCGGATGTGACAGCCGGAGCATTGGGTTACGACTTTGCCATGTTCGGCAATTGGATTACGACGGTGGCCGCGTCCTTTACCGGGATCGACACCGACAGCAAAGGCGTGATCGAACGCACGTCGGGTGACATGTCCGTGGCAACGGTGTCTTTGGCGGCAGCAAGACATTTCGATGACTTCACTTTGCGTTTGGGGCTGGCGTACTCCCGTGCTGCGGGCGACGCCGAACAGCGTTCCGTCGGCCATCGTCTGGACACGGATGTGGACATCGACTATTTGACAGCGGTGGCGCGCGTTACGGCAAGATCGCTTACTGAAAAGATGTTGTTTGAACCGTTTGCCCAGCTGTCCGTGACGACGGCCAAGATGCACGACGGTTCGATTTTTGACAGCGACAGAGACGGCGCAGTGGCCGGTGAAGGATTCAAGACCACTGCGGACAACCGTGTCTGGGGAACCCTGGAAGTGGGAGCCGATGCGGGTTGGCGGTTTGACGTTGTCGACCTTGTGAGCGTGAAACCGCAGTTTGGTGTTTCCATGCGTACTTCTGTCGGTCATACCGATTGGGAAATCGAAAGCCGTTTGTTTGACGGAAGCGCTTCGTCGGCGGCCTCCTACGACAGTGCGCAGCGCTTTGCCGTGCGACTGCAGACGGGGATCGAGCTTGCGAGCAGCGGATATTCGGACTCCAAATCGTACTTCTGGAGCCGAAACCATGAAGGCAAAACGGAGCCTTACGCCTGGACTCTGCTGTTGGCAGGCAGTTATGAACGTGCTTCGGATCGGGAGCAGTCCGGCTCGCTTTCGCTTCAGTACCGGCAGCTTTTCTAAAGGCTGACGGAAGGCTTGCGCAGGCGGAAGTGCATGAGCGAGTTCTGCCTGCGCGGTCGGCACATGCTTGCATTTGCCAAAGTGCGTCAGCCTGTGTTTGCCTGTTTCGATTGATTGCAGCATCCTTGACGGAATTAATGGGGCGGTAGAATGTAACGCCTTGGCGGATATTATTTTTTGTCCGCACTTAGTTCGGAAAGACAGTTGCATGCCACCGCAGGCCGTGAGCATGCAAAACGAAAAGAAGAGAGAAACATGCAGCACAAAGAAGACATCGAGGTCAAGACCCCCGAGGCAGACGGGGAAGCGGCTCCGGTGGACTGGAAGTTGGCCCGCAGCTTGGTCGAACCGCTTTATCTGGATCAAAAGCTTTACACCGGAGAACCCCGACTGGCCCATGCCGATGGCATGGCTGAAATTCTGAAAGGCGTCCGTAACGACGACGAATTGATCGTTGCGGCCTACCTCTTTTCTGTCACGGACTGCATCCACGATGCGGATCGTTGGATCGAAAAGACGTTCGGCAAGAACGTTTTGCAGCTTGTGCGAGATCTCGAGCAGCTGATGCACGTCAGTCAGCGCGCTCGTTCCGACAACCGCGAGAGCGGTGCTGTCTATCAATCTGAAGCACTTCGTCGCATGCTTTTGGCCATGTGCCACGATTTGCGCGTGGTGGTTTTGCGTCTGGCAAGCCGTCTGCAGACGCTGCGCTGGTTTGCGCAGTCGCGTGCACCGGGGGCAGACGAATACGGTCGTGAAACGCTGGCCTTGTATTCGCCTCTGGCCAATCGTTTGGGTATCTGGCAGATGAAGTGGGAGCTCGAGGATCTCTCTTTGCGCTTCACGGAGCCTGAAACCTACAATGAGATTTCCAAAGAGCTCGATGAAACACGCGAGCAGCGCCTAGCTTTTATGCGCGGTTGCGTCGAGCGCATCCAGATGCTGCTGAAGGCCAACGGTATCGAAGCCGAAGTAAGCGGTCGCCCGAAGCACATCTATTCCATCTACAAAAAGATGGTCCGCAAGCATCTGCGCTTCGATCAGCTCTTTGACATTCGTGCGGTGCGCATCATTGTTGATACGGTGGAGCACTGCTACGAAGTGCTGTCGTTGGTGCACGAAAACTTCACCGTGCTTTCCAAGGAGTACGACGACTACATCGCCAATCCCAAGCCCAACGGGTATCAGTCGCTTCATACCGTGGTGACCGATCCCAACGGACGTCCCGTGGAAATTCAGATCCGCACTCGTGCGATGCACGAATTTGCAGAACTTGGCGTGGCCGCGCACTGGCGTTACAAGGAAACCGGCAATTCCAACAAGGACAAGGGCGCTGAAGCCGAAGAGCAGCGCGTGGCCTGGTTGCGTCAGCTGCTCGATTGGAAGAGCGATGTGGCGCCCCCCGCCGAACCCGGCCTTGAGGACGATCACGTTTATGCGCTCACGCCTCAGGGGCGAGTGGTGGAACTCCAAAAGGGGGCGACGCCGATCGACTTTGCCTATCAAGTGCATACCGAGCTTGGTCATCGTTGCCGCGGTGCGCGCATTGACGGCCAGATGGTGCCGCTCAATACGCAGATTAAGACCGGTCAAACCGTTGAAATCGTGGCGGCAAAGACGGGCGGACCTTCGCGCGATTGGCTCAATCCCGAGCTTGGCTTTGCCGTGAGCGCGCGCACCCGCACCAAGGTGCGTCAGTGGTTCAACGCGCAAAAGCTTGCGGAACAGACGCAGGCTGGTCGCGAACGACTCGACAAGGAACTTGCTCGTTTGGGTAAGACGGCCGTCAAGCTCGAAGAACTCGCTAAGCGCCTGGGCTACGACTCGGTTGACGATTTGTGCGTGGCGTTTGCCAAGGAAGAGTTCAGCCTCAAGGCGCTCGAACAGGCCGTGCAGCCACAAATTGAGGAACCTGAGCCTCAACCCGAAGTGCTCGTGAGAAGCTCTCAAGCGCAAAAGAGCCACAAGTCCAATGTGCTTGTTGTCGGCATCGACAGTTTGATGACACAGCTTGCAAAGTGCTGCCATCCGGCTCCGCCCGATGAAATCATCGGCTTTATTACGCGCGGTCGAGGCGTTACGATTCATCGCATTGACTGCCCCAACGTCAAGAACCTTGTAGCCAACGATCAGGAACGCATGATTGAAGTGGGCTGGGGCAACCAGGCCGAAGCGGTCTACCCGGTCGATATCTACATCGTGGCGCGAGACCGTCAAGGGTTGCTCAAAGATGTGAGCGAAGTGTTTATGCGGGAAAAGCAGAACATCACGGGTCTGAACACGGTCAATGTGAAGGGAGACGCGCATATGCGCATCTCGATCGAGATTCGCTCGTCGGAAGATCTTCGCCGTTCGCTCTCGCAATTGCGTGAACTCAAAGGCGTGATGAGCGTACGCCGCGCCTGATGTTTCCGAGAGCCGTCAGGATTCGTCTTGGCGGCTTTTTTTCACTACGAGGTCAGCGAAAAAGAGAAACGAGCGTCAACTGTTGAGGATGCCGATTTTTCGCATTTTCAGAAAATTTGTCTGAAAAATTGTTTTACAGTAAAATCAATAACTTATGCGTAAACACGCAAAAAAGTTGAGAAAAATTCGAAAAAAGACTTGCATTCCTGAAAAAGCACGGGTATAGTTCGCATCTCTCAGGCACATAGCTCAGTTGGTTAGAGCATCACCTTGACATGGTGGGGGTCGTTGGTTCGAGTCCAATTGTGCCTACCAGAATTTTTTGGAGACACCTAGCAAATGTGCGCGTCTAAGATCGCACGAACGACGAAGACCTGCAAACAGTAAGTCTGCGGGCGCGCGAGGGTGTTGAATAGGAAAAGAGTGCGGCTCACAGAGTCAGCACTCTTTTTTTTATTTCGGCCGCGCGTGAAGCCATTTGCGCAACGCTAAAAACGAAAGGGAATAGAAATGCTTTCCATCACTTTGCCCGACGGTTCTGTTCGTCAATACGAAGGGCCGCTCTCTGTGGGCGACATTGCAGCATCCATCGGTGCCGGCCTTGCCAAAGCGGCTCTCGCCGGCAAGGTTGACGACAAGCTCGTCGATCTGTCTCACGTCGTTGAAACGGATGCCAACGTTGCCATCATTACGGCAAAGGACCCCGAAGCTCTCGAGTTGATCCGCCACTCGACTTCGCACCTGATGGCTCAGGCCGTTAAAGAGCTGTATCCGACGGCCGAGGTGACGATCGGACCGGCCATCGAAAACGGCTTCTACTACGACTTCAAGTTCGAACGCGCTTTTACGCCCGAAGATCTCGAAAAGATCGAAGCGCGCATGAAGGAACTCGTGAAGAAGGACATCCCGCTTGAGCGTTACACGCTGCCGCGCGACGAAGCCATTGATTACTTTAAGAGCATCGGCGAACACTACAAGGCTGAAATCATCAGCGAAATTCCCGCGGGCGAAATCATTTCGCTCTATCGCCAGGGTGACTTCACGGACTTGTGCCGCGGTCCTCACGTGCCGAGCACGGGCAAGCTCAAGGTCTTCAAGCTCATGAAGGTGGCCGGTGCCTACTGGCGCGGCGACAGCAAGAACGAAATGCTGCAACGCATCTACGGCACGGCCTGGGCGAAGAAGGAGGATCAGGAAGCCTATCTCACGATGCTTGCCGAAGCTGAAAAGCGCGACCATCGCCGTTTGGGCAAGGAGCTCGATCTCTTCCATCTGCAGGAAGAAGCTCCGGGCCTCATCTTCTGGCATGCCAAGGGCTGGACGCTGTGGCAGGTCGTCGAACAGTTCATGCGCCGCATCTATCGCGAAAATGGCTACCAGGAAGTGAAGGCGCCGCAGCTGCTCGATCGTTCACTCTGGGAACGCTCAGGTCACTGGGCCAAGTATCGCAGCAACATGTTCACGACCGAATCGGAAAACCGCTACTACGCGTTGAAGCCGATGAACTGCCCGGGGCACATCCAGCTCTTTAACGCCGGTTTGCGCAGCTACCGCGATCTGCCGCTTCGCTACGGCGAATTCGGTCAGTGCCATCGCAATGAACCTTCGGGCGCTTTGCACGGTCTGATGCGCGTGCGCGGCTTTACCCAAGACGACGGTCACATTTTCTGCACGGAAGATCAGATCCTGAAGGAATGCATGGACTTCACTCGCATCGTGCGCGACGTCTATCACACCTTCGGCTTTGAGGACATTCTCTATAAGGTGGCGACCCGTCCGGAAATGCGTATCGGCGAAGATGCCGTTTGGGACAAGGCCGAAGCCGCTCTGATCGAGTCGCTCGACGCCTGCGGTCTGCCTTATGAAATCCTGCCGGGCGAAGGCGCCTTCTACGGCCCGAAGATCGAGTACCACCTCAAGGATTGTCTTGGCCGTACGTGGCAGTGCGGTACGATCCAGGTGGACTTCCAAATGCCGGGCCGCCTCGGAGCCGAATACGTTGCCGAAGACAACTCGCGCAAAGTGCCGGTGATGCTGCACCGCGCCATTCTCGGTTCGCTCGAACGCTGGATCGGCATGTTGATCGAACACTACGCCGGCGCAATGCCTGTGTGGCTCTCGCCGGTGCAGGTCGCCGTGGCCTCCATTACCGATGCACAGTCCGAATTTGCGGCCGATGTTGCACGAAAGATGCGCGAAGCCGGAATTCGTGTCATTGAAGATTTGCGCAGTCAAAAGATCAACTATAAAATCCGCGAACTGACTTTGCAGAAACTGCCCTACATCGCCGTTGTCGGCGACAAGGAAGCGCAGTCCGGCACGGTCAGCGTGCGTGCGCGCGGAGGCAAGAACCTCGGCGTCATGCCTATTGAGGAATTTATTGCCCGTGTGGTGAGCGAAGATCAGTCACGTAAGAACACGGACGATTGATCGACAATTGATCAGAACGCGCCTTAGCGAAGGCGCGTTGGTAAAAAAACTATTTTGGGAGACGTGCCATAGCACAAGATCGCAATCACCGAATCAATCGTGAGATTCGGGTACCTGAGGTTCGACTGACGGGCGTTGACGGCGCTCAGATCGGTATTGTTTCGACTGCCGAAGCGCTTCGGATGGCTGAAGACTACGACGTGGATCTCGTTGAGGTCGCGCCGAACGCCCAGCCGCCGGTTTGCCGCCTGATGGATTACGGCAAGTTCCGCTATCAGGAGCAGAAGAAAGCTCAGGAAATGAAGGCTCGTCAGAAGGTGATTCAGGTTAAGGAAGTTAAGTTCCGCCCCGCCACTGACGAAAATGATTACCAGACCAAGCTGCGCGCTCTGCGTCGCTTCTTGGCCGATGGCGACAAGGCCAAGGTCACGCTGCGTTATCGCGGCCGTGAAATGGCCCACCAGGACTTGGGGGCTCAGATCATGCATCGCATCCGCGACGAGCTCGCTGAAGAGGCCCAGATCGAACTGCAGCCTAAGCTTGAAGGGCGCCAAATGATTATGGTGCTTGCTCCCAAGCGCAAAAAATAAAAATGCGTGTATAATCACACGCTCTTAACGCCCTGAAGTGCAAGAAAATTGCACTTCAGGCTTTTTAAAAGTCGGGGCGGGCAAAAGAAGTCGGGAACGAAGTTTCCCGCGCCTGGAGTTCCGACAAATCATAAGGAAATACGGCAAATGCCGAAGATGAAAACTAAGAAGGCTGCGAGCAAGCGCTTCAAGGTCCGCGCTGGCGGTTCCATCAAGCGTGCCCACGCCACCAAGCGTCATATCCTGACCCATCGTTCGACGAAGAACAAGCGTCACCTCCGCGGTATGGTCACCATCCACGAGTCTGACAGCAAGTCGATTCACCGCATGATGCCTTACGCTTAATAAGAGGAGAGGATAGAGATGCCCCGAGTAAAACGTGGCGTGACGGCTCGTGCCCGTCACAAGAAGATTCTTGCCCTCGCTAAGGGCTTCCGTCTGCGTCGCAACAACGTTTTCCGCGTTGCTAAGCAGGCTGTTATGCGCGCTGGTCAGTACGCTTATCGCGACCGCCGCGACAAGAAGCACGTGTTCCGCCGTCTGTGGATTGCTCGTATCAACGCTGCAACCCGTTCCAACGGTATGACCTACAGCCGCTTCATGAACGGTCTCAAGAAGGCTGGCGTGATGCTCGACCGCAAGGTTCTGGCTGATATGGCTGTGTTTGACAAGGCCGGTTTCGCCAGCCTCGTTGCTCAGGCCAAGGCTGCTCTGGCTTAATCCGAGCAGGGAGCATGTGTAGAACCGTTCGCTGACAGTATTGCTGAAGGCGGCGGTTCGATCCAAAAAAAGGGGTTCGGTGCTGAAAAGTGACCGGGCCTCTTTTTTTTTCCGAAAATCCGCCAAAATTGCGTATCGTGTTCCTACGAACATGTGACGGTTGAAACGGGCTTGTGTGCAGTCGAGCAGATTTACGCAGGACCGTATCGAAAAGACAATTGATTGAAATCCACCGGGTGTGTAGAAATGGATGATTTAGTGCAAATCGTGGAATCGGCACGCACCGATTTTGCGGCCGCTCAACAGAATGCCGCGCTCGAAGACGCCAAAGCAAAGTACATCGGCAAGAACGGAGCCATCACTGCGCTGATGCGTGGTCTGGCCGGCCTCACGCCGGAACAGAAGCGAGAACGCGGTCCGGCTATCAATAAGGCAAAGGCTCAGGTCGAGGCGCTTTTGAACGCCCGTCGCGAAGAACTCGCCGACGCCGCCATGCAGGCCAAGCTCGCTGCCGAAGCGGTTGACGTCACGCTTCCGGGCCGTCGCATTGCACGCGGCGGCATCCATCCCGTGATCCGCACCTGGATGCGCATTGAAGAGATTTTTGCTTCCATCGGCTTTGATGTTGCCGACGGTCCTGAAATCGAAAGCGATTGGTACAGTTTTACCGCGCTCAACAACCCTCCCAACCATCCCGCCCGTTCCATGCAGGACACCTTCTACGTGGATCGTTGTGACGAAAAGGGCATGCAGCTGCCGCTGCGTCCGCATACCTCACCGATGCAGGTGCGCTACGCCCGTACCCATACGCCTCCGATCAAAGTAATCGCGCCGGGCCGCACGTACCGTGTCGACAGCGACGCTACGCATTCGCCGATGTTCCATCAGGTCGAGGGTCTGTGGGTTGCAGAAAACATTTCCTTTGCCGATCTCAAGGGTGTCTATACGGACTTTCTGCGTCGCTTCTTTGAAACGGAAGACCTCAAGGTTCGCTTCCGTCCGAGCTACTTCCCGTTCACCGAACCCAGCGTCGAAGTAGATATGGCTTTTACGAGCGGTCCGCGCAAGGGCAAGTGGCTTGAAATTTCCGGTGCAGGTGAAGTGCACCCGAATGTGATCCGCAATTACGGTCTGGATCCTGAGAAGTACATCGGTTTTGCCTTCGGCTCCGGTCTTGAACGCCTGACGATGTTGCGCTATGGCATCGACGATCTGCGTTTGTTCTTTGAAGGCGATCTGCGCTTCTTGCGCCAATTCAAATAATCGGTGAGGAGTTAGAAAAATGTTGTTTTCCGAAGAATGGCTGCGCAGTGTCGTCAATCCCGACTTGACGAGCGACGAACTGGCCGAAGCCATGACTATGGCCGGTCTTGAAGTTGAAGATTGCTCGACGATTGCGCCCGCTTTTGAAGGCGTGGTGGTTGCCGAAGTTGTCGACTGCGTTGATCATGAAAATTCCGATCACCTGCATGTTTGCAAGGTGAATGTGGGCGCTCCCGAGCTTCTGCAGATTGTTTGCGGCGCTCCTAACGTTAAAACCGGTGTCAAGGTGCCCTGCGCCACGATCGGCGCCGTGTTGCCCGGCAACTTCAAGATCAAGAAGGCCAAGATGCGCGGCGTCGAAAGTTTCGGCATGCTGTGCTCGGCTCGTGAACTCGGCATCAACGAAGACCACCAGGGCTTGTGGATTCTGCCTGCAGACGCCCCCGTCGGCATGAATATCCGAGAATACGCCAAGCTTGACGACAAGCGCTTTGAAATCAAGCTCACGCCCAACCGCGGCGATGCTTTGTCGATCGTCGGTGTTGCGCGCGACGTGCACGCCATTACCGGTGCCCCGCTCAACATGCCCAAGTTCGATGCCGTGGCGCCGACGTGCGAATGCGTCAAACCCGTGCATATCGAGGCTCCGGATCTGTGCGGTCGCTTTACCGGCCGAGTGATCAAGGGGCTCAACGCCAAGGCTCCGACGCCGCAGTGGATGAAGGATCGTCTGGAACGTTCCGGTCAGCGCAGCATTTCCGCTCTGGTCGACATCTCCAATTACGTGATGCTTGAGCTCGGCCGTCCCACGCACTTCTTTGATCTCGACAAGCTCACGGGAGACGTGACAGTTCGCTGGGCCAAGAAGGGCGAAAAGCTTGAACTGCTCAACGGTCAGACTCCCGAACTCAATGAATATTTCGGCGTCGTGTGCGATGAAGCCGGTCCCCAGGCTGTCGCCGGCATCATGGGCGGCGAACCGACCTCAATCACCGACGATACGGTCAACGTCTTCATTGAAGCGGCCTTCTGGCAGCAGGTGGCTATCCAGGGTCGCTGCCGTAAGCTCAACTTCTCGACGGACGCCGCCTATCGCTTCGAACGCGGCGTGGACTGGGCTTCGAACGTGGATCACATGAACTACGTTACCAAGCTCGTGCTTGAGATCTGCGGCACGCCGGAAACCTGCGTTGGCCCCATTGACGATCAGTGCGTCAATCTGCCGGCCGTTCGCGTTGTTCGCATGCGCCCGGATCGCTGCCGCAAGATCGTCGGCGTGGATATTTCCGACGAATTTATGGCCGAAGCTTTTACGCGCCTTGGTTTCGAATTCACGCGCGAAGGTTCGGATTTTGTGGTGAAGAGCCCCGCTTATCGCTTTGACATCGAAATCGAAGAGGATCTCGTAGAAGAAGTCGCTCGTCTGTACGGCTACGAAAAATTGCCCGATTTGCCGCCGCTTGCCCGCTGCGCCATGCGCTGCCCCGCTGAAGGCACGCGCTCCAATCACGCGCTTCGCGTCTCTCTTGCCGGCCTCGGCTACCAGGAGCTCGTAAACTTCAGTTTCGTTCAGGAACAGTGGGAAAAGGACTTTGCCGGCAACGAACAGCCGATTCGTCTGCTCAACCCGATCGCGAGCCAGCTTTCTGTGATGCGCACGCAGCTTTTGGGCGGCCTCGTCGATGTTTTGCGCTTTAACCTCAACCGCAAGGCTGAAAACGTTCGCGTCTTCGAATTGGGTCGCGTGTTCTTCCCGGACGAGTCAATCGGCGACAGCGAAACGTCTGTGAAGGGAGTGCGCCAGCCTATGCATGTGGCCGGCCTCGTTTACGGCGATGCTCACGAAGACTGCTGGGCCGAAGCCAAGCGTTCGGTGGACTTCTTTGATGTCAAGGGCGATGTTGAAAACCTGATCGCTCCCCTGAAGGCAACTTTTGAAGCTGCTACGCATCCCGCAATGCACCCCGGTCGCTGCGCTCGAGTGATCGTCAATGGCAAGGCCGTTGGCTTTGTCGGTGAACTTCATCCGAAGGTGTGCCGTACCTACGAACTGTCCAAGCCCCCGGTGGTGTTCGAGCTCGAAGTGGCGCCGTTGTGCGAACTCGACGTGCCGAGCGCCCGTGCTGTTAGCAAGTTCCAGCCGGTTCACCGCGACATCAGCGTGACGGTGCCCAATGACGTGACCTGCGCACAGCTGCAGGACGCAGTTTCTCGCATCCGTCGCACGAAACCCGAAGCGATGATCATTGAGTCGCTCGATCTCTTTGACGTCTATCGTCCCGAAGCTTCCGCCGAAAAGAGCATGGCATTCCGCCTGACGCTTTCGACTCAGGGAGCCGAGGCCATTGGCGAAAAAGAAGCCGAAGCGGCTTTTGAGGCAGTAGAACGGGCGTTTGCTGAACTGGGTGCGACGCTTCGCAAATAACAGGAAGAAAATTTTCCTGTAGAATGCGACACCCTTTTGATTTAATTTGAAAAAACAAGAAAGATGGATAATCAAAGCTCAATCAGCAGCTCGCTTGATGCCATGTTCCCGAACACGGAAGGGACGATGCCGACAGTTACGAAGATGCATTTCATTGAAATGCTCAAGGAACATGTTGGTTTGTCCCGCGCCGAAGCCAACGAGGTGGTTGATTCGATTTTCGACGAGATGCAACAGGCGCTTTCCGAAGGTCGCGAAATCAAGCTCGCGAACTTCGGGACGTTCAGCACCCGCGACAAGCAGGCTCGTCCCGGTCGCAACCCTCGTACGGGCGCGCCTTACGAGATCAGCGCTCGGCGCGTGGTGACGTTCCTGCCGGCACCGTTCATGCGTGATGCTGTGGCCGGATATTCCGGGCCTGTGCCGCAGGAAGGAGCCTGATCGGGCCAACAAGAGCGCTCTGATCCGCTAAACTTTACGGGCTAATTTGCCGCGTGCGGTTTCGGATCAAAAATTTCAGAAAACCGACGCACATTTTTCATGTTCGTCGGTTTTTTTCTCGTCTAGAAGAAAGAAAGTTCAAATGAGCGACAACAATCAGTCCGGTCGTTTTTATTCGCTGCAGGAAGTCTCTGCACAGTGTGGCCTTGCTCCCTACATTCTGCGTTATTGGGAGCTACATTTTCCGGAGTTAACCGCAGACGACTCCAAACCGAAGCACATGTACAACGCTTCGGATATTTCGCTCATTAACCGCATCAAGACGCTGCTGTACGTCGAACACTTGACCATTGAGCAGGCTAAGGGGCGTCTGAAACAGGAGATGGCTTTCCCGGTTGATTACTCCGGCAAGGCAAAGGAAGCCGAAACAGTAGAAGCGAAGGCTGAACCGCAACAGGCTGCGCCCGTTCAGGAAGTAACGCCCGAACCTCAGGTCGGAGTAGCCTCCGAGGTAGTTGCACCGTCACCTGAAGTCGTCGAGCCCGTGCAGGAATCTGCTCCTGAAACCGTAAAGAGCGAAGAGACCGCTCACACTGCAGCCGAATCCGGTGCCATGCCGATGGACGAAATTCATCGCGCAGCGGCTGCCGAGCTTGCGAATCTTCGCGGTGAAGTTCAGTCGCTTCAGTCTCAGCTTGCAGAAGAACGTCAGAAGACGGCAAGCGCTCAAGAGCTGCTGTCGGCCGAAGTCGCTAAGGTTCTGGAGACGAGTCAGGCTCTGCAGGCCAAGACGGATGAACTGGCTCAGGTCAACCAAGCGCTCGTTGCCGCTCGCGCTCAGTTGGCCCAGCTCAATGAAGAACTGACGGCGGCTCGTGGTGAATTGGCGTCGAAGCAGAGCGAACTGGCGACTGCATTGCAGTATTCGGCCACTAACGAAAGCGCACGTGCGGCAGCCTTTGACCGATTGGAAGCCGAAAACGCCTTGTTGCGTGGCAAGGTTTCCAATTTCGTCAATCAACTCAAGGACTTGTCGGCTGTTTTGACGAAGACGAAGTAAGAGACAGATTCGAAAGGAGATCGTCTCTCGACTCACACTTAAAGAAAAATTTGCGGCTTATGCGGTGGATGACTTGAAAATTTTTTTCGAATGCCGCATAATGCGCAACTCGTTCGGGGCGTAGCGCAGCCTGGTAGCGCACTTGCATGGGGTGCAAGGGGTCGCGAGTTCGAATCCCGCCGCCCCGACCATAATTCCAGGAAGAGACGTGTTATCACGTCTCTTTTTTTATTGTCTTCTTCTACGTATTCCCCGCCATTCAAGGCTTTTAGCTCGAGGCCTTTCCTTGTAGCGTCACATTAAGCCTTGTCTTCTTTTGTCTACTGCTCGCGTTTTTTGGTAGAAATACAAGTAGTAATCTACGGTAGTAATGAAAAGCTGGAAAATGATCGGCGTTTTTCTTTCTACCAATAAAAATGAAAACTCCTTTATTTTCAATGCGTTGCGCGGGTTTTGGGCATGAAAATCGTTGCACCTATCACAGAGAAGAAAATTAAGTCCATTACAAAGCACACGGCATGCGGGGTTGTTCCAGGCTTGTACGTTTGGGTGATGACACTTAAGAACGGGGAGACCGCATAGTATTTTGTGCTGCGTGAGCGCTCCATCAACAGAACGTTCACTCTCGGCAAGTATCCGGATATGTCTCTTACAGAGGCCTTCAAAAAAGCCGCAGAATGGAAAGAGAAGGTCAAGCAAGGGGTAGACCCTGCCAAGGAGGAAAAACAGCGTAGAGACGCGCTCAGGCGCGAGCGCGAGGGTGTTTGTGAGGCGCTCGACATCCTGACGTTCGAAAAACTGATCCGACAGTGGATCGAGTTCAATGAAAATCGAGGCAAGTGGAGCAAGACCTCTAAGAGCAAAACCGAGATCTGGGACGGGTTCTTTCGAAACCATATTCCTGAGTCGTTGCGCGTGTGTCCGGTGACGCAACTGACTGCGCAGATGTTCTACGACGCTTTGGCAGAGAAGTGGCGCACGATGGTCGACACTCCTGAACGCATTCTGTCGGACGCCCGGCAGGCCATTGATTGGGCTATGCGCTCGGAAATGATTCCTCCGATGATCAATCCCTGCATCGTCAAAGACGGCAAGCTCGGGGACTTGTTGCCGCTAGACCGTCCTGCTGGCGGGCATGAGCCGGCGTTGCCGCCAAAACGTATGCCGGCGTTCTTCAAAGCACTGATGGAGTTGGTGCCGGTTAGCCAAACGGCTCGTTGCCTTGCCTTTGCTATTTTGACGGCCGCGAGAAACACGACGGCACGTGAGGCGACGTGGGATGAGATTCAAAAGGACGATGAGGGGAACTGGCTGCATGTGATCCCCAGAGAGCGCATGAAGGTCAAGAGCGAAAAGATCCCGTTCGATCGCAAGACGCCGCTGAGCCCGCAGGCTGTTGAGCTGCTTGAGAATACGCCAAGGATCGGCTTTGACGGATCTCATTTAATCTTTCCGAACATCAACAAGGGAAAGAGATCGGCGTTTACGCGTGATGCCGTCCGGGCTCTCATCAAACGCATGCACGACAAACAGCGCAAGATCGATGGCATCGGTTGGGTGGATCCTGATCAGAAAGACCGAACCGGCAAGCCGCGCATTGTGACCCTTCATGGTTGCGCACGTGCGACCTTCAACACGTGGGCCAAGGATGCGCGAGGATACGGTCATAAGGCCTTTCCTCGAGACCTCCGGGAGAGCTGCTTGGATCACCGCAACGAAAGCTATCAGTGCGCGTATGATCGAGAGCAAGCTCTGGGGGATATGCGAGAGGTGTTTGATGCTTGGGGAGAGTTTTGCTTCTCTGAGATTAAATAAGGCTTGTCTTGTTGTGTAGACTTCTAAGGTCTGGAGTTGATGCAGATTGACCCGGCTTGGGCGTATTGACTTGAGACGTGAGGAAAAAACAATGAAAGAACAAAAGAAAGACTCCCAGAACAAAAAGATGTCAGACAAAAGTCTGGAGTTGAAAAAAAAGATAGAACGTAGCCCGTTCTCTTTTGGCACGAATAATGGCGAGTTCGTTCCGGTCTACGGTCCTTTTGCCTGGAGCCCGGAAGACCTCAGAAAGTGTCGTTCTTCTGTGTCAGGATCTACTGTTTTGTGAGAATTGACGGATGCCTACGTGGAATGAAATTTTGGAATCCATCCGGACGCATAACCCTCACGATGTTTTGAGAAATGATCTTTTAAAGAAAATTTCCAAACATACGGGACGCAATGTGATGGTCTACTACTCAGGGTGGTTACAGAAGCCCAAGGTGGGAGCTAATTACAGCATTTCGGATGAAGATAAAAACGGGTTTATGGCCTGTTGCCCCAAAAAGGAGGCGAGAAAACGTGGGTTGGATCTTATTCTGCACACGCCGGGCGGCCGTGTTGATGCTACAGAGTCATTGATTGACTATTTGTATGAGCTTTATGAAGGGAATATCCGAGCTTTTGTTCCGCAGCTAGCAATGTCCGGCGGAACTCTGATCGCTGTCTCCTGTAAAGAGATTTGGATGGGGAATCAGTCGAGCATAGGACCTGTTGACCCGCAGATCAATGGTGTTGCAGCCCAATCGTACATTGCAGAATTTGAGAAGGCTTGCGAAGAGGTAGAAAAGCGACCGGGCACTTTCCCAATGTGGCAAGCAATTGTTGGGAAATTGCCTCCTGGATTTTTGATCGAGTGTCAAAATGCCATCGATTGGTCAAATGATATTTTGACGAAATCCCTACAACGAGGGATGTTGGCTGGTGATAAGGACGCCGCTGAAAAAATCAAGAAAATTCAGAAGTTGCTTGGTGATAAGGATTTTTCGAAGACGCATGCCCGGCACATCACGCGACGTCAGGCAATGGATTATGGCTTAAATGTTCAGTCACTTGAGTCTGACGACAAGTTGCAGGATTTAGTGTTGTCCTTGCATCACCTGCTGTGCCTTACGTTTGAACAAACAACGGCAGTTAAGATTTTCGCTAACGATAAGGGCTCGGCTTACATCACTCATGGTGTCCCGGCGCCTGCAAATCAACCTTAAAACAAACCCCGCCACTTCGGCGGGGTCTTTGTTTCTAAGCTGGCTGCGCGGCCTTGTCGTGATTGAGTCCCTTGACCCACTTGAGGATGTCAGACTTCCTCCAGCGCCGGGCGCGTTCCGTGATGTAAAACGGTTGCGGGAAGTCACTATCCGCCGCGTTCGTCTTTTTCCAGACGGTACTCACTCCGATGCCGAGCATGGCCGCAACCTCGGTGTCCGACAGCAACAGCTGCATAGGTGGTGGAAGTACGGTTTCTGCTTTTCTGCGTTCTCTCATTTGTGTGTTTCCTTACTGTCGAATTCGATCATCGCGTCATTGATGGCGGCCTGAAGTGCTAGTGCTTCCTGGTCAGTCATGTCGGACAGCCAGATCGTCTTGTACGAGGTGTGCCAAGTGATCCGTATGTAGCCGTTTAGAAGGGGCCGGACCTTGATTAGCATCCTTGGGTTTTTAATTGGGATGATCTTGGTTTTAGCTTCGGATGGTGTTTGCATAGCTGGGTTTCTCTTCAAGGAAAAACATCAATGTGGGCTCTGTGATGCGAACGAATGTCTCGCGTTCTGGAATCATCCAAAAGTTCTGACCATCCTCCCGCACGAGATATCCGGGTTCGCAACGGCCATGCACATAGGCCACGCCTTGGACGCCGCAGCGGCTTACCTCCTCGTCAGTTTCATCGGGAGCGACAACAGCGACGCCTCCTCGGGCTACGTCCTGGAGCGCCTTGGTCAAATTCAGGTTGTCAGCCTCACGTCTGGCGAACTCGTGCTCGCTTCGGTACAGCTCGCGCATCATCTTGAAGTACGTCGCAATGGCGTGCTCTAGCGGCTTGAGCATGGCGGCCTCGACAGCCGGGCGCCGTGGCTTTCCTTCTTTGACCTCGTCCGCAAGGTTCTTCATGCCGTGGATTGCTGCGGTGCCCATCGTGGCAAGCAGTTGATACTCGGCGTCCTGCGAGAACTTCTCAGAGAAAGCGAAGAGTTGCTTCATGGCAAAGATCAGGTCGCCGTAGCGGCATTGCTCTTGCGTCCCCATGCGTATCAGGCCGAGATCGATCTTGACGGCGTCCTCGAAAATCTTGAAGTCCTTTTCAGTCAGTTGTCCCCAGCTGTCGTAAGCCCAGGTTGGAATCTTCGGCCGGCCAGGTTGGTACTTCTTGGTGCGTTTCTTTTTGGGTTTGCTCATGACAATAAAAAAGCCGCCCGGAGGCGGCTGAAGTGGTTACTTTGTTTTGTCTTTCTCAAACTCGCCACAACCACACGTTCCGCACCAGACGTCTTGAGCAGACAACTTCGGGAACATAGCGTCGATCATGTATTCGTTGTCTTCGCATTGCCTTAGAAGCCTATGATTCACAGGGGCGTGGCGGCAACACTTCCAATTCTCGTTCAGGATTACGTGCTCCGGCATGCGCTCCTCTTTTAATTTCTCATCCTTATTGAAGTAGGCGTTTTTCTCTTGAGCATCACGCCACTCCTTAAACGAGAGGAAGTACGTGCTACGGCAGTAGGTACATTGATTGCATTTTCCGAAAGTCATTTTCCAATCCTTGCGTTTCAATGTTGAGGAGGTGGTCTCCAGAAGTGTAAATCTTGGTGCAAAATAACCATGTAGGAGGAAAAGCATGGCTATTTACTCAGTCATCCCCTTGGGTACGGGGCATGATGTTTTAGAAAAATCGATAAAGAAATTGCCGGAAGGGGACGTGTACGAACTTAACGGCAAATCTGGTTGGCTCGTCCGATTTCCTGGAACGTCAATAGAACTTTGTTCTTCGCTAGGGCTTCCTACAAAGAGAGGGGAGGCGGGTGCTGTACAGCCAACTCCTGCTGTGTTGGTGTCTGCACTGGTTGGGTACTATGGTTTTGGGCCCCGTGACATGTGGGAGTGGGTTAAGACACGCGAGGAGCCCTAAATGGCAGCCCGACCCCAAAAGAAGCCCCTGCGTCAGGATATGGTGTTCCCGGATGACCCGGGGAATACTGTTCCTCCGGATACTACGACGACAGTGCTTCTCAAAACCATGATGGACATGAAGGAGGGTTTTGGGAAGCTTCAGTCTGACATAGAAAAGCTTCACGAGACGGTAGAAGAGGTCAAAGAAAAACAGCAAACGATTGATCGTACTTTACGGGACTTCAAGACGGTGGCAAAAACGCTGTTAGCCGTTGCTAGTCTGATCGGTCTAGTCAAGTATTGGCCGGAGATCGTATCGTTTTTCAGTTCTGCTTCTGGGCAATGAAGCGCTCATCGATGATCAGAAGAAAAGCTCGACCCAAAACTGGACGCCTGACGCGGAAATCCCGAGGGTGAGCATGATCAGGAAGGCTGCGAATCCGAGCGAGCCGAGAATCAAAAGTAGGTCTTTCATGCATGAAAAAAGCCGCATTTCTGCGGCCGCTCCTTAGTTGGTTCATTGTGCGTAAGCTTTGACCCAAGCCTCGTTGGGTGCACCCGGACGTGTCCTGGCAAAATTTGGTTGTGGAGCTTTTTCCTTGATAACAGCTCTCGCAAGTGCGTCGAAACGCGTTTTGACTTCGGCAAGGAACGTCTCACATTGCTCTAGAGCGGTATTAAGTTCGTCTTGCGTTGGCTCATACCGCGCGATGAAAAGCTTGGCTGGCGACCATGCGCCGGAAAGGCGCGGGTCGTAGCTCACGAAGTCAACCCATTTGCGACCGATACAGAGCAGTTGCACGAGCATCTGCGGTTTGTACTCTTCAGGCACAATGCCCGCGGCCACGCGCTGCAGGTGAACATTTGTGCTGTACGGGCACTTGATTTCGAGTAGTCCGTCTTCTCCCACAAGACCGTCGGGGGACGCTCCGAAGAACTCAATCGTTGGGTGCGGGATAAATCCCACGAGGTCCACGAGTTCACCGGTAGCGTCTTCGTAGGCATCGCGCGCTTCATCCTCGTGGTCGCGCCCCCATTGGATTGACGGCGGATTGCCGATGCCTTCCGGTTGGTTTGTGACACGCTCGCAGATGAGTGTGTCAATCAGAGCCTCATAGGCAGCAGTGGGCTTACCGTCCTTTCTGCGCTGAAGCACGGCAGCAGCGCGTGAAGCCGTCAAGCAACCGCAGCGGTCTGCGAACCATTTCGCTGTCTGCTGAAGCGGGCTACTCATGGCAAACCTCCCTGCATGGCTTCGATGATCTTCTTGGCAAGATCGACTTCGCCGGATGTGCGCAGGGCTTCGCGCTCATCATTTGAACAACTCTTCCAGAACTCGACCCATGCCTCCTTGCCGGTATTGGCGGCCATGCGGTTCCGGTCAACGAGATCATTGGAGACGAACGGGCGCGCTTCTTCCGGCGCCGGCGACTGCTGTTTGTCGCTGTCAGGAATTCCTGCGACGGGAATGCAGAAGAGCTGAAACATGAGGCTTTTGTAAGCGTAGCTCATTGCTTTGCCTGCGGCCTTGTCGCCGGTGTCTGCTCCTTCGCCGAGAGACTCGACGCAGAAGTGGCTGCCGTCTTCCGTGCTGGTGATCTGGTACGACACCTTGATACGCACGAGCCTCATCTTGCCGGCTGTGCTGTCCGGCTCCTACCAATAGGTCCTGGAGTCATTTGGCTGATTGCGACAATATCCGTGAACTCCTGCGAACTCACCCATCCATAGCGGGTTACCACTTCGCCTTGAATCATGGAAAGCATGGCATAACCGCCACCGAAGCCAAAGAGCCCGATCTTGAAAAATGTATAGAATAACTGTAGGTAAATCATGTGATTAATAATTTATTATATAATAATTTTAGGCATGGATTACACGGATTTCCCGGCTTTTAGAATTATGAATCTGTAAAACAACAGCGTTAATCCGCGCCTTCTCAACTCTCCATTCTCAACTCTCAACTTTTCTAAATTTCCCCCACAGGAAACCTCCTACACCGGCCGCAATAATAATCCAGATAGGGGAGAAGCCCAACAGCCAGATTAATATTGCCGAGACAACAGGAATCCACAGATTGTAGCGGTTGATTTTTGCGGATCGTCCCATGGTAAAGGTCGGCGCCGCGATGAGTGCCACCACTGCCGGGCGAATTCCTTTAAAAATACGTTCCACTATCGGATTGTCTTGGAAACTATGAAAGAACAGGGCGATAGCTAATATAATAATGAAAGACGGTAAAACAGTACCCAATGCTGTGATAATACTTCCCCGGATGCCACGCAATTTATATCCTATGAAGATAGAAATATTGACTGCCAAAATTCCCGGTGCGGATTGGGAGATAGCCAGCAGGTCGATAAAATCTTCCTGCGCAATCCATTTCCGTTTGGTGACAATTTCATTTTCAATCAGTGGCACCATTGCATACCCTCCTCCAATGGTAAAGGCGCCTATTTTAAAAAAGATTCCAAATGCTTCGAGATAAATGTTCATTCTTTCTTTTCTCCTCCTTCCTTACTAACTGCTTTTTTCTCTTTGCCATATTGACTGGGACTTACATTATAATGCTTCTTAAATACTTCGCGGAAGTACTTGGCGTCACTGAATCCCGTCATTTCTGCAATTTCTGTTATGCTATGTGTGTCTTCTTTTAGTAATTGTACGGCACGTTTCAGACGAATCAGCCGGATATAATCTCCCGGTGCCTGATCGGTTAATGCCCTTAATTTATTGTAAAAACTTGTGCGACTCATTCCCATCAGGCTGCATAATACATCTACCGTGAGAGCAGGATTGTCAATGTTATCTTCCACGTTCTTTTTGACGTTTGCTATGAATTTCCAGTCAATGTCTTGCGAACAGTTGATGCAGTCTTCATCATTTTCCTCATCATTCAGATCTAAATTTGCGAATTTGCTGCGCAATAGTGCACGGTTAGCCAGCAGATTGGCAACATTAGCTTTCAATATACCAATATTGAATGGCTTCACAACGTATTCATCCGCACCAATCTGAAGTCCCGAGAGAATATCTTTCTCATTATTCAAAGCAGTCAGCAGGATAACAGGAATGTGGGAGGTTTCGATATTATTCTTGATAGCTTGGCATAATTCATCCCCCCGCATTTCAGGCATCATAATGTCTGAAATAACCAGCTCTGGTTTGTACTCGGGAATAATCGTCAATGCTTCTTTTCCATTGGAGCAAACCTGTACGAAATACTCCTCGGATAACGTTTGCGACAGATAGTTGCGCAACTCATCATTATCTTCCACAATCAAGATGCGACGATGATTAATGTTCTCTTTCTTTTGTGCATTTTCGTAAATTTCAGGTGATGGAGGCGGAACGTTATCAATCGTATTTTCTATACGCTGTTTGCTCGGAGTTGCCAGATGTGCTTTCCGGAAGCGCTTGCTGTCTTTAGGGAATGTTATTTTGATAACCGATCCCTGGTTTTCGATGCTTGACAGATTAATCTTTCCTTTATGCAGGCGGACTAGCTTCCATACAAGCATCAGTCCGATACCACTTCCTGTTACTTTGGAATTAATAGCATTGCTGCCACGGAAATGAAGTTTGAACAATTTCTTTTGTTCATTGGCCGGGATGCCGATTCCTGTGTCTCTGACTTCCACGCTCCATGAGTCAGATGTTTCTGAAACGAAAACCTGTACATTTCCATTTTCCGGAGTATATTTCAGTGCGTTCGAAATGATGTTCTTAAAGATAGATTCCATCTTTTCTTTATCAAACCATACGTTCATATACCTGAAATTACTTTCATAAGTGAAGTTGATATGTTTGATGTTGGCGTACTGCTGGAACGCGTTGAATATTTCATTCATAAACGTGTTTAGCTCATGCTCTGAAATATATAATTCGGAAGAATATACGTCCGCTCTTTCAAAGTTGATAAGATTGGTGGTAAGACGTAATAGGGCATTTACGTTTCGCAATGCCGTATTCATGTTCGAAATACCTTCTTTACTCAACTCCTCTTTCTCGCGTAGTTCTTCCAAAGGTGCTTTGATAAGCGTCAATGGGGTACGGATATCATGTGCCGTATTAATAAAGAAGTGTATTTTCTCATCGGAGACTTTGCGTTGCTTCCTCAAAATCAGTATACGCAATAGGACGATGGCAATGAGACAAAGGATAGCTGTATAAACCAGCATGGCCCAGAATGTCAGCCAGAAAGGTTGGGCTATGATAATATCCATACTTCTTTCTTCAAGCATGATGCGTTTGTCTTCATTGGAGATGGCACGTACCCTTAGCGTATATTTGCCCGGGGCAAGATTGGTGTAACGAATCGTGTTCTCTGTTCCGGGTTTGCTCCATTTATCATAGAAACCTTCTAGCCTCCAAGAGTAAAGAATATTGGAAGGATAGTCATAGTTGATGGAAGAAACCTGCAAAGAGAATCTGTTTTGATTGTATTTTAACTTTAGTACCTTTGTATCATTGATGCTTGCTTTCAACGGAGAATCCTCATCACCCGGATAGATTGTTTGATAAAAAAGCTTGAAATCGCTGAAAATCATTTTAGAAGAATAACTTCTGGGCAATTTCATATCCTTGTCAAATTCCACTGCTCCGTCAGAACTGCCTAAAATGAATTTATTGTTTTTCCGTAACGTACCTGATAGCGCATTGAAATGGGTGGTCATCAATCCCATATCTTTGGTCCAGTTATAGAATTTTTTCTCATTGGGATAAAATTCTATAACTGGACCAAAGATATGGGAGATCGGAGGAGCACACGTCTGAACTCCAGTCACCTGAAGCTATCTAGTATGCCGTCTTCTGCTTGAAAAAAAAAATTTTTTTAATGATACGGCGACCACCGAGATCTACACGGCTCTGAACACTCTTTCCCTACACGACGCTCTTCCGATCT
>ENA-UEQH01000273-UEQH01000273.1-human-gut-metagenome-genome-assembly--contig:-NODE-273-length-31437-cov-39.132557_pt1 | contig 31437 bp, 20 predicted proteins | sample MGYA00242945_ERZ507943 | MGnify/ENA primary metagenome ERZ507943 (study PRJEB26167, sample SAMN06115418) | human gut metagenome | host: Homo sapiens | place: China:Hubei | collected 2015-03-06... | reverse complement strand
TAGCGATTATTCCATCCCTATAAATTTTAAAACCATCTATAGGATCATTAGGAAAAGCCAACTTATATTTACGACGGGCCGAAGCATCAAAAAAATAAATGCGAATCTTTACTCCGCCAAAAGATTTAATTCCACTTTTACATATATCAAGCGTGTGTGTTGTTTGATTGAATTCAGCATATTCTTGTTCATTCTTTTGCTTATCATATCCCAATGAAAATGAATAAGTAGCCAAATCGAAATCATCTATGCTATGAGTCGCTTTTTGATTGATATTATACTCTTTAGCTTTAACATAAACAACAAATGGATATTTAAACGTTGTAAAAGGGGAGACTAGTTTTGAGATCTGTCTGACAGCATGTTGAATACTACCTGCGTCCCATACATCTCTAATTTGCGAGATTACAAGCCTTGTCCCTTGATCCTCTACATTATCTGCTGGAACAAACTCATATGGGCTCTCAATATCCGTAAACCATTTGGGTTTAGTTTCTGATTCAGATTTTTCATAAGCATTCCAATCTATATCAACTTTCAGCCATTCTTTTTCACCTTTCTTTTTTGTAATAATAGTAAGTTTATCTCCCAATTTATCAACAGCAAAACGACCTATTCCCTTTTCACCAACACACTTCCTATTGAAAGGTTGTGGAGAATATGGATTGTTACGCTTACTTGCTGTTCCTATGACCATCCATTTATCACGCACATCCTCAAATGACATACCCAAGCCATCATCCTCAATAGTAATCATTGAACCTTTCATATTAGGTCCTACATTTTCAAACACGACAGACACCTTTTGAGCATTTGCATCATAACAATTCTTAACCAACTCAAATAGAGCTGTTATTCTATCTGTTATAAGTTCACGGCCTATCAGTCTAAAAGTACTGATATCAAAACGCCATTTCAAAAGTTCTTTATCACTATTCATCAGTTTATTTATGTGTTTTTAGATGTGCAATAATACTTTCTGCTATAACTTCGCCTAGACGTGGGGGAACAGCATTCCCTATATACCGAGAAGCTTTTGTAATAGAAACTTCCGATTCATTTTCAAAAAAGCTGTAATTCATAGGAAAAGTCTGTAATAAAGCTGCCTCTCTTACAGAAATAGCTCTATCCTGATCAGGATGTCCAAAACGACCATTTCCAATACCAGTGCATTGAGTAGTCATTGTTGGACTGGGTTCATCCCATTTCATTCTACCATATACACTACCAAAACTAAAACCACTCGGACGTTTATGGCATTCCAGTCTTAAATCTTCAGGCCAATCTTTCCAACTACCACCATATGGAGTAGCCTTCATTCTCTTCATATTCAATTCACCTAATGCTGCACATTTATGAAGTGGGTCTGCCGGACACGATTCACCAGCCATAAGACTTGGTAAATTCCCAATAACATCACGTACACTTACATACATTTTGGGTGTATGAGTTTTAGGTATCAAATCTATTTCACCCAATTTGGAAGCCAGTAAGACCAAACGTTTTCTTGTTTGCGGCACCCCATAATCAGGACAATAAACCACATGATACTTCACGTAATAGTTTTGTTCCTTTAATGTCTGAACGAAATCAGAAAGCACAGATTTCAATTTAAATGCAGCAATAGACGGAACATTTTCCATTGTTACAATGTCCGGCTGCACTTCTTTAACAAGCCTTCCAAACTCATAAAGTAAATCATACTTATTAGAATCTTTATTTTTGTTTTTGAATGCATAAGAAGAAAAAGGCTGACAAGGAGCACAACCGGCCAAAACCTTAATTGCCTTTTTACTATATAAAGGAACAATGTCATCCTTAGTAACTGTCCTTATATCCTTATAATTGAATTTCGCCTCGTTATTTACTTCATAAGCATACCGACAAGTACAATCCAAATCATAACCAGCTAAGATATGGAATCCAAGGGACTTCATGCCATAGCTCAAGCCCCCTATTCCGCAGAACAAGTCAACCACTTCTATGCGTGGCAAACGTCCACGCCTCTTTCCATTAATTCTAGCCATAATACCTCTATTTAGGGAAGATATAAACTACAACAATCCACCCTAATTAAATACAAAAATAATACTTCACGCAAACTATACAAAATATCAACATAAAAAATCCAACACTAATGATATTTATAATATGCTATTCCTGTCCGTACTCTATTATAGGTTCTGCAACCATTGTAGACATACACTCTGTTTTTTCATAAGATTTCACCCTCCTATCTTCTAAAAAAATATGACAAAGAGTATATACCAATGATTCTAGCGTCTGCTGACGAACTTTAGGCTTCAACTGACACTCCCAAACAGTAATACAATGCCATCCCATAGATGCCAATTGACGTTGTTCTTCAACATCGCGACTCCTGTTTCTTTCAATTTTCTCACTCCAAAACTCTACATTGGTTTTAGGAAGAACAAAATACTTGCATCCTTGATGTCCGTGCCAGAAGCATCCGTTCACAAAAATCACCGTTCTGTATTTGCGCAAAACTATATCCGGATGCCCTGGAAGTCGCGGATGATTTAACCTGTATCTAAACCCACGGCTAAACAAGAATTTCCGAACCAATAATTCAGGTTTTGTATCTTTCCCTTTTATTGCCGACATACAACGATGCCTTTGTTCTTTATTGAGTTTGTCCATGTTTATATATGAAACATATAGTTCTTATATTCTTTGTTCGTATAATTTCAGCATCAAATCATAAGATATCAGCTCTCCCGGCTTCATTTTGGAATATATATTAACCTTCGAGTCACCAAGAGAAATATAAGTTGAAAGATTGAGTTTCAAAGACATCCGGCCTTTTGCTCTTGAAAAAGAAACTTTATCAACCTTATAATACCCATCTATTGATCCAGCAACCATAGGCAAGAAATATTCTATATCCATAATATTGACAGATGTCGGTATCTTCTCCATCGTGTATGTCTTTGACTGATGCACTGAAAAAATACCATAATCAGCATCAGACTTTCTTACAAACCCTGTCAATATGTTATTAATTCCCAGCTTCGTCTTCTTATCAAGAGTACCCACATTTCCAACATCTTCAATATGAAGTTCCGTATCAAGCATAAACGGACTGCTAACATGGAAATGAGTATGCAGTGTATCTATCAACTCTTTGTTTTGAGCAACCTCCTTTCCAACTGTTTCTGATTTAATACCCAGAGACTTCCATATACCACAATCATCATCTTTCATCAAAGCAAGAACCAGATAATTACTATCCGTTTTCGGGCGATACAGTTTTCCGTTCAGACGTTGGAAATTATCCTGGATAAACTGATAACAGTCCATACCGTCACGCGGCTGTAGAGTTCTGAATGTATATAGTCTGTTTAGAGTATCTTGAATCTTACTTCTGAATTCCTTACGTACATATTCTCTCCATGCTGTCTGAGAGCTTTTGTTATTACGACCATACAACGATACTATATATAAGAAATTTACATCATAATGGCACAACAAAAGAGTATCACGGTCAAACAACCTGTTTTCAAACTGGCGGTTCAACTGGACCCCACCTTCTTGCGACCTCAGCTCCTTATCATCAAAAGACAAGAATCTGGCTCCACCACTCCGTCTATTCGGAATTCTTGCACTAATGAAAAAGTTAGGAATAGGATTATATCCCTCTGTCAACGTATCCCTTAACTGCGGATGCTCACCTTTTCCATCACCGTCCAAAAACAGGTTCATATTCCATTGTATGACATTTCTCGCATAAGTATATTGCTTGTAAACAGACTTTTCACCGAGCAATGTCCTGTCGTTTTTGGAACGCTTATAATATTTGCTGTCACCTATGTAGTAAGTCAGGTCGGCAGGCAAGTCAGACTGTTCAATAAGCCCCTGACCTATAAACATATGGTCAACCAATTTCCCGTCTTTCTGTTCAGTCAGTTCCTTAGGCAGTTCCTGCTTATCATTACCTCCGACAAGAGTATCAATCATCACTTCAAAAATGTGATCGAAATCCTTGGCAAGCAAAAAATCCTCAGCCTGTCTGTTCATGGATATTTTGTACTCCCTGTCAAAGAAAGCATAACACAAATCCCATATTCTTAAAGCCTTATCCGAAAAATATTTGTACTTAATCTGTTTCAGCCGTCTGCACCCCAAATTTTTCTTTATGTATGTGTTTTTCAGCTTTTCGGGACTTATAAGTTGGTAATGAATGTTTATTTCAAAAGAAAAGCCGTGTGTCTCACATATATAATTCAATATAGAAAAATAGATAACCAACAGTTCCTCGTCGAAATTAACCATCTTCTTCCTGTTTACCGGCTCAACGTAAACAGGAGTTCCATTCTGAATAAAAGCTTGTGATGACGCAATAGTCTTGCTCCAATTGATTCTGTTATATCCGGAATGTACGTTCTTGGCAATAAACGTGAAATAATCCTGGTTATTTCTGTTGAAGTCTCTAAGTGCTATAATCACATCAAGCAAGGTGTTATGCTTTTGCTTTCTGCCTCGGCTTTCCGTCTGATAATCCTTACTCTCGAGTATATTGTCATTATGTGCCTGTTTATATACACTTATAGTCCTATATACCCAAATAGAAAGCGTAGAAAGAAACTCCTTATATTCTTTACAGCCTTCCTCTGTAAATTTTGATTTTATTTTTTCTGATTCAAAATCAATAATCTCCTGAGGGGATGCACCGAAGATGGTATCATCACCACTTTCTTCATTCTGCTCACCGGTCAAGACGACTTTTGGCAAAAAGAAAATTACATCCTTTGCAGCTTGACTATAACAATAACCTACATACCCAAAGGAGTACTGGTCTTCTTTTTCAGGAAAAGACACAACATCTTTGAGTACATCTCTGACTGTCAGATTATCTCTGACTGTATCATTCAGATTATATGGGTAGCCTTCAATGAATAATAGCATAAATTCTTATGATAACTTTTCTACCTTCAAATTCCAATCCTTTGGTATCGCATTTATAAGACTATCCATAATACCTTGTCCTCCCCATCCATTTGTAGATACATAGATAATCTCTCCATTGCACTGTATGGTACTAACTCTATCTACAGGATGTCGATTATATTCTTCTTGAGTTAAAATGAAATTAGAAACGAATTTTCCAAGAGATTTCCAATTATTCACAACCTCCAAAGCTGAAATAGCTGGATTCTGTTTTATATACAATTTTATTAACTCAGTTGCGAGTATTCTTTTTGCATATTTACCGTATCCGTTAATTGAATATTTTGTATTGTCTTTATTCGATTTATTCTCTCTATTTTCATCTGTATTGCCTTCTTCATCATCTTCCTCAGTAGATACTAACACATTTTTTTGAACTTCAAGATAGCTCATCATATCAACAAGCTTCTGTTTTCCTCCATCACCATACAATTCAGAAAAAGAAACATCCTCTGTATCATTAATCTTGAATATATCCCCCTCACCATCTTTGCAGACATCATTCCATAGATAAAAAAGAATCTTATTCAACAGCATCTTTTCAGTAATAACCCCATTATTTGGATTAACAAAGTAGTCACCAAGCATCTTGTCTTCAGAACTCGTAGCGTCAAAAATACGCTTATTTATTTCCTCTTGGAAAGACACCCACGAATAAGTTGCTCCTTGAATATCAATAACCCAATCCGTATTTTTATATTTAATAGGTTCATACTCCCAATCCCAACGACGCTTGAAAGCACTGTCAATCGGGAACAATGATTGGTCTGAAGTATTCATTGTAGCATATATATAAAGATTTGAAGGCAAGCAAAGTTCTCCATCCTTAATGGCATCATTATCTTTACCCATTTCATCCTCAAGAAAAGCCTTCAAATCAGCATCTGCTTTAATTGTATATTCAGAAACCCCGTATTCATCCCTATCAAGCAACTGAAACAAATCACCGAAGATTTGAGCACAATTTCCTCTGTTAATTTCTTCAATGATAAGATAAACCTTTTCATTAGGTTTTCTATATGCCTGCATATAAGCATTCAAAAATGCTTGAGGAATGAACTTATATGTAATTATATCCTCACTTAAATCCTCACCATCCTTTAATCTTACAGTTTCTTTGCCAAACAATCCATATAATGGGCGTTTACCCCTTGTTGGTTTATATGCCCCTACAAATGTAGAATAATCACTGTCTGGATGAAATGTAGTTCTAAAAATGTTTTCCTTTGGAACACCTTCCAATTGCTCTTTTATCCTGTGAGACTTTCCCGTACCTGGAGCGCCATAATAGATTATTTGATGACCAATTAATTTGTCAGAAAATTGTCCACCAAATTTGCTGTTCTTTCTATTCACATCTAACATTTTAGCCATCTGCCAAAGTGTAGAAGCATAACCGTATTCAAATTTATCAATGTCTGATTGACCACACAATAATTTACGTGCTTCATCTGGAGTCGTATCAGGTTTTTCTACATATAAATTGTAAAATTCTTCCAACAAATCTTTAGAAATAGTTCTAATTCCATAAGCTCCTTTACTACGTGATATTACTTTATAACACAACCTATCTTGATCAAAAATCTCTACTTGACCATTTTCTGATAATTCACCTATTTTTAAGCCATTGTTTTCCATAACAAATATTTTACTCAAACGGTTTAAACAAATCTTTCAAATCACACTGTAATATCTAGGAGATTTCTATCAACTGTGAAGCACTCGGTTGACTAGTTATTGACACGCCATCAATTTATTGCCATTTTTGACACACCAAACTGTTCAGCCAAATATGTTTTCGCATGCATCCTATCTGCAAGTACCACACGAATTCCTTTCTTTTCCATAGAAAAACATTGCTGCATTTATGTGCAAATTTAAATATTTATGTGGAAAGTATCAAACAAACATAATTTTATAGACTAACGTCCTTCTATAACTTATCCTTCCATACTGTCCCTTTATCACCCTAACCACAAAAAACAAGTATCGATTACAATACGCTTCTCCATTCTGAAACGCAGCAAATCCCCCCCTACCTCCCCCCTTCCTCTCTCCAATGCCCAACCCTCCGCACACCTTTGACAAACCTGCCACACAGCAATGCCGCAAGCTCCTCTTTTCAATGATAAACCGGCAACACACCGTCCCCCCGATGCAAACACCCCGCTACACCCCCTGAAAAGAAAGTTCAACCCCATTAAACTTAATTAACTAGAAAATATAGTTGCCAAACTAAATAATTTAGTTTATTTGCGGTAACAGCAAATTAAACAAGTGCCTTATGAAAAAACTCACTACCAAGGAAGAGGAAATAATGAACCTGTTTTGGGAAAAGGGGCCGTTGTTTGTGAAAGAACTCCTTCCGTTCTACGACGACCCGAAACCGCATTTCAATACCCTCTCTACCATTGTAAGGGGGCTGGAAGAAAAAGGATACCTGGCACACAAGGCTTACGGCAACTCCTATCAGTATTATGCCACGGTGAGCCGGGAGGACTTCAGCACGGGTACGCTGAAAGGTGTCATCAGCAAGTATTTTAACAATTCGTTTCTCAATGCCGTGTCGTCGCTGGTGCGCGAGGAGAACATCTCCGTGGACGAGCTGAAGGAGCTTATCCGGCAGGTGGAAAACGGGAAAGACAAGGCTTGACACAGCCGCCATATAACCTTTTTATACGAATATTATGAGCACATTTCTGGTCTATATCATCAAGTCGGCCGTCTGTCTGGCGGTGTTCTACCTGTTCTACAAACTGCTGATGAGCCGCGAAACGTTCCACCGCTTCAACCGCTTTGCGCTTCTGGGCCTGCTGGTACTGGCGGCGGTGCTGCCGCTGGCAAGAATCAGTCTGGAGCAGCCGGCTGCCGATACGGTCTACCCGACTGTCGTACTGGAGGAGGTTTTGGCTAGTGCCGCAGTTGCCGCACCCGAAACCGACGAGGCTCCCGGTCTGCTGGAACAGGGTATTGCTGCGGCTTTGCTGGTCTACGTGGCGGGCATCTTATTTTTTGCGATACGGAATGTCTGGGTGTTCAGAAAAATCAGGGCCATCACCCGCAGGGGGAAAAAGGAGAAGCTGACGGACTATCTGCCGGAGTGCACGACGAAAGCGGTTCTCTCCGTTACCGAGGAGGAGCTGGCACCGTTCAGCTGGATGAATCATATCGTGATTTCGCGCCGCGACTTGCAGGAAAACGGCACCGAGATTCTGCGGCACGAACTGGCACACGTACGTAACCGGCATTCCATCGACTTGCTCATTGCCGACTGCTGCATCCTGTTGCAGTGGTTCAATCCTGCGGCATGGCTTCTGAAGGCCGAACTGCAGAACACGCACGAATTCGAGGCGGACGAAACCGTCATCCGCGAAGGCGTGGACATCAGACAATATCAAATGTTATTAATAAAAAAAGCTGTCGGCTCAAGGCTCTACTCAATCGCCAACAGCTTTAATCACAGTAAACTTAAAAAGCGTATCACTATGATGTTGAAAAAAAGATCAAATCCGTGGGCACGCGCCAAGTACTTCTACGTACTGCCGGTTGCAGCCGTCGCTGTGGCTGCTTTTGCCCGTCCCGAAATCTCTGCTGTAAGTGACGAGATTTCAAGTGTCAAAGTTAGTGATTTTCCGGCAATTCAGGAAACTAACCGGCCGGAAATATCTGCCGTACCGTCCGAAAACACGGTGCGTGTGGAGGGTACCGTGGTGGATAATGCTAGCGGGAAGCCTATTATAGGCGCATCGGTCATTATCCGGAATACGACAACCGGTACGCTAAGCGATGAGAACGGTAAGTTCACTTTGGAGGCTCCCCAAGGTTCGGTCATCGTTATTTCATTCATAGGCCTGCAAAGTTGCTCGCTTGTGGTTTCTCCTGCTGAAGGCAGTTCTGTCATGAAAGCTAAAATCAAAATGCTCGAAGAGACCACACAGACAGACGAAATCGTAGTAGTAGGCTATGAAAAACCGGAACCAGAATCGGCATCACAAGTAAAATGGTATAAGGCCGAAGAGGTGGCAAAAAATGAAAAGAACGGACCTGAATCTGCGCAACAGCCTCAGACTGCTGCAAAAAACAATACGGAGGAACAGGTTTTTACGGTGGTGGAGGAAATGCCGGAGTATCCGGGTGGCATGAGTGAGTTCATGAAATTCATTGCCAAAAATATCAAATATCCGGCTGATGCCTTGCAGGGAAAAGTGGAAGGACGTGTCATTGCCCGCTTCGTTGTATGCAAGGATGGAAGTATATCGGATATAGAAATTATGCGCAGTGTTTCGCCTTCATTGGATGCCGAGGCGGTTAGGGTGCTCAAGCTGATGCCGAAATGGAAACCGGGTCGCCAGCGTGGAAGGGCTGTACCGGTGAAATTTACTGTACCGGTTACTTTCCGTCTGGAGAAGCCAAAGACGGATGCCGCATCGCCTTCTGTTTCTGCTCTGCCCAAGGATGTGGCTGTATTTGTCGACGGAAAGAGAATCGGCGAGAAGGAATTTGCTTCCATCAATCCCAAACAAATCGAGTTGATTAAAGTGATTAAGGATAAAAGCAAGCTAGGCGAATACGGTGTGACGGACAAGAATGGGGTGATTCTTATCAAGATGAAACCGCTTCAGAATGAAGCGCTTACACTGAAGGTAGATAAGGGTACGGATGCCGAGACAGTAGATTCGGTAAAGAATTTCCTGCGGGGAAGCATTCAGAAAATAACGATAACCCGGTAAGGCGGTTGTCGCTTCAATAAGAAAAGAGTCATGGCATTGCACGGTTCGATGGTGTGCTTTGCTATGACTCTTTTTTTAGGTTCTTACTCCACAGAAACGAAGAATTTCATATTGTCTGCCGGTGTTTCAGGGGCGGCTTTCCATTTGCAGCACCAGCTTGCCGCCTTTCAGCACTTCTGCCTGCGGAATTTTGAATCCCGTAACTTTTTTCCCGTTCAGGCGGGCAGAGCGGATGTACTTGTTTGCTTTCGATGCGTTGCGGGCTTCTATCACAAAGGTTTTTCCGCGGCCATAGCGTTCTCCTAAATGCAGGGTGATTTTGGGATAGCGCGGAGAGCCTAACTCATAGACGGGTTGCTGGCTGCATCCCCCGTCCATCTGGAAGAAGCCGATTGCGCTCATTACGAACCAGCTGCTCATCTGTCCCAGGTCTTCGTCGCCGGGATAGGCATCGTAGGGGGTCGTGCCATAATATTGTTCCTGAATGGCCCGTACCCACTTCTGCGTAAGATGCGGTGCGCCGGCCCAGTTAAACAGATAGGCTACTTCCATGGAGGTTTCGTTGCCGTGATTGATGGGGTAATTGGCAAAGTCATCGCCTGCTGCGTTGAAGTTGGCATAGGATGATTTCTGCATGGCGCTGTCCAGACGGGCGACAAAGCGGTCGCGTCCCATCAGCCGGACCAGCTTTTCGGGGGTGTGGGGTACAAACCAGGTGTAGTTAAACGAGTTTCCTTCGGTGAATCCCGGGGTATGGTACGGGTCGAACGGGGTAACCCAGTTGCCGTCCTTGTCCTTGGGGCGCACAAAACCGGTTTCCGGGTCGAACAGTTGCATCCAGCTTTCCGAGCGTTTCAGGAAATGGGCATAGTCTTCGGTGTATCCCAGGTGCTTTGCCATCTGGGCCATGCACCAGTCGTCGTAAGCATATTCCAGCGTGTTCGAGCTGCGGCCCAAGCCGTGCGGTATATAGCCGTACTGCATATAGGGGACCAAATCTTCTACGCCTACTGTGCCGCCTCCTTCATAACGGAAAGGTGGGGTGGTCATCATCTTTTTCAGTCCTTTGTAGGCCAACTCGAGGTCGAAGTCGCGGATGCCGCTTTGCCAGGCTCCCCATATCTGGGATATTACGTGCATGGCTACCATCACTCCGGTATGCTCTATGCCGGCGGGGTCGGTGTTGAACCATCCGCTGTTTTTATACAGCTGGATGGCCGAACGTGCCCAGGTGCTCGACAGCTCGGGGGCAATCAGGTTGAACAGTTGCTGGTTATCCCAAAAGGTGTTCCAGTATTCTCCGCTCACGATGCGGTCGTTTGCCGATTCCAGTGTGCAGATTTGCTCGCGCTCGTCTCTGTAGCGGCCGTCGAGGTCGTTCCATGTAGCTTTAGCTGCCAGGGCACGATACAGGTTGGTGTAGAATTTCCGCTGCTGCAGATAGTCGTCTGTTTCTATTTCTACACGGCTCAGATAGTCATTCCATACGGAGCGGGCATGTGCTGCTACCTGCTCCAGGTCCCATCCGAAGGGTTCTGACAGCTCTTTTTGCAGGTTGTTGCGCGCGCCGGCTATGTCTACGAGCGACACGCCGGTGCGCACATGCACGGTGGACTTTTGCCGGGCAGCAGGAAAGCTTACAAAGAAACCTACATCGCCCTTGCCGTGCAGCTCACGGATGTCGTGCATGATTTTCGGCTCTGTAGCAAACTGATGCGGAGAGTCCCACGACCACTGGTATTCTTGTGCGGCTTTTATCTGGTCGTTTACCCAGCCTCCCATGGCTTCGAAGGGCCGGTCGAACTGCATCACAAAGTGCAGGGTGTAATACTGCTCGGCTGTGTAGCCGGTGTAGGCTCCGAAATAGGTGGCATATCCTTCTATTTCCGTATCGCTTACTTTTGTGATATGGGCGTCCTGCAAATTGTGGGGGTACTCACTGGGAGCGTACAAATCTACGAGCACTCGTCCGTCACTGCATCCTGCCGGAAAGGTGTAGGCTTGTAGGGAGGCATGGGCAGTAGCCGATACTTCGGCCTGAATCCGGGTGTCGGTCATGTAGACGGCATACTTCCCTACTTCGGCCACTTCGGTCTTCTTGTCTATGCGGGAGCGGTATCCGGCATCGGGGTTGTCTTCGGGACCGGGATTTACCTGAAGCTGACCGCATGTGGGCTGCATCAGGAATCCGTCGATGGTCCAGTCGCAAAAGTGATTGAAACCGGATATGTTTTCTATGGTGTATTCGTAACCGGATTTCCAGGTCTCGTCTTCGTTGTCGGGTGCTATCTGTACCATGCCGAAAGGCAATGACACACTGGGTTTGAACATCCAGCGTGAATTTCCGGTTCCCATCAGGATGTCTACATCATCGGCATACGTGTGCAGGGGGCGGGGGCTCAGACAGACGGTATCTCTACGGAGCAGCTGGCCGTCTGCATACACGGAAAAGATTTCTTTCCGGGCGTTGTCTGTCACGGGAAGCAACAGTTGCTGGATGCTTTGTCCAGTTTCTACCAGCCGTTCTTCCTTGGTGTTTCCGCATACGAATGTCAGTTTCCGGGGACGGTCGTACTGAATCATTTCTACCATAACCGGCTGCAGACGCCGTTGGGCGGAAGGCTGATAGGTGAAGTCGGCTGCTTTTATAGAGGTGATGAGGGACGAGGAGATGGGTTGCAGGGTTACTTCTGCCGGAGCGGTAAGGCGGATGCAGTCGAACATGCACCAGCGGCCTTTTACCAGTCCCATCTGTATCTGGTTCATGCCTGTTGCCAGCCAGTCGGACGGAAAGTCTATCTGCCATTCCAGAGGGGAAGCGGATTCCTGGCCGGAGAGGAGCTTGTCTGTCGACTTTCCTTCCAGCTGTTTTTCCATACGATGTCCGTTTATTTCTATCCGCAGCACTGGATTCTCGGCTGCACTGGCTCCACAGAAGTGCATGGCCAGCCGGCAGGTTCCGCCGGTTTTTACTTTATCCAGCTGAAAATCAATGATTGGGAAATGCCGTGGATGAAAACCGGCCCAGTAACCTCCTCCGCCCCAGCTGTCTTTGGGGCCGGGCAAGACATAAGGCCAGTTCTTTTGCGGCTGGGAATAGCCTACGGCATAGTGTTTCACTCCCGTAAAATCAATCAGGAAGTTTTTATAGTGATTGGGAGATAGGGCAAACTCGGCGGCCTTGCCGTCTTTTCTCCCTATCTCGAACAGAGTATTTCCGGCTTTGGTGCCGTTCGCCAATGCCAGCAGGCAGGCGATTGTGAAGAATCGGATGATATGGTTTTTCATTTTCCTGGATTTTTGATTTAAACATGAACTGCGGCCAACATTCTGAAAAATAAATCGTATGGTACAAAAATAGTATGAAAAGTTTTATCGGCATAACATAATGTGCTCATTTTCTTCTATTGTCATAGGATTCCGCCGAACCGTATGTGCACAAAAAAAACCTCCGGAATTGCTCCCGGAGGTTTCATTATTTGTACCAAAAATATAATTGCGGCTCATCACCGGAATTATCCACCGAAGTTATCGTACATGATAGAAGATTCCTCTACGCCGAGGCTATCCAACATTGCGACAACAGCTTTCGACATCGGACCAGGACCACACATGTAGTATTCGATGTCTTCTGGAGCTTCGTGGTCTTTCAGGTAAGTGTTCAACATCACCTGATGAACGAATCCGGCTGTATATTTTACACCAGCTGCATCTGCTGCTGGGTCCGGACGGTCCAAAGCCAAGTGGAAGTGGAAGTTCGGGAAGTCTTTTTCCAAAGCCAGAAAGTCTTCCAGATAGAACACTTCGTTCAGGGCACGGGCACCGTAGAAGTAGTGCAGCTCGCGGTCTGTAGTGTGCAGTGTGCGAGTCATGTGCATAATCTGTGCACGAAGCGGAGCCATACCGGCACCACCACCTACCCAGATCATTTCCTTCTTAGAATCGAAGATTGGGTGGAAGTCTCCGTAAGGACCACTCATCAACACCTTGTCACCCGGTTTCAGTGTAAAGATGTATGAAGAAGCGATACCCGGATTTACATCCATGAAACCGCTGCGGTCTGGTTTGAACGGAGGAGTAGCGATACGTACTGTCAGCATGAACACGTCACCTTCTGCAGGGTAGTTGGCCATAGAGTAAGCACGGATAGTTTCTTCCGGGTTTTTACATTTCAAGCCAAACAAACCGAATTTTTCCCAAGCTGGCAAGTATTCGTCACCGATAAGGCTCTTGTCGATATCCTTGTTGTAATCCATTTCGAATTTAGGAATCTTAATCTGAGCGTAAGAACCTGGGATGAAGTCCATGTGAGCACCTTTAGGCAACTGCACTTTGAACTCTTTGATAAAGGTAGCCACGTTCTTGTTAGAGATAACTGTACATTCGTATTCCTTAACACCCATTACTGATTCAGGAACCTTGATAGACAAGTCACCCTTAACTTTCACCTGACAACCCAGACGCCAGTGGTCTTTCTGCTGTTTGCGGCTGAAGTGGCTCACTTCTGAAGGAAGGATTTCGCCACCACCTTCGATAACCTGACATTTACACTGTCCACAAGAACCTTTACCACCGCAGGCAGAAGGAAGGAACACATTGTTCACAGCCAGTGTGTTGAGCAGTGTAGAACCAGATTCAACTTCCAACTGGTTTTCGCCGTTCACTGTCACCTTCACTTTACCAGAAGCAACAAGGAAGTTTTTAGCTACCAGAAGGATTACTACCAGCACCAGAATAGTCACCAGGAATACTCCAATGCTCGCTAAAATAAAATTCATATCCATTGTCTTATTCCTTTCTTTATTAGATGTTCAAACCAGAGAAACACATAAATGCCATCGCCATCAGACCTACAGTGATGAATGTGATACCCAGACCTTTCAATGGAGCAGGTACGTCAGAGTAAGCCATTTTTTCGCGGATAGCAGCCAGACCAACGATAGCCAGCAACCAGCCAAGACCTGAACCCAGCGCGTAAGAGATAGCGTCGGCTACACCACCGATGAATTTAGGATCAGACGGAGCCAGTGTGATGCGCTGCTGCATGAACAGTGAAGCACCCATGATGGCACAGTTAACGGCAATCAGCGGCAGGAAGATACCCAGTGAAGCATACAGCGAAGGGCTGAAGCGTTCAACAATCATTTCTACCAACTGTACGATAGCCGCGATTACGGCAATGAAAAGAATAAAGCTCAAGAAGCTCAGGTCGATGCCCAGGATACCATCTGCAGCAAGTACCTTAGTCTGCAGCAAGTAGTTTACAGGAAGTGTCACCACAAGCACGAAAGTCACGGCGATACCAAGTCCAAGGGCAGTCTTCACGTTCTTTGATACAGCCAGGTACGAACACATACCCAGGAAGAACGCAAATATCATGTTGTCCACAAAGATAGAGCGGACGAATAAACTTAATAAATGTTCCATGTTATTCAATTAATAATTCTTATTCAACACCCTATATTATTTTTCCTGCAACTCTTTGTGTTTAGCGCGCTGATACCAGATCAGACATGCACAGATGATAAGAGCCATAGGAGGCATCAGCATCAAACCGTTGTTAACATAACCCAGGTCTTTCAGCCACTGGTGGTTCAGGATATTGAAGCCCAGCAGTGTACCAGAACCCAGCAATTCGCGGAAGAATGCTACGATAACCAGGATTTTGGCATAACCCAAACCGTTACCGATACCGTCCAGACAAGATTCCCACGGACCATTAGCCATGGCAAACGCTTCCAGACGTCCCATCAGGATACAGTTGGTAATGATCAAACCTACGTATACAGACAGCTGTACGCTTACATCGTATGCAAATGCTTTCAAAAGTTCGCTCACGATTGTTACCAGCGCAGCTACTACTACCAGCTGCACGATGATACGGATACGGTTAGGAACAGTCTTACGCAACAAAGAGATAACTACGTTAGAGAATGCAGTAATGATTGTTACAGAAAGACCCATCACGATAGCCGGTTCCAGCTTAGAGGTAACGGCCAGCGCAGAACAGATACCCAATACCTGTACGGTAACAGGGTTGTTCATGCTTAACGGAGTAGAAAATACTTCTTTGTTTTTAGCTGAAAATAAACTTCCCATTGTAATTATCTCCTCCTATTATTTAGATGTTAAAAATTTAGTATAGTGAGCCATACAGCCTTTCAACATGGCATCCACACCGTTTGATGTGATAGTACCACCTGAAATACCGTCAACCTGGAAATCAGGATTTTCCACTTTACCGTTCTTTACTACGCTCAAGGCAATGCTTTCACCTTCCAGAACCTGTTTGTTCTTGAACTCATCCTGGAAGTGTTCTGTAGCGATTTCAGCACCCAGACCCGGAGTTTCTGAAGCGTGAGAGAAGTAAGTACCGTAAACAGTATTCTTGTCTTCGTTCAGTGAAACATAGCCCCAGATAGCGCCCCAAAGACCGGCACCGTAAACAGGAACTACATATTTAGTCTGTCCGTCCAACTCGCATACAAATACGTGTGCACGTCCGTTTTCCTTGAATTCTTTTTCGTAAGCAGTTACAAACTTACCGTCGTATTCAGTCAGTGAACCGTCTTCGGCAACTACCATGTCGGCTTTCACTACTTTGGCGAATTCAGCTTCAGCATCCTGTACTTCTCTGATACCCAGTGAAGAAAGAATCTGTTTCTTAGTATCCAGCTCTACGTTCTTACCCTGCAGGTCGCGCAGTGAAGAGTTTACGAAAGCCAGCAAGAATGCTACGATAATAACCATTACCGAAGCATAAATGATAGTATAAGAGTTACTATTAGTATTCATTGTATTCGGTTTTTTAATGGTTAGACTTTACACGTTTTTCGCGACGGCTGATGTTGTTAGCAACTACTACGTAGTCAATCAGCGGAGCGAAGATATTCATCAGCAGGATAGCCAACATCATACCTTCTGGATAACCCGGATTCAATACACGGATGATGATAGCCATGGCACCAATCAGCAAGCCGTATACGAACTTACCGTTTTCTGTACGAGAAGAAGTTACAGGGTCAGTAGCCATAAATACAGCACCGAAGCAGAAACCACCTACGCACAAGTGTTCGTACCAAGGCATGTTAGCCATCGCTGTGTCAGGACCGAATGCATTGAAGATCAATGCCATTACAGCTCCACCTACAAATACAGAAATCATAGTCTTCCAGCTTGCAACACCTGTCCACAACAGAATAACCGCACCGATTGCGATAGCGATTACGCTGGTTTCACCGATAGAACCCGGGATGAAACCCAGAACCATGTCGCTAAATGATGCTGTGATAGGAGATTCTGTAGCAGCCTGTCCCAGAGGAGTAGCAGCAGTAAGACCGTCTACTGTCTTACCCAGACCGAAGATGCTGTCGCTGGCAACCCAAACGGCGTCACCTGACATTTTAGTAGGATAAGCGAAGAACAGGAATGCACGTGTAATCAGCGCAGGGTTGAAGATGTTCATACCTGTACCACCGAATACTTCCTTCGCAAAGATTACAGAGAAAGCAGTAGCTACAGCCAGCATCCACAACGGACAGTCAACCGGCACAATCATCGGGATAAGGATACCAGAAACCAGGAAACCTTCCTGAATTTCTTCCTTCTTCCACTGAGCTACTACGAATTCGATACCCAGACCCACTACATAAGAAACGATAATCTTAGGCAGAACAGCCAGGAAACCGTAGATAAACATTTCGATGAAGCTACCTTCTACGCCAGTGTGCGTAAAGTGCTGGTAGCCCACATTATACATACCAAACAGCAAAGCTGGTATCAACGAGATTACCACGATAGACATGATACGCTTGCTATCAATCGCATCGTGGATGTGCGTACCGGTTTTCGCAGTGGCATTCGGAACGAACAGGAATGTTTCAAAACCGTCGAACACCGACCGGAAAGCCTGGTATTTGCCTCCCTCTTCAAAGTTCGGCTTTATCTTGTCTAGATAATTTCTTAACGCTTTCATTTAATTTTTTATTTTAGTTGACCGGAAAACGAGCCTCCGGCACCTAGTTACCTTGATTAATTAACACATTTCACGACGAAGCATATCCAGTCCTTCGCGAACGATACGCTGCAACTCCATCTTAGAAGAACATACAAATTCACAGATAGCAAAATCTTCAGGAGCTACTTCGTAAATACCCAGCGCTTCCATGCGGTCGATATCGCCGGCGATGATTGCTTTGATAAGGTATTCAGGAAGAATGTCCATCGGGAGCACATTGTCATACTCGTTTGACATAATCATGTGACGTTCGCCACCTTTGATACGAGCATCCAGTGTGTACTCTTTCTTGCCCAGCAACCAGCTGAAGTATGAACGGCTGGTACTGAAGTCGTTGAAACGTGGCATAATCCATCCCAACATTTCGTGTACGTCGTTACCTTCAGGGATTACAGTTACCTGACTGTGGAAAGCACCCAGGAATCCGTTAGCAGAAATCTGCTTACCGGTAAGCGGGTTACCGCTGATGTAACGCAACTGTTTGCCGGTAGTTACATTGCCAGCCAATACGTCAGTAAGCAGCGCACCTACTTTCAGTTTGCAGTAAGCTGGTTTCAGCACTTCCGAACCAGTGATAGCTACGGTGCGAGTCATGTCTACACGACCTGTGTTGAACAGACGTCCGATGAAGATAACAGCCTGCGGGTCGATAGTCCATACAGTTTCACCTTTGTTTACAGGAGCCAGATGGTTGATCTGTACACCTACGTTACCAGCAGGGTGTGGTCCGTCGAACACAGTTACTGTAACGTTGCCTGCCTGTGTCAAAGCAGCCGATTTCTGCTTAGCACTGATACTCAAATAAGTTTTGGCTATCTTAGCCAGTGCATCCAGACCAGTCTGGAAGTTTACTTCCTCACCCTTGAGTGCGATTTCGAATTCAGGAGCCAGCGGATTGCTGTCGAAAGCCGATACGAAGATAGCTTTAGGAGCTACAGTCGGGTCAGCGATTACATCGTACGGACGCTGTCTGATGAATGCGAACATACCAGCGTTCAGCAACGCTTCCTTCACAGCTTCTCCGTCCAGTTTTGAAACGGCTTTCTTGCCAAACTCTTCGAAGTCCTGTTCAGGAGCAGCCTCAACGGTAATGCTCATCACCTTACGGCGAGCACCGCGCTCCACACTTGTTACTACGCCACTTACAGGCGAAACAAATTTCACTTCAGGATGATTCTTGTCTATAAACAAGGGTCCTCCGGCCATAACATACTCCTGCTCTTTCACCACAACCTTCGGTGTAACACCGGTAAAATCGTCTGGAACCAATGCATAGAATTTAGGTTCCTTTACCGATACAACCTGGGCAGCAGCTTTACCTTTCAAGTTTATGTCCAAGCCTTTACGTAATTTAATTACATTTGCCATATTGGGTTATAAAAAATGGTTGTATAATTTTTGCGCAAAATTACATAAAAAAATAGTAAAAAAAGAGCATTTTGGGCATTAATACTGAAAAAATTCCATAATTCTTTTCCTCTGCCTTCCATATCCCTTGAAGTTCAAGGTTTTGGGGAAATTGCAACCGACATGTTTATGCATTATATATAAGGTGTAGACCAAAAGCTTCACAAAGTAGGTCCGGCTACTCCTCACTCGGATAGCCGGACCTACTTTCTCTTTATCAATTATACCCGGGATTCTGTTTCATCCGCGGATTCATCTTCAGCACCTTGTCGGGCAAGGGGAAAACGGTGGTGAAACCACTCTCCTCGCCTTCCACCACCGGGCGGAAGCTATAAGCCCGCGTAAACTGTCCGAAGCGAATCAGATCCTGCCTGCGCCAGCCCTCCCAGGCCAGTTCAAGCTGACGTTCCTCCAGCAGCGTTTCCAGCGTAGCCGTACGCGGAGCAGCTCCGGCACGTGCCCGCACCGCATTCAGTTCGGCCGTACCGTCGGCACCACTGCGCACCTTGGCCTCGCTTTGCATCAGCAGCACATCCGCGTAACGGAACAGCACAATGTCGTTATCTATCAGCTTGCCGTCCTTGAACGCACCCGGGTCTACCTCATACTTCTTCATACGCGCCCCTGCCGTCTGCTCGCACGACAGTCCCGATACATCCAGCGCCACCTCACGCGGCAGATATACCAGTTGCGTACCGTCATCCAGATAGATAGGATTGCCATTCAGGTCGCGCACATCATCGTAGAAATAGCACCAGTCGAAACGCGGGTCCACCTCCGGTGTTCCATAGCCAAAGGCATCAAGCACCTCCGGAGTAGCACTCGCCCCGTTCTCGCCACCCAGACCGTATGCCTTGGCATGGTTATAGTGCCGTGAGCGGAACAGATAGATAAACTGATTGGTATAAAGCGTCTTGCTCATCGGGATGGTAAAGATATTCTCGGCCGACGACTCGTTGAAGATAGCAAAATTAGCCGTATAGTCAGCTTCCAGCCGATAACCCATCTCCGTAAGTTTACCGCAGTAATACTGCACCGTCTGCCAGGCATCCAGCTCACGGCCTTCTACGGTAAACATCAGCGTATGCCCGTCCGGACGTACACCGTCGGTCCAGTCATCATCAGCATACACTTCGGCATTCAGAGCCAGTTTAGCCAACAGAAAACACGCTACAGGCTGCGTCAACCGTCCGTAGTAAGCACCCGGTACATTGCTTCGCTCTGCTGCCAGTAAAGGCAACACCGCCTGCAGTTCGTTCACCACAAAGCGGAACACCTCGCTCCGCTCCGTCTGCGAAAGTCCTTCGGCCGGCATGTTGGTAGAAGTCACCAGCGGTATCCGTCCGAACAAGTCCATCAGGTAATAGTAATACATGGCCCGCAGCGCCCGCACCTCGGCCCTGTACACTTCCACCGGGCTGCCCGTATGCTTCTGCTCATATTCCCTTATCATCTCCAGCGAATGATTGCAGCGGCTCACCGACTTATATAAATACTCCCACGTATCGTGTACGGCATCACTGCTCACCCCCCAACGGTGCAGATACAGTCCCTGCCAGAAACCGCCGTCGTACCAGTCGCCACCGCGTGTCGGCATGATAGCCTCGTCGGTAGTAAACGTATTCAGGTCGTAAATGCCGCGGCCCGTGCCCTGCAATCCCTGACTGTCAGTATTTCCACCTATATTATTATAAAGCGAGGCCACCCCGTTGCGATAGAGTTCGGCCAGTGAATCGTAAGCCCCTTCTTCCGGCAGACTGTCGCGCGGATTCTCTTCCAGAAAATTGCTGCAAGCCGTAACTGCCAGTCCCACACACAGACCGGCCAGCCATTGATATGATTTCATTTTCCACATAAAAACCTCCCCGAATTAAAAGTTAAGACTCAAGCTCAGCGTATACGTGCGCGAAAGCGGATACGTACGTTTGTCGTCCACTCCCAGCGTAGCATCGGCCGTAGAGCTGTTGATAAGCGGTGTCAGTCCCGAATAGCCCGTGATGGTGCCCAGATTGTTCACCGTGAAAGCCAGTCGCATGGCCCGCAGCAAGGCACCTGCCCGCAACGGCACGCGCCATCCCACCGTGAGGTAGTCGAAGTTGACGTAATCCCCCTTCTCCAGCCAGTAGTCCGTGGCTGTCTGGTCCTTGATATTCTGTGCCGGAGCGTCCGCCATCACGTTATAGTCCGGCAATGAGTTCATATTCATATACGTAAGTGCCGTACCGTTGTAAATCTTATGTCCGAAAGCCCCGTTAATCTGCAGCGACACATCGAAATTCTTGTAGCGGAAACTGATGTTCGAGCCCAGCAGTGTCTTCGGCATGGCCTGACCCGCAATGTAACGGTCCTCACCATCCTCCAGATTCACGCCTCCCCCGTTCAGGTCGGCCACCTCGTAGCGGTATCCGCCTTTACCGTCTTCTACCAGTCCCGTACAGTGCGGCAAGTAGAACACACCCAGCGGCTGTCCCACAATCTGATAGACGATGTTGTTGTATCCGCCGTGGAAACCCGCCCCGTTCAGTCCGGCTATCGACGTAAACTCGGCTGCCGAAATGTAATTACCCTGGAACATACCGCCCAGCGACAGCAGTTTGTTGCGCTGGAACGTCACGTTGGCATTGATATTCAGCTCCATATCCTTCGTCTTGAGCGGTGTGATACCGATGGAGTACTCCATACCGTGATTCCGCATCGAGCCGATATTGGCCAGCAGCTTGTTGTAGATAAACGGCGGCACACTCACGTCGTACTCATAAAGCATGTCCGTAGTCTTGGAGTTATAGAAGTTGACCGACAACAGCAGCCGGTTCTGCAACAGTCCCAAATCGAATCCCGCACTGAACGTCCGTTTCACTTCCCACTTCAGGTCCGGATTACTGTTCCGCATCTGCTCGTAGGTCACCAGCGGCGAGTTTCCCACCGGAGCCACTCCGTTGGGCTTCACGCGGTCCAGCGTAGTATAGGATGCAATGCCACCCTGATTACCCGCCAGTCCATAACCCACGCGCACTTTCAGATGGTCGATATTATGGAAACGCTTCATAAAAGCCTCGTTACTCACGTTCCAGGCTGCCGATACAGACGGGAAGAAGCCCCATTTGTGGTTCTTGCCGAAACGTGACGACCCGTCGGTACGGGCATTCACCGTAAGCACATAGCGGTCGGCAAAAGTATAGCTGGCACGTCCCAGGAACGACACCAGTGCAGGCGAATCGTAATACGACCCCGTACCCTCCCACGGACGGAGCGCTCCGCCCTGCAGGTTGTCGTACCCCATGTCATCGCTGCTGAAATTGGTCACCGTGGTAAAAAATCCCGTGCGCGTATCCTTCTCCACCTCGGCCAGCCCCAGCAAGTCCAGATAGTGACTGCCCATCTGCTTCTTGAAAGTCAGCATCAGGTTGCCCAGCAGCGACTCCGTACGCTCATTACCCCGGTAAGCCTGTCCGTAGGCCCACACCGAAGTAGGCAGATACTGCTTGTCCTCACGACTGCTGTACGTATAGGCCCCGAAAAGCACCAGCTTGAAGTCCTGCGTCAGATTGAAATTGAAACGGGCATGCGCACTGAAATAAGAAGTAGCATCCTTATCGTTCACCTCCATCCATGCCAGCGGATTGGTAATCTGACTGGCCGTGGTAATCTGGTCCCATCCGCCCGTCTCGGGATCCTTGTGTGCAGGAAAAGTCGGATTGAAGGTAGCTGCCGAATAGAAAGTCTTCTGCAAGTCCACCAGATTACGGTTACGCGTCACCGAGCCGAACATTCCTAAATCCACATTCAGGAAGTTATCAAACATATTGTGCGTAAGATTCATGTTCGAGGTAAACGTCTTCATCGACTCGTTCACCACTACCCCCTTGCGGTCCAGAAATCCCAGCGAGACACGATACTTCGAATCCTCGCCACCGCCGTAAAACGCCAGGTTGTGATTCTGCTGCAGGCCCAGCTGCTGAATTTCTTCCTGAAAATCGGTATCACACCCCTTGTCCAGCAGCATCAGTCCGTTCTCACGCACCAGCCGGCGGTAGTCCGTGGCACTGAGCATATCCAGATGCCGATACACGGCTGCCACTCCGAAACTGCCGTTGTAATTCATCATGGTGCGGCCGGCCAATCCCTTCTTGGTAACGATATTGATAACACCCGATGCTCCGCGCGAACCGTACTGGGCCGTTTCGGCTGCATCCTTCAGGATGGTAAAGCTTTCGATGTCAGTAGGATAAACAGAGGTAAGCATGGAAAGGTCACCGGGCACCCCGTCGACAATGATGAGGGGTTCGTTGCCACTGGTGAGCGAAGTAGTTCCACGCATACGCACGGCATCGAGTGCCGCCGTACCGTTGCTGCTCTTGGTTATGGTAAGTCCGGCCACCCTGCCCTGCAGGGCTTCCAGCGGATTGGTTATCTGATCACGGTTCATCTGCTTCTCGGTAATCTGTTCGACGAGTCCCGAGAGATTCTTCACATTGCCGGTTGCATACCCTACATTCACCACTGTGTCGGGGGGCAATACATCCTGTCCGGCTGCCGTTGCGGCAAACAGACCGGCTAGCAGCGTCAGCGACGCATATCTGGCCTTTTGCGACCTGCGTGTCGGTTTCATACTATCAGTTTTAAAGTTCTATTTTTCAAATATAGGTTTTTGAAATGATTTTTCGAAGAAAAACATAATATTTATTGAGTCATATACCTCCTTTTTTCTGACAAGAACCAATAATAATATATTGCAAACGGAATTCCGGAAGTCGGTCTCATACCTGGACAAAATAATCAGTTCCATAAATACATTTAAACACTTCATTATACGATTGCCTGAAAACACTCCTCAAAATTCAAAGAATCCATTACCTTTGTATCCCGACTAATAACTAACTCATATTTTTTATGGAAAAGAACAACAGCAGCGTATGCGTGGTGTACTACTCGCCCACCCATACTTCCGGTAAAATAGCCAAAGCCATTGCAGAAGGACTGGCCGCAGAAACCTGTCAGCTTATCGACCTCACGACAGACAACCGTACCGAACCCATCGATGTCCAGGCCGACTGGCTCATCCTCGCCGCACCTGTTTATGGCGGAAGAATCCCCGTTAGCGCAATGGAACGCTTCAAGCGACTGAGAATGACACGGACAGACGGTGCACCTACGAAAGCAGTTGTAGCTGTGGTATATGGAAACCGCGACTACGACGATGCTTTGCTGGAGCTTTGCAACGAGGCAGAAGCACTGGGCTTTACCCCCGTAGCAGGAGGAGCCTTCATCGGCGAGCACAGTTTCAGCCGTCCGGAGATGCCTACAGCCCAGCACAGGCCCGATGCCAATGACTTGCAGATAGCCCGCACTTTCGGACAGCAGGCTGCCGCATGTGCCGAAGTTGCAAGTACCGGCTGCAAGCTGCACGTAAAAGGAAACATGCCTTACCGCGAACTCATGCAGACACCACCGGTATGCCCCGTCAGCACCGACCAGTGCAACGGTTGCGGTAAATGTGTAAAACTCTGTCCCGTACACGCCATCACCCTTACCGACGGTAAGCCCGTTACCGATGCCCAGGCATGTACACTGTGCTGCGCCTGCGTAAAGATGTGCCCCAGCCATGCCCGCGTGTTCGAAACGCCATTCACCAAGGTACTGTTCGAGAACTTCAATGCGCGTAAGGAGCCCGAACTGTTCTACATTACCGACAAAAAATAAAAAGAAAACCCGTCCGAAACTGATTAAGTCGGAAAAGCTGACTGCCAGCAATATACAGAAAAAGTCCCGCCCTGTGGAACCAGCTTCCTCAAGGCGGGACTTTCTGCATTTTGCTCTTCCACTTGCACATTTCAGGAATTTTTACGAATTTTGAGGCATGGTAAGATTTTTTTTGTTGACTGGCCTTATAATCAGATGATGTATTTTTCGCAATTTGAAGAATTGAATGCGTAAATTACACATTGTCTTTAAGGAAGAAAACATATATTTGCAGTATCTGCAATAGATTATAAAAATATATAAACCGGAATTTATACATAAAGTGCCACTGCTTTACGACACAATGTATGACATTAACCTTAAATCAATAAGAATCAAACAAAAAGACTTTAATTATAATATTAAGAAACATGAAAAGAAAAATTGTAAGTTTATTAGGTATCGCCTCTTTTGGGCTTTCCTTATCTGCGATGCCGGGCAACCAGCCGGATTTACTATCGTCAAGCACAGGTAATGCAGATGTTTCTTCTGTAATGCAGCAGAAAAAAACTATTCAAGGTCAGGTTTTGGACCAGACAGGTACACCTATTATTGGTGCCAGTGTTTTGGTAAAAGGAACTACCGTGGGTACCATTACAGATATTGACGGAAAATTTTCATTGGAAGCAGCTTCAAACGAAACGCTGACCATCTCATACATCGGATATGTATCCAAAGATATCCTGGTCGGCAATAACTCATCGCTGAAAATCACACTTAAAGAAGATAATAAGACACTGGACGAAGTGGTAGTCGTAGGTTATACCACACAGAAAAAAGCAGACCTTTCGGGTGCGGTTTCTTCTGTCGACACCAAAGAGCTGGGCGATATGGCTGTTACAGGCTTGAACCATGCACTGGGTGGTAAGATGTCAGGTGTAAACGTATACCAGAACAGTGGTGCGCCGGGTGCATCGGCTTCTATCCGTGTCCGCGGTTTGGGTACTATCGGTAACAACGACCCGCTGTATGTCATCGATGGTATGCCTGCCGACAACATGAACGATATCAACCCGAACGATATTGAACGTATCGACGTATTGAAGGATGCTGCTTCGGCTGCTATCTACGGTTCTCGTGCTGCAAACGGTGTTGTTATCATCCAGACTAAGAAAGGTGCACGCAACGAAAAAATTAAAGTGACATTCAATACGCATCATGGTTTCTCTGCACTGGCAAAAGATATCGATGTATTGTCGGCAGAAGAACGTAACATGATTCATACCGAAGCTATCCAGAATGCCAACAGTGCTTACGGACTGAACAACCCGATTCCGGAATATTATTCATCAGACTATGCCAAGACTACCCGTACCAACTGGATGGACGAAATCATGCGTACAGGCTATACAGGCAACTATGACCTGGGATTCTCGGGTGGTAGCCAGCAGGCAAGATACAATGTTTCATTGGGTTATCTCACACAGGATGGTATCCTGAAGAATTCGGCTTACGACCGTCTTAACTTCCGTGTAAACACTGAAATGAACGTTACCAAGAACTTCAAGGTGGGCGAAAACTTACTTATCACACACTCCGTACAGGATAAAGTTGATGATATCGGCTCAAACGGTGCCATCGCTTCTGCCCTGCAGTTCGACCCGTCTGTTCCGGTTTACGAAAATCAGGAGGATGGTATTTACAGCGGTAGCGGCGAACTGGGAGCCGACTTGCGTAACCCGGTTGCCATTGTCGACAGAGCCGACCGTAAGTTTACCCGCGACCGTATTTTCGGTAACGTATATGCTGAATGGGAAATCTTAAAAGGACTGACTGCCAAAACTGACTTTGGTTACGACTGGTCTTCATGGCAGGACAAATGGTTTGTTTGCCGTGTTCCGGAAGCAGGACGTAAGAGCGACAGCAACGAGCTGACTCAGCAGGACTGGAAGAGCACGCACTGGATGAATACCACTACTTTGAAATATGATACCGAATTTGGTGCCAACAAGTTGATGGTAATGGGAGGATGGTCGTACGAAGACTATACCAAGGACTATATCAACGGACGTGGTTCTAACTTTGTTTCGGAAGACCCGAGCCAGCGTTTCCTGGAATGTGCTACTACTATCAACTGGCTGATCAGTGGCCGCGAAGAATGGGCACTGATGTCTGGTTTCGCTCGTATGGACTACTCGTTTGCCGACCGTTATCTGCTTTCTGCCAGCTTCCGTGCCGATGGTTCTTCTAAGTTTGCCAAAGAAAACAGATGGGGTTACTTCCCTTCAGTATCTGGTGCATGGCGTATCTCTGAAGAATCATTCTTCGAACCAGTGAAGGATGTAGTTAACAGCTTGAAAGTGAGAGCCAGCTGGGGTATGCTGGGTAACCAGAATATCTTCAATAACTATCCTACTTTCTCTACTGTTGCCAATACGCAGGATAACGACGGCTACTATGCAGTATTTGGTAAAGCAGAAACAGCTGTAGGCGGACGTTACGAATCTTCTATCGCCAACAAGGACATCAAGTGGGAGGTTACTACTCAGACTAACGTGGGTATCGACTTGTCTCTTTTCAACAAGTTCGACCTTACTGCAGATTACTTCATCAAAAATTCATCAGACATCCTTCTGCAGGTGCCTATCACTTCAGTAGTAGGTATTTCCAGCGCTCCTTGGGTGAACTCGGCTGAAGTACGCAACAGCGGATTTGAATTGAACATGTCATACAACGACGTTACTGCAAGTGGCTTGAAGTATAGTGTATATGGTAACTTCAGTACATTGAACAATGAGGTTATCTCACTGGGTAACGGTAGCGAAGCTATCTACGGTGGCTCTTACAGAGCTTATAACATTACAAGAACTGTTGTAGGCGAACCGATGGCTCACTTCTTTGGTATGAAAACAGATGGTATATTCAGAAGTCAGGCCGAAATTGACCAATATGTAAACGACAAAGGAGAAAAACTGCAACCTAATGCTGTGGTAGGTGACGTGAAATTTGTGGATGTAGACGGTAACGGAGTTATCGACAGCGAAGACCGTACCAACATCGGCGACGGTTTCCCCGATTTCTCATACGGATTCGGCTTTAACTTGGAATACAAGGGATTCGACCTTGCAGCTGCTTTCCAGGGTGTAGCAGGCTATCAGATTTTCAACGCACTGCGTTATGAAGGTATGTTCGTAGATACCCGTTACAACCAGTATGCAGGTATCTTGGACCGCTTCCATCCTACCAACAATCCGGATGGTACATTGCCTCGCGTAACTACCGTGGACAAGAACTCAAACAGCCAGATGTCTGATTTGTACGTAGAAAATGGTAACTATCTCCGTCTGAAGAACATTACATTGGGTTATACTTTCCCACAGTCTTGGACTTCAAAGATGAATATCACCAAACTGCGTGTGTACGTTACAGCACAGAACCTGTTCACCATCACCAAGTATAGCGGATTCGATCCTGAACTGGGTGAAACTTATGCAGACAGTGCAGACAACTATGGTGTAACAGAACTTGCAGTGGACAGAGGTCAGTTCCCACAACCTAGAACTTTCTTGTTTGGTATTAATGTTAACTTCTAAAAATTAATCGTATGAAATTCAACAAACTATATATAGTAGCATCTATACTGCCATTACTGGCATCTTGTTCTCTGGACAGAGAACCCTACGGTCTTTCAGGACTATGGACTTCTGAGGCCAACGTTCAACAAGGTTTAAACTCAGCATACGTTCCTTATTATGAGGAAGAAGCTTACGGAGAAGGATATTTATGGGCAGGAGCACTAAGCGATGATATGGTATACAATAGAACTTCTCCTGACGAAGATCCGTTAGCCCTATTCACTACAAATACAAATAATTCTTGGGGTATGGCGACCAACTGGACCCTAATGTACCAGTCTATCCGTCGTGCATCAGATGTTATCAAAAATGCACCAAACGTAGAAATGAGTGAGGATGTAAAAAATACCATGTTAGGAGAGGCGAACTTCTTGTGTGCCTACAATTACTTCTTCTTGGCAAAACGTTATGGAGGTCTGCCTTTTTTTGACATCAATGACCCTACAAACAGCAACCAGCCGCGTCAGACCAAACAGAAAACTTACGAGAACATAGAAGCTTATCTGAAAGAGGCCATCAAATACTTCTCAAATATAAACGGTGAAAAACTTTGGTTACGTTCTGACGATGACTATGGCAAACCGACCTTGGGTGCAGCTTACGGTCTGCTGGCTAAGGTTTATATGCACTGGGGCAAGTTTGCAGAAGCCAAGGCTGCTGCCGAAGAGGTTATCAAGTCGGGCAAATACAACCTGGAAACAGCTAATGGAAACGGGTATGCATATCTGTTCTCTACAGAAGGTGAAAAATCAAACGAAAATCTGTTCAGCCTCATCAATGCTCCTATCCGTCATCAGGGTACAATAACTAGTATTGTATTACTTTCTGGTAAATTGTCGGGTGGCTCTGGTTGGTATTACTTTGCTCCTACCCGTAGCTTGTATAATGCATTCGAAGAAGGTGACCAGCGCAGACTTGTTACTTTGCGTGGTGACGGTGATGAATTTGTAGCCAATGGTGAAACCCTTATCCTCAGCACAACTGGCGAAGCCGGAAAGGGTGACATCAGCGATATGACTACCGGATTTATGTGTACTAAGTTTGCTGACCCGTACAAGAGTATGTCATTGTCTACTTGGGAAGCCGGTGCCGACATTCCTTTGCTGAGATATGCAGACGTGCTGTTGCTGCACGCTGAAGCTATCATGCGTCTGAACGGTGCAGGCCCTGACAACAGAACAACCGGTGTGGCTGAAGCTGCCGAATCATTCAACAAAGTTCGTGTCCGTGCTTTCGGTAACGACCAGAGCAAAGCCATTGCTGCTCCAACATTCAACGATTTGGTTAGAGAACGCCGCTGTGAATTGGCTTACGAAGACGAACGTCATTACGACTTGGTTCGCTGGGGAATGGCTAAAGAAGTTTATGCTGCCGCTACAACGGATGTTGACCCGAGAGGTCCAAGAAACTTCGACCCAGTTAAGAATGAAGCACTGCCTTTGCCACAGACTGAAATTGATAACAGCAACGGTGTCTTGATTAACAACCCCAAAGACGGCTATTCAAACTTTAATTGAAATACAGGTTACAGTTTTAAAGGAGGTAATCGGCAGATTGCCTCCTTTTTTCTTGAATGTCCTGTCAGATTTTGGACAGTAAGCGATAAATCATTTATTTTGTCAATCATTAATCCAACTGAATTACAATACAACCATGAAAATACCATTGATTTTTGCAGCCTGCGCATGTACGCTGGGCGCATGTACGACTACGTCGACCAACAAGACTGCCCTCGATTATGTAAATCCGTTCGTAGGAACAGGCTTCCACGGCCATACTTATCCGGGAGCTACCCTGCCCTTCGGTGCCGTGCAGCTGAGTCCGGACACCCGCCGGGGCAACTGGGATGCCTGCTCGGGATACCATTATTCCGATTCCACCATTCTGGGATTCTCGCACACCCACCTCAGCGGTACGGGATGTATCGACCTGGGCGATGTGCTGCTCCGCCCTACCAGCATGCCGGTTCAGCTCGACGGAAAATCGGGTTATATCTTCCAGCCCGCCCGTTTCTCACATAAAAACGAGGTAGCCACTCCGGGATACTATTCGGTTTATCTGGACGATGAAGGCATCAAGGCCGAGCTGTCGGCTACTACCCGTGCGGGTATTCACCGCTATACATTCAGTGACGGAAAAGAAGCGGCTGTCGTGCTCGACCTGGCTCACCTGCTGGACAACGAGTTCATCTACGAAGCCGAAATCAAACAGACAGGTGCCAACGAGCTTTCGGGTATGCGCCGCACCCGCGGATGGGTAGACAATCAGTATGTGTTCTTCACCGTGCAGTTCTCCCAACCGATTGCCAAGCTGGAGCTGGTGAGCGACGGAAAGGCTTGCGAGGCTGCCGACAGCGTGAAGGGTACACGCCTGCAGGCGGTGGCTCACTTCGGACAGCAGAAGTCGGTTGTGGCCAAAGTGGGTATCTCCGTGGTAAGCGAAGAGAATGCGCGTGAGAACCTGAACAGCGAAATTGCCGGTTTCGACTTCGACACCGTGAAGAAGAATGCGGCCGATGCCTGGAGAAATGCCCTGAAGGTGGTAGAAGTGAAAGGCGGTACGGAAGAACAGCGCACCAACTTCTATACAGCCTGGTATCATTCGATGGTAGTGCCCAATACGGTGAGCGACGTAAACGGTGAATACCGCCGCCACGACATGACGACCGGTCAGGTGGCCGAAGGCAGACGCATGTACTCCACCTTTTCTACATGGGATACGTTCAGAGGCTGGCATCCGCTCATGACGCTGACCGACACCACGCTGGTGAACAACATGGTGAACTCGCTGCTCAACATGTACGATGCTTCGGGCGAGCTGCCGCTGTGGCCGCTGTCTGCCGGCGAAACAGGTACCATGATCGGTTACCACTCGGCTTCCATCATTGCCGATGCGTACATGAAGGACATCCGCGGCTTCGATGCCGAAAAGGCGCTGCAGGCCATGATTAAATCGTCCGAAATCAACAAGAAGGGAGCTGACTATTACATCAAGTATGGTT
>ENA-UEQH01000266-UEQH01000266.1-human-gut-metagenome-genome-assembly--contig:-NODE-266-length-31880-cov-6.907462_pt1 | contig 31880 bp, 29 predicted proteins | sample MGYA00242945_ERZ507943 | MGnify/ENA primary metagenome ERZ507943 (study PRJEB26167, sample SAMN06115418) | human gut metagenome | host: Homo sapiens | place: China:Hubei | collected 2015-03-06 | study... | reverse complement strand
TTAGGCAGTATGAACTTATATTTGCCCTTTCCGAAGCCGCTGACAGGCTCAATCAAGTCTGCATTTTTTAGCTTTGTAATGAGATTGCCTGCGGCAGTAACAGAATCCTTTGTGATGGCCGCTATATCAGAGCGGCCAAAAACACTGTCAATGCCCATGTTGGCAAATACTGCTTTTGCTTTTGCAATCGTAGTTTGGCTTGCGTTGAGTCGATCAATCGCAACCTCAATCGTAACCTTAGCTGCGTTCGCCTCTGTTCCATAATTCAGGTTATACAGCGTTACTTGGAACGAGGTAACATCTGAGTAGAATTTTGGCTCCAGCTCAGTACGGTAGTTATGAGCCGCATGGTAGGATTCGGTAATCTTCTTAAAACCGCTGCCTTGCCGCTCCATATAGCCCAATCTGCCGAAAATATCTGCAAGGACGGGGTTGCGGCGCGTAGAGGAAATGCTGGACAGATCCCGTTCCTGTATCCGTGTGCCGTCAGGCATGCCGCCGGGAGAATAGATGGTGAGACGGTCATCGTAGATATCAATATGGACCTCGCTGCCCAAAATCAGATAATCCCGATGGATCAGTGCATTGACAAGAGCCTCAAAAACGCTTCGTTCGCAGTAATCCGGCATTTCAATGCGGGAGTCAGCGGTTTTCTTCCAGCGGGTTTTCATATTCCGCTTGACAAAGCCGACGCCCTCATTGAGTAGGATAATCAGACTGCCGGAATATTCTGCGCTGTCAAGCGCATCCACCATACCGCCGCTTTTGTCAAGACCGTTCCAACGAGTGCAGAACAGGCGGGAATGCCGGATGGGCGAATCGTCCGCGAGCAAAGCACCTGCGTTGGTCAGCTTGCCGTTTTCGTCCCGCATATCAAAGGAATCGAACAGCTTTTCTTCCATGCTGTTGCCCGTCCACGCCTTATATCGCTCCCGCAGCTTGGAAAAAGCATAATCCTTAAAATCATACTCGGAAATCAGCTCGTCATAGGTGCGGTGCATCCCTTTGAGAATCAGCTGATTGAGGACATAGGATGGGGCAATCACGCTTTCATTGCCCATTCGGATGTAGGCTTCCATGATACCGTCCGCTTTATAGTAATATGGAGTAGACCGCCCTGCGGATACGGACAGTACAAGAATGTTCTTACCATTTTCTCGTTCAGGAGCAAGGACAAAACTCGGATAGGGCGTAATTCGCTCTTTGATCAGGCGGCTGATCATCTCTGCATCGGTCTGAGCATCTGACAAGCCTATCACGTTTCTGTCATTATCAATCCCGAAAAACAGCGTGCCGCCGATGCCGTTTGCAAAGGCGCTGACGCTTTTGAGCCAGCTTTTCGGCTTCTTCACTTCTAAGGCAACCTTGAAATCGCACTCTGTTGCCTCTGCGATCCAGCGGTCAATCATTTTCCTCACCATCCTGTCCCTTATTCTTCCCCCGGCTTTTATAGACATTATACTGATTCTTGCACCGGGGGCTGCAAAAAGCGGAATTGGAGCGGCTGCTCAGGAATACCTTCTGGCAGTGCTTGCACAGCCGCAGGGGCTTCTCTCCATCCACCAGTAGGAAGCTGAACATCATCTGGATGCCCAGCAGCAGGGAGTGAAAGTCCCAATAGATGGTCGGCTTGTCCAGCAGCTCGATATGATAGCTGGGCGCAATGCCGCCGAAGGCTGCCATGCCCTTGCGGTACAAATTCCGGGTGTCCTCGTCGATGAGGTCGTAGTCGTTATAGTACAGAATGGAGGTGGTCAGGGTGAACGCCCAGTCCTTGAACTGCTGCGCCACCCAGTCATAGGCTTCCGCATACTCCCGCTGGAAGCTCATGGTTTTCGCCATAGGTTCATCTGCAAAGGTCATGGTCAGCGCCACCATTGTTCGGTCCCCGGACACGCTCCAGATGGACTCAACACCTTGTTTTACCACATCAAGCTGGTCAAATGGATAAAACAACGCCAGATAGTCCTCGGTTTCCATGGATTCTGCCTTGATGAAATGGTTTTTCGGCAGATACACCTTCTCATAGTCCATAAAGGACGGCGTGGTAGGCAGCGCCGTCATCAGACCCAGCAGACCGTAATGGGTCACAAACTCCAGAATGGCCTTCTGCACCTCGTCCTCCGGGCTGCGGTTCATCATCAGCATTCCCACGTTCAGCGCATCCAGCACGATCCCCGGCGCTTCCTTCAGAGGGTTATAAATGTCGGGCTTGGCATTCTTCCCCGGCGTGATATACCGCTTTCCGTCTGCGGCGGTTTTCAGCTCATAGCGGTCATACCGCACCCAATGGGAACGGGACTGCTCAAAGAGATTCTTCATGGCGCTGTTCCTCTCAAATCGTAATCTATCTATATATTAACCATATTACTATTGTATTAACCGTCCTTGGTATCGTCAAGGGCGGCTTTCTTTTTCCTTGGCTTCGTTTTGTTCTCTCGGCGGATCACGGCATCTTTGCCCATGTTTTGTAACAGGGCTTCATATTCCTCTACGAACTCGCGCTCCCGCAGGGTAAGGCCCTGATCCTTTTCCAGCTTTTCGCTCAGATGCTCATACATCCGCCTTTGCAGCTTTTTCTGAATCGTCAGGCGCAGCTTGCGAATGTTTCGGTCAGACTGTCCACGGATGGCGGCAAGCCGTGCGGTGCTGTATTGCTTAACGAACAGGTAATACAGCACCTCCTTCTGCTCATCACTGAGGGTGAAGAAGAGCTTGGAGAGAAAACGGTTTGCTGTCAGCTCATGCAGCTCGTAGGGACAGGAGAAGATGATGTCGAGAAAATTTCCCTGACAGAGCTGGCGAAACCTTGGCAGATTCATCCACAGCGGGGCGATCTTCGGATCGGGCACAGCCTGAAATTCCAGTGGCACATCCCCGCGCAGGTTTTCATGGTCACGCTCCCGGCGTTCCCGATTTCTGTCCAGCTTATTCCACTCGTCCACCACGGTCAGAAAGTCAGATTCCGCCCGTGCTGCTTCCTCCAGCCGCCGCAGAGCCTCGGTGCGAATTTCCCGCTTGAGCCGCTTTTCGCTGGTGGGCGCAGCTTCTTCCTCCTCGTCCTCCAGCTCGGAATTATAGTCTCTGGGATGCTCGTCCTGCTCCAGCTCGCTCTCCAGCTCCAGCGTGCGTTCCTCTGCAAGCGCTTCCTCCAGTGTCTCATCCACCAGCGCACCGTCAGAGGAATCCTTCCAATCGGCGAAGCTATCCTCATCCATTTCAAGGTCGGCTTCCTCTATTTGCTCCTCGGTATCTTCTTCCTCATCGGAAAAATCATCATCCCACAGCAGTTCATCCTCCCATGATTCCACGACAGCTTCACCTCCTCGAAAAAATATTTTTCTTTTTCTCAAAAAAACAGTTCCGATTTACACCCCGTATTTCTCCTATTAGTAGAGGAAGTAATCTCAGCACAAGTTACACGGGTTACTTTCCGAGCCATCAGCAAAGAAAAGGAGGATATGGAGCATGGAAAACCAACAGAAAGCCACGGTTAGCTTACAGCCAACGGAACCGGACTTATTATACCAAAAACCAACCAATCACGCAAGGAGGACGCCTATGGAGCAGAACAAGCGAGAACAGTTTATCATCCGCCGCATCGGCGGCACCACCTACAAGGTCAGGGTCGCGTTCAGCGAGACGGCAGCGGAGACCATGGAGGAAAAGATTCTGCGGATGATCCGCAATGAAAGGGTTACAAATGACGGCACTTGTGGTATAATGGAAGCACCACAAATGAGCCGTCAGTCTGAAAGGAGCGCCGAATGCGCATGAAACAGACTGAGGAAAAGATCACCGCTCTGTATGAGCGGCTAAGCCGTGACGATGACAATGCCGGTGATAGCAACTCCATCGTGAATCAGAAAAAATACCTCGAAAGCTATGCCCAGCAGAGAGGCTACACCAACTGCCGCCACTATACCGATGATGGCTGGAGCGGCAGCAATTTTGACCGTCCAGCTTGGAAGCAGCTGGTGGCGGACATTGAAGCAGGCAAGGTGGCCCATGTCATTGTCAAGGATATGAGCCGGGCGGGGCGTGACTATCTGCAAACCGGCTTTTACACGGAGGTATTCTTTCGGCAGCACAGTGTCCACTTTGTGGCCATCGCCAACGGCGTGGACAGTGACGACCAGAACAGCAACGAGTTTGCGCCCTTTCTCAATATCATGAACGAGTGGTATCTTCGCGACCTGAGCCGCAAGCAGAAAACCGCCATTCGCGTCAAAGGGGAATCCGGCAAGCCCACCACCAACTGCGACATCTATGGCTATAAGAAAGACCCGGAGAACAAATACCATTGGCTGATCGACGAGGAAGCGGCTGCCGTGGTGCGACGCATCTTCCAACTGACCATCGAGGGCAAAGGCCCCTATGACATCGCCCGCATCCTGTTTGATGACAAGATCGACACGCCTGCGGTCTACTTCGGCAAGCAGAACAAAGGCGTCTGGAAAAGCAAGGAGGAGTTCCCCAACCCCTATAACTGGAGCGGCTACATCGTCGGGCAGATTCTCTCCAAGCCGGAGTATATGGGGCATACGGTGAATTTCCGTTCCCACAAGCAGTCCTACAAAGATAAAAATGCCGTAATAAATCCCAATGGTCTCGGGGATTTTTTCTTTGTGAGGATATGCCTCTTTTTGCCGCTGAAGGCCGTAAAGGTTTGGGGTTACTTAGAGGTTTTTTGAGGTTGCCGAGTTGCTATCAGGTTACTAATGAGGTTACTAGGAGAGTATTTCGTAAATCGAAGATGCAGCATAAAGAAAGACGCATTCTTTCGAATGAGTCTTTCTTTATGCCAAAATAGAAAGGGAAAGGCCGTCAGCCTTTCCCTTTTTTTGCTTTAACGGCAATATTTTTCAATATAAGCGTTCTGGCACTTGATGATGATCTTGATGGCTTCCTCGCGGCCGAGGACGTCGCTGACGACGGTCTCCTTGCCCTCCAGGCCCTTGTAGACGCGGAAGAAGTGGCGGATTTCGCTTGCCACATGGTTCGGCAGCTCCGAGATGTCCTGATAGGTGTTGTAGGTCGGATCCTGGAAGGGAATGGCAATGATCTTTTCATCGAGACTGCCGCTGTCCTCCATCGAAATAACGCCGATGGGGTAGCACTCCACGAGGCTCAGCGGGCGGATGCATTCAGAGCAGAGAACCAGAACATCCAGCGGGTCGCCGTCGTCCGCCCAGGTGCGGGGGATGAAGCCGTAGTTGGCGGGATAGTGAGTCGAGGTGTAGAGAATTCGGTCGAGACGCAGCGCGCCGGTCTCTTTATCCATCTCGTACTTGTTTTTCGAGCCCTTCTCGATCTCAATGACCGCGAAAAAGTCCTCAGGGCGCACGCGCGCCGGTGCAATATCATGCCAAAGATTCATAATAGTTCTCCCTTCGTGAGAAATGGTATTGAGAAAACGCGCAGAAGTACGCTTCTGCGCGCTTTCGCTGACGAAAATTATTTGCTCAGTGCCTCGTCGATGCTCTTCGCGCCGAGTTTGCCGGCACCCATGGCGAGGATGACGGTGGCAGCGCCCGTGACGGCGTCGCCGCCGGCGTAGACGTTCTGATGAGAGGTAAGACCGGCCTCGTTGACGACGATGCCGCCCTTGCGGTTGACCTCAAGACCAGGGGTGGTGTTCTTGATGAGCGGGTTCGGCGTGGTGCCGAGCGACATGATGACGCAGTCGACCGGCAGATCGTGTTCGCTGCCGGCCTTTTCGATCGGGCGGCGGCGGCCGGAGGCGTCAGGCTCGCCCAGCTCCATCTCCACGCAGGTCATGGAGGAGACATAGCCCTTCTCATCGCCGTTGATCTTGACGGGGTTGTTGAGCGTCTTGAAGACGATGCCCTCTTCGATGGCATGCTCGACCTCTTCGTGACGGGCGGGGAGTTCTTCCATGCCGCGGCGGTAGACGACGTACACGTCAGCGCCCAGACGCTTGGAGCAGCGCGCAGCGTCCATGGCGACGTTGCCGCCGCCGACGACGGCGACTTTCTTGCCCTGAAGCGGCATGATGGGCGTGTCGGAGCCGTCCTTATAAGCCTTCATCAGGTTGATACGGGTCAGGAACTCGTTGGCGGAGTAAACGCCGCAGAGGTTCTCGCCGGGGATGTGCATGAACATCGGGAGACCCGCGCCGGAGCCGATGAACACGGCCTCGAAGCCGTACTCGCTCATCAACTCGTCGATGGACACGACGCGGCCGATGACCATGTTCGTCTCGACCTTGACACCGAGGGCCTTCAGGCCGTCGACTTCCTTCTGCACGATGGCCTTGGGAAGTCTGAACTCGGGGATGCCGTAGACCAGCACGCCGCCGGCAAGGTGGAGCGCTTCAAAAACGGTGACATCGTAGCCCTTCTTGGCAAGGTCGCCCGCGCAGGTAAGACCGCTGGGGCCGGAGCCGATGACCGCGACCTTGTGGCCGTTGGGCGTGGGCTTGGCGGGTGCTTCCTGGACATTTGCATTGTGCCAGTCGGCGACAAAGCGCTCGAGGCGGCCGATGCCGACGGGCTCGCCCTTGATGCCGCGGATGCACTTCGATTCGCACTGCGTCTCCTGCGGGCAGACGCGGCCGCAGACGGCGGGGAGGGAGGAGGTCTCGTGGATGACCTGATAGGCGCCCTCGTAGTCCTTTTCGGTGATCTTCTTGATGAATTCGGGGATCTTGACCTGCACCGGGCAGCCGGAAACGCAGGGATGGTTCTTGCAGTTTAAGCAGCGGGCCGCTTCGTCGAGCGCCTGCTCCTCGGTATAGCCGAGGGCAACCTCCAGAAAGTTCTTGTTGCGGACGTTGGGCTCCTGCGAGGGCATTTCGTTCTTCTTCAGACTCATGTTAGGCATATTACTGAACCTCCTTGCTGAACAGGTTGCAGGTCTCTTCGTATTTGTGGCGCTCCCAGTCGAAGTACATCTTGCCGCGCTTGAGACTCTCGTCCCAGTCGACCTTGTGACCGTCGAAGTCCGGGCCGTCGACGCAGGCGAACTTCGTCTCGCCGCCGACGGTGAGGCGGCAGCCGCCGCACATGCCGGTGCCGTCGACCATGATCGGGCTCATGGAAACGGTGGTGGGGATGCCGTAGGGCTCGGTGGTCTTGGACACGAATTTCATCATGATGGCAGGGCCGATGGCGAAGATCTCGTCATACTGGTTGCCCGCGTCGATGAGCTCCTTGAGCGCATCGGTGACAAGACCCTTCTCGCCGTAAGAGCCGTCGTCCGTCATCAGCTTCAAAACGCTGGACGCCGCGCGGAACTTCTCCTCAAGAATGACGAGGTCCTTATTCTTGAAGCCGACGACCGCGTGGACTTCCGCGCCGCAGTCGTGGAACTTCTTCAAAACGGGGTAAGCGATGGCGCAGCCGACGCCGCCGCCCACGACGCAGACCTTCTTCTTGCCTTCGGTCTCGGTCGGGCGGCCCAGCGGGCCGACAAAGTCCTGAATGTACTCGCCCTCGGCTTTATGTCTGAGCTTTTCGGTGGTGGCGCCGATCGTCTGCACGATGATGGTGACGGTGCCCTTCTCACGGTCGAAGTCGTGGATGGTGATGGGGATGCGTTCACCGTTTTCATCGACGCGCAGGATGATGAACTGGCCGGGCTCGGCCTTCTTTGCCACCATCGGCGCCTCGATCTCGTAGAGGGTCACGGTGGGCTTGAGCGCTTCTTTCTTCACGATGCGATACATGAATGATTCTCCTTTTTGTTGAGATTCAGCGCCGTGCCGTCCGGGGAGAACGGCAGGCGGGATTCCTGGACGCAGCGCCGGGAATATGGAATGATGCTATATTTATATCATGAAAGTTTTCTTGCGTCAATGAATATCAAAATTCTGACAATGCAGGAAAACTTGCATTTACGAAAGATACTTGCAAAAAACTAAAGCAGTGTCACGCTGCGGCCCTCGGTGCTGATGAGGTCCTCCTCGCGCATCTTGCGCATCTCGCGCATCATGGCGCTGCGGTCGGCGCTGATGTAGTCGGCAAGCATGCTGAGGGAAAACGGCAGGGGGAACGTCCGGCTGCCGTGCTCGTCGGCGAGCTGCTCGAAAAAGCACAGCAGCTTTTCGCGGATGGAGCGGCAGGCGAGCACCTCGATCCGGCGGCTCAGATGCAGGGACTTTTTCGAGAGCAGTTGGAAGAGGTTCGTTACGACCTGACTGTGGCAGGCGCAGGCGTTTTCGCAGCGCTTTGTGATCTGGTCATAGCGCATGAAGATGACGCGGCAGTCCTCGCGGCACTCGATGAGCGCGCTGCCGTCGCGAAAGCCGGTGAACGCCAGCTCCTCGCCAAAGACGCTGCCCTCGTCCATGCTTTCAAGCACGGTGCGGTTGCCGTCGGCGTGCAGGCGCAGAAGCGCCGCGCTGCCCGAGAGCAGCACGCCGATCATATCCTGCTGCTGCCCGCAGGTGAGGATGGTCTGTCCTGCGCTGAAGCGCTGCTCATACGCGCTGAAGCAGCGCAGCATATTTTCGCACGATGCTTCGTCCACGCCTGTAAACAGCGCGGAATCGCGGCAATCCATCGCTCTCCCTCCCGTAAGGCCTGCTGCTTTACCGGTGCAGCGCAGCCGTTGACCTATTGCATTATCATATACCAGAGAGGAAAAAAAGTAAATGACAATTTCGCGAAAAAATCGGGTAAAAAATCGAGCGATCCCTGTAAAAAAGCATCCGCCTTATTTGGCGGATGCTTTGTCCTTGGCTTTGCGCGCATAGTCGTAAAACACCTGCGCAATGGGCGATAAAATGCTGTTTTTGTGCTTGACGATATAGAGCTGGCGGCGGAAGCGCGAGTCGGGGAAGGGGAAGGCGAGAAGCTTTCCGAACTGAACATAGTCCTGCGCGGCGCTCTGCGCGATGAGACCGACGCCGAGACCCTCGCTGACCATCTGCTTGACGCTCTCGGTCGAGCGGATCTCGACCGCGGTGCGCAGCTGGGCGATGTCGACGCCGAGCTCATTTAAGAGTTCCTTGCCCGCCTGATACGTGCCGCTGCCCTTTTCACGGCTGATGAACGTCTCTTCCTTGAGCTGCTCGATGGGGAAGGGCTTGCCCGCAAAGGCCTGATACTTTTCGGTGTTCGGCGCGATGAGCACCATCGGGTCGTTGGCAAAATCCTGATAGACGCATTTGTGGCTCGCCACCATCGTGCCGCAGAAGCCGATCTCTACGCTGCGCGTGGCGACGAGCTCCACGACCTTGGGACTGTCCTCCATCTGGATATTGAAGGTGATGTCCGGATAGCGGGCGCGGAAGTCCTGCAAAAGGTGCGGCAGATAATACTGGCTGGGCACCGTGGAGGCCGCGATGGAGATCGTACCCTTCATCTCCTGAGAGAAGTTGCGCAGCGCGATGGCCGCATTCTCGCGCACCTGCAGGATCTCCTTGGCGTATTTGTAGAGGAGCTTGCCCGCGTCGGAGGGGTAGGTCTCCTTCGTGGTGCGGACGATGAGCTTGATATTCAGTTTTCTCTCCAGTGCGGAGACGTGCGAGCTGATGGTCGGCTGCGTCAGGTGCAGCAGCTCCGCGGCGCGGGAAAAGCTGCAGTTTTCCACCACGTAGACGAACGCTTCGAGCTCTTTGATATCCATATCAATGTCCATGAAGTTCCCCCGTCAGACCGGCAAAAGCAAAATGTTTTGCGTTGATAGTGCGTTGAATGCTTATTTTTTAACAGTATACACAGTTTAGCGCCGTTTGTCCAGAGAGGGAAACGGCGTTTTGCAGGATTTTATGCATTTTTTGCCCGTGCGATGCACCGCGCGGGCAAAAAATGACGACTTACTGCTTGTCCTGCGCCAGCGCCTCGCCCAGCGCGATGGCGAGCTGATCGGGGCAGGAGGTATTCTTGAAGCCGCAGCGGATGCCGCGCATGCGCGCGATGGCATCCTCGGCCTTCATGCCTTCGACCAGGCGCGAAATGCCCTGAAGGTTGCCGTTGCAGCCGCCGATGACCTCTACGCTCTTGATGGTGTGGTCGTCGTTCAGCTCAATGTGCATTTCCTTGGAGCAAACGCCCTTGGTGCGGTAGTTATAAGTCATTTCTATCTCTCCTTTTCTGATAGTCCGCGCCAATCATAGCACATTCGCCCTGCGTTCGCAAGGGATGCACCGAAAAAGGAAAGAAAAAGAAGATGCGGCAATTCGGGGTGGTATTCCGCGAACAAGCGTGCTATAATTATCCTGTTAGAATATTGCCATTACAGAACAAAACGCAAAAGGAGTTGTTTTTTATGTCAGTTTTGACCGCCGTTGTTCTCGGCCTTGTGCAGGGGATCGCGGAATTTTTACCGATCTCGTCCTCCGGCCATCTCGCCATCGCGGAGCATTTACTAAGCATCCAGGGCGCGAGCAACGTGCCCGACTTTTTCGATGTGTTGCTCCACCTCGGCACGCTCGTGGCGGTGTTTGCCGCTTACTGGGATGATATCCGCGATATGATCGTGGAGTTTTTCACCGGCATCGGCGACCTTGCCCATCACCGCACGCCGAACCCCGTGCCGCCTGCGCGCCGCCTTATTCTGCTCATTATTGTGGGCACGCTGCCGCTTTTTGTCATGGTGCCGTTTCGCCGTTTTTTCACGGAGCTGAGTGATAATATGTACTTTATCGGCGGCGCACTGATCGTCACGGGCATCCTGCTCTTTGCGAGCGACCGCGTGCGCCATGGACGCAAGACCGAAAAGACCGCCACGCTGCTCGACGCGCTGCTCGTCAGTATCGGTCAGGCCATTGCGCTGTGCCCGGGCATCTCCCGCTCCGGCATGACGATCACGGCGGGCTGCTTCACGGGCTTTGAGCGCAAGTTTGCCGTGCGCTTTGCATTCCTGCTCTCCATCCCCGCGGTGTTGGGGGCGAACATCCTGACACTCAAGGACGCGATCGACGCGGGCATCGACTTCTCCAGCGTGCCCGTGTACCTCGTCGGTGTCGTCGTCGCGGCGGTGTCGGGCTATGCGAGCATCCGCCTGCTGCGCTATGTTGCCGACAAGGGCCGTTTCGGCGCGTTTGCCTATTACTGCTGGGCCGCCGGCGTGCTGACGCTGGTGCTCACGATTCTGCACTAATTTTTGATTCTGAGGTGAATCATGGCACAACAGAAGAAAAAAACCACCACAACGAAAAAGAAAACGACGGGTTCGTCCCGCTCCTCGTCTTCCGGCAAGCGCACGGCGAAGAAGAATCAAAAGCGCCCCATCCGCCGCGAGGTCGCGGGCGCGATCCTGCTGGTGCTGGCGCTGTGCCTGGGCTTTAGCTATTTCCAGTCGGGCGCGTGGCTGCTCGATCAGCCGGCGAAGCTGTGCCGGTCGCTCTTTGGCTGGGGCTATTACCTCGTCGCGCCCGCACTGCTGCTGGGGAGCTACATTCTGCTCTTCCACCGTGGGCGGAACGTCGCGTCCTGCCTTGTCGGCACGGCGCTGCTGCCGGTCGTGTTCGGCGCGATCATGCACATCGCCCTCTGCAAGGAGAAGTATGTCAACATGGATGGCATCTTGAAGCTTCTGTGGACGAGCGGCAACGCGCTCGAGTCCGGCGGCGCGGTGTCTGCATCGCTTGCGATCATGCTGGTGCTGCTGGTGAAAAAGGTGCTGGCGATGGTCCTGCTCGTCGTGCTGTTCGTCGCGTTTTTGATGATGGCGTTCCGCTTGACGCCTGCCGCCGTGATCGAGGCCGTGCGCTCGCACGAGCGCGTGCCCTATGAGCCAGTGGAGGAAGAGGACCTTCCGCCGCAGCGCACCCATGTGCCGCGCCGCAGTGCGCCGGTCCACACGCCGGACGCCGCCATCGACATTCCGCTCGACGGCGAGGAGCGCGTCATCAAGAAAAATCCCACGGGCGGCTTCTTCCGCAAGAAGTCCGATAATATCAAGAGCCCCGACGAGCTGTTAGCGGGCGGAAGTGCCGCGGAGACAAAGATCGCTGCACCCGTTTCGCCTGCCGCCGCGCCGTCCGCACCCGTTAAGCCTGTGACGGTGGAGGCTGACGACTTCGACCTGCCGCCGTTTGATACAGCGCCGAGCGCGCCCGCGCCGGTCGTCCCGGCACCCGCACCTGTGATGCACACGCCGTTTGCCGCGCCCACGCCGAGCGTGCAGAGCGCACCCGTCGCCGCAGCCGCAGCAGCAACGACGGTTCCCGCCGTGCTGACCGACAAGCAGGAGGACAAGCTCCGCCGCGCCGAGGTCGATGCCGCGCGCGAGGAGGTCACGCGCGAGATCGAGGGCAGCGACGCGCAGCCCCAGCCGCCTGCATATCAGTATCCGCCCATCACGCTCTTAAAAGAGGGCAGCGTGACGAACGCCGCTGAGGCGGGCGCGGAGCTGCGCAACAACTCCCGCCGCTTGGCGCAGACGCTCACGAGCTTCGGCGTGGACGCCCAGCCGGGCGATGTGGTGCGCGGCCCGTCGGTCACGCGCTATGAGTTCACGCTCAGTCAGGGCGTGAAGCTCTCGAAGATCACAAATTTGCAGGACGATATCGCCCTTGCGCTGGGCGCGAGCGGCGTGCGCATCGCGCCCATCCCCGACAAGATCTCCGTCGTGGGTGTCGAGGTGCCGAACAAGCTTGTTTCGCCCGTCAGCATCCGCACGGTGCTCGAATCCACGGAGTTCACCACCCATCCTTCCACCACGGCCTTCGCCGTCGGCAAGGACATCAGCGGCAAGAACATCGTCGGGAATATCTCGAAGCTTCCGCACGTGCTCATCGCCGGTACGACAGGCTCCGGTAAGTCCGTGTGCACAAACTCGCTGATCGTCTCGATGCTCTATAAGTCGACGCCCGAAGAGGTGCGCTTCATCATGGTCGACCCGAAGATGGTCGAGCTTGCGCCCTACAACGGCATCCCGCACCTGCTCATCCCCGTCGTCACCGACCCGAAAAAGGCTGCGGGCGCGCTGCAATGGGCCGTGTACGAGATGATGAAGCGCTACAAGATGTTCTCCGAGCACAACGTCAAGGACCTTGCCTCCTACAATAAGGTGGCGGAGACGGACGAAACGCTCAAAAAGCTGCCGAGCGTCGTTGTCGTCATCGACGAGCTGGCCGACTTGATGCTCGTCGCGGCGAAGGAGGTCGAAGAGTCGATCTGCCGCGTAGCGCAAATGGGCCGCGCCGCGGGCATGCACCTGGTTATCGCGACGCAGCGTCCGTCCGCGGACGTCATCACGGGCCTGATGAAGGCCAACATCCCGAGCCGCATCGCGTTCGCGGTCGCCTCCGCGATGGAATCGCGCATCATCCTCGACACCGCGGGCGCGGAAAAGCTCGTGGGCCGCGGCGATATGCTCTATGCCCCGCTCGGCGAGGGCAAGCCCAAGCGCGTGCAGGGCTGCTTTATCTCGAGCGAGGAGATCGAGCGCGTGGTCAACTTCGTCAAGGAAAACGGCGAGACGGACTACGACGAATCCGTTATCGACAAGATCAACGCCGCCGTCGCCGAAAAGGAGAAGGGCAACGCCAAGGGAGGCGGCAATGCCGCGCCTGATCAGAACGCCGCCGACGATGTGGATGAGCTGCTCCCCGCCGCGATCGACGTGGTCATGGAGACGGGTCAGGCGTCCGTCTCGATGCTCCAGCGCCGCTTGAAGCTCGGCTATTCGCGCGCGGCGCGCATCGTCGACGAGATGGAGACGCGCGGCATCGTGGGCCCGTTCGAGGGCTCGAAGCCCCGCCAGCTGCTTATCACGAAAGAGCAGTGGCAGGAGCTCAAGATGAAGGGCGCCTACGGCGCAGCGCCGCCGGAAGCGGAAGAGCTTCCGCCGCCGGACGAGGAAAACTGAACAAAGCGAAAGCACCGCAGATGAAATTCATCTGCGGTGCTTTTTTGTGCGTGTTTGGTTCCCCGCGCACAGGAGTCGCATAGACTGTCGGGGAAGAAAAAATGGGGGAGGAGATCGACATGGCCTATTCCGACAGGGAGCTGCTCGCACGCCTCATCGAGTGCGAAGCGGGCGGCGAGGGCGAGAATGGGATGAAAGCCGTGGCGAGCGTCGTGATGAACCGTGTGCGCTCGACGGGCGGCGAATACGCGCGCGTGGGGCAGGGCAGCATCCGCAAAATCATCTTTCAGCCGGGGCAGTTCGTCTGCGCGAGCGAGACCGAGCGCGGCAGCTACAACCCGCAGAACATCTACAACATGCGTCCGACTGAAATTCATTATGAGATCGCGGATTGGGCCATTGCCGGCAACCGATTGAACGGCCTTGGAACGGCGCTGTGGTTCTTTAACCCGTTTTCGCCCTCCTGCCGCGCGAATTTTCCTTCAAATGTGGGGACGTTCGTCATGCGTATCGGCGACCACTGTTTTTATAACCCCACCGCCGCGTATTACGACACCTGAGAAAAGCAAATCAGCAGCAACGGGAAAGGGAGAGGACGTTTTTATGATCCAGATGGGAAAAAGCATGCCGTGCCTTTATGAGCAGATGGCTGCCGTGCCCGCCATGGCGAGCGCGCAGCAGAGCGGCAACAGCAATAATAGCAGCAATAATAGCAGTAATAACAACAGTAACAACAACGTGAGCCAGAGCTATGAGGAAATGCTTGGAGGATCGTCGGGGGCGGGAGGCATGTCGCTCGTGCCGCAGGGCGGCGCGAGCGGGCAGTTCCAGCCCACGCCCGACGAGATCGAAGAGTCTCGGACGGTCGACAAGATGGCCTACAATTCGTGGAAGGGGATGCTCGCGCGCAACATCGGCCGCGCAGTCATCGTGAGCTTCCTCGTCGGTTCGCAGAACACGGTCGTGGCGGTCGGCACGCTACAGGAGGTCGGAAACGACTATATCACGCTGTTTCACCCCGGCCGCAGCGCCTACATCACCGCCGACATCTACTCCATCCGCTTCGTGGAGTTCCCGCAGGGGAACAACGTGATCACACTCAACTAAAAAGGGACGCTTTCGCGTCCCTTCATTTTTGCTTTTGCGTTCACAGACGCAAAGAATTTTGATCGTCGATCGCCGCGACCAGCGCGTGGCGATCGACACCTCTCGCTCCGCGCGTGTCGCAGCCGCCAGCGGCGGCAAGGCGCAAAGCGGAGTGTGGTCTTTCTCAAAAAAGCGGCTTTACCGCTTTTTTGAAGTACTTAGAATCTTCTTCTCCGCCCGCGGTAGCCGCTGCCGGCTCTGCCGCGGCGGCGGTGGCCGTAGCGACGGCGGCGGGAGAACATCGTCACATAGACGACGAGCGCGACGATCAGCAGTACGACCGCGATCAACAGAATGCGGACGAGCGGCTTTGCGAAAAAGTCAGACACCCTGCGCTGTGCCGTCAGGAACCACGAGGCCGATACATCGTTCAGCGCTAAGAGGTCCGTCTCGGCGTAGACCTTACCATTGTAGGAGAGCGTCAGCTTGCCGAGCACGTCGCCCGCGGAAACGGGCGCGTCGGCCGTGTCGTTCGTGAGCGTCACGGTGCGCTCAAGCATGTCGGGCTCGACATTGTCGGGCAGCAGGCAGGCGATATCCTCCGCCGCGTGGGTCGAAACGTAGCTCGCCTCGCTCGAAAGCGCGACGGGCACCTCCTGCACAAGGTCGGAGGAGGAGAGAATGTCGCGGAGGACAAAGTTGTCAAAGCCCCAGTCGAACATGCGCGACGTTTCGGAGAAGCTGCGCGTCTGGATGGTCACACCGTCCTCGAGCGTCACGCGCTCTGCGCCCAGCACCACGCTGATCATGTGGCGGCTGCCGCGCAGGGCGGACGAAATGAGGCAGTAGCCCGCCTCGGGTGTCGAGCCGGTCTTGATGCCCTGCGCGTCGCGGTACACATAACCGCGGGCGCGCCAGTTGGAAATGAGAAAGTTCGTCGAATGCAGCTCACGCGGCTTGTCGGTCATGTTCGTGGCGGGCACGGTGTAGCTCTTGGAGTTGCAGATCTCCATGAATTTGTCATGCTTCAGCGCCTCGCGCGTGATGAGGTAGAGGTCCCACGCGGTCGTGTAGTGCTGGGAATTGTGAAGACCCGTGGCGTTGGCAAAGTGCGTGTGCTCGCAGCCAAGCTCCGTCGCGCGCTCGTTCATGCGCGCGACAAAGGCGTCGACCGAGCCGTAGAGCGTTTCGCCCAAAATGTTGCACGCCTCGTTCGCCGAGACGATGAGCATGCAGTTGAGCAGCTGCTCGACCGTCATCGTTTCGCCGGGGACGATGTTCGCCGTGCTGCCGTCGCTCGACAGCCCCTCGAACGCCGATTCCGTCGCAGTGACGGAGTCGGTCAGCGCGATCTTGCCCTCGTCGATGGCTTCAAACACCAGCAGCGCGACCATCACCTTTGTGAGCGACGCGGGGAAGTTCTCCTGATGGGCGTTTTTCTCGTAGAGAATTTCGCCCGTGTCGGCCTCAATGAGAAGGCCGGCCTTCGCGTCGAGTGTGAAGTCCTCATAGGCGTCGGCGCTCGTCAGTGAAAAGAGCGGGAGCAGGAGCGCAAAAGATAAAAAAAGTGAAAACCAGCGGCGTTTTTTCATGGAAATATACCTCGTTGTATGATACAATCAAATAGAATACAGTGAAGAGGAGCGCGCCGTTCGGCACGCTTCGACATCAGTATAGCAAAAAAGGCAGGCGAGCGCAACCGTGGAAAAGCAAGAAAAGAAAACCAAAGTCAGCGGCGTCTACCTTGTGCTCGCCGCGCTGACGGTGCTGTTCGCCGTTTCACTCGTTTTTCTGCACAAAACGGCCTACGAGGGTGCCTCGCACGGGAATTACACCGTGACGACGCAGGACAAGACCGACGAGATCACCGCGCCCACGCGCGTTGTGACGCTTGTGAACGTCAATACCGCGACGGCGGAGGAGCTTGAAACGCTGACGGGCATCGGCCCGTCGCTCGCGCAGGCGATCATCGACTACCGCGCAGAGCACGGCGATTTTACGGCGGCGGAGGACCTTTTGAACGTCAAGGGCATCGGAGAGGCGAAGCTCGAGGGATTCCGCGCGGAGATCACATTCACGGAGGAGGATGGCAATGAAAATTCTGGTGGTTGACGACGAGCAGCTTCTCGTCAAGGGCATGAAATTCAATCTGGAAAACGAGGGCTACACGGTCGAGACCGCCTACGACGGCGCGACCGCCATCGACATGGCGAAAAGCGGCGGGTTTGACCTCATCATCCTCGATCTGATGATGCCGCAGGTGGACGGGCTGACGGCCTGCATGCGCATCCGCGAATTTTCCAATGTGCCCATCATCATGCTGACCGCCCGCAGCGAGGACGCCGACAAGATCATCGGCCTTGAGTCCGGCGCGGACGACTATATCACAAAGCCGTTCAACATCTTGGAGCTCAAAGCGCGCATCCGCGCGCTGCTGCGCCGCGCGAACGCCGCACCGCAGCAAAAGCAGCCTGAAACGCTCCTGTTGACCGCGGGCGGCATCACGCTCGACCCCGAGCAGCGCGTCGCCGTCAAAAACGGCGAGATCGTCGAGCTCACGGCCAAGGAATACGACCTCATCGAGCTTCTTGTCAAGAATCCGCGCCGCGTTTACTCGCGCGAAAATCTGATGGACCTCGTCTGGGGCTACACCTACGCAGGCGACTACCGCACAGTGGATGTGCACATCCGGCGGCTTCGCGAAAAGCTCGAGGAAAACCCCGCCGCGCCGCAGCACATCCTGACCAAATGGGGCGTGGGGTACTACTTGAAGGACTGATTTCCCACTAAAAGAAAGAGAAGGGGGGCAGCGCCGTGCAGATGCATGCGAGCCTGCAGCGAAAATTCAGCTTCAGCTATATCGCCATCATTCTGGCGGTGCTGATCCTGCTGAACACGTATCCGCTCATCACGTCGGAAAACCTGACGTTCCGCTCTAAGCAGAGCTCGCTGCAGGGCAGCGTCTCGGTGATGGTGACGGCGCTCTCCGGCCTTGAGGAGCTGAGCGAGGAAAACGTCGCGGGTGCGATGACGCTCGTGGAGGAGACGGGCATCTCCCGCGTGCTTGTGACGGACGCCTCGGGCCGCGTGCTGTATGACACGCGCGAAACCGACGGCGCGATCGGCCGCTACGCCTTTTATACAGAGCTTGTGCAGGCGCTTCGCGGAGAAGACGTCTTTTACACCGAATTTTCGGACAAGGCGTTCAAAAGCCGCGCGGCCTCGCCGGTCATCTACCACAGCCAGACCATCGGCGCGGTGTATGCCTACGAATACGACACCGAGCAAGCGGAGCTGCTGCTGTCCCTGCAGCGCAATCTCCTGACGATTTCGGCGGTCGTGCTGGTGTTCGCCGGCGGGATCAGCGTACTCTTATCCCGTGTGCTGACGCGGCGCTTCGGCGTACTGACCGACGCCATCCGCAAGATGCGCGAGGGCTCGTACAGCCACCGCGCCGAGGTCGGCGGGCACGACGAGATCAGCGAGCTCGCCGCCGAGTTCAACGACATGGCTGACCGGTTGCAAACGACGGAGGACGCTCGCCGCCGCTTCGTGTCGGACGCGAGCCACGAGCTCAAAACGCCGCTGGCCGGTATCAGGCTTCTGTCCGACTCCATTTTGCAGACGGAGAACATGGACGCGCAGACCGTGCGCGAATTTGTCGGTGATATCGAGCAGGAGTCCGAGCGCCTGGCGCGCATCACGGAAAATCTGCTGCGCCTGACGCGCCTGGACAGCGGCATGCTGCCCGAGGCGCAGCGCGTCGACCTCTCATCCGTGATGACGCGCGTGGTGCGCATGCTGCGCCTTGTGGCCGAGGAAAAGCAGGTCGACCTCTCATATGAAATTCGCCGCGAGGGACAGACCCTTGCGAGCGAGGATGAAATTCACGAAATCATCTACAACCTGACGGAAAACGCCATCAAGTATAACCGCCCCGGCGGCTTTGTGAAGCTGCTGCTCGCGGGGGATGAAAAGGACTGCCTTCTCACTGTCAGCGACAATGGCATCGGCATTCCGGAGGGGGACATGCCCCGCATTTTCGACCGCTTCTACCGCGTGGACAAGATGCGCTCACGCGCCGCAGGCGGTACAGGCCTTGGCCTTTCCATCGCCGCCGACACGGCGCGCCGCCGCGGCGGCAGCATCGAGGTCCGCGCCCGCGAGGGCGGCGGCACGGTGTTTACCGTGCGCCTGCCGCGCTGCGAAGAGGGAGGGGATGAGACATGAGAAGACGTCTTTCCCTGACTGCGGCATTAGTCCTCCTGCTTTCGCTTCTCTGCGCCTGCGCGGCCCAGCACGCGCAGGAAATGGACGAGAACGGCTACGAGCTCTATTTTCTCAGCGATCCCAACTCCGCGGGCGGCGGCGACGCCATCCGCACGCAGGAAAAGCGTCTGACGCTCGACGGCGCGATGGAGACCGAAGACTGTGTCCGCGCGCTGATGGAGGCGCTGCTCGCAGGGCCCGACGAGCCGTCGCTCTCGTCGCCCATCCCGGAGGGAACGGCGCTCAAGTCGCTCAAGGTGTCGGGCCGCCGCGCGCAGATCGACCTGAGCGCACAGTATGCGCGCCTGACGGGCATCGACCTGTCGCTCGCTGACTACTGCATCACGCTGACGCTGACGCAGCTGCCGAATGTGAACGCTGTGAGCATCACGGCGGACGGGCGCGAGCTGCCGTACCGCGAGACGCAAGTGCTGCTCTCGGCGGATACGCTGCTTTCCTCGCGTGAGAGTGGCCTGCGGCCGATCACCGTGTTGCTTTATTTCCTCGACAGCAAGACAGGCGAGCTGCGCGCCGAGCAGCAGACGCTCGCGCTCTACGAGGGCCAGACGCGCGTGAACGCGCTGCTAGAAGCGCTCGCGCAGGGGCCGGAGGACGATTCGCTCGTCTCGCTCCTGCCGGAGGACTTTGCGGTCATCTCCTCTCGCATCGAAAACGGCGTGTGCTATCTGAATCTCCCTGCGAGCGGCTCACTGCCGGAGAACGAGGCGGAGCGCGATTTGATGCTGAGCGCGCTCGAGCAGTCCATTTTGTCGCTCGGCGGCGTGGACGAGGTGCAGTTTTTGATCGAAGGCTCGGCCGAGCCCGACGGCTACCGGTAAAAAAGGCCCTCCGCAGAAATGCGGAGGGCCTTATCATATCTTGCGCTATTTTACGCTCACTCGCGCGCGAGCATCGCCGCGCCGATCACGCCCGCGCGGTAGCCGAGCGTGCAGAGCTCGATGCGCGTGTGCGAGACGGCATAGCGCGAGCCGAACGAACGCTCGCGCACCCTTTCGCGCAGCGGCAGGAGCAGCGCGTCGCCCTGATTTGCTACGCCGCCCGAGAGGGCCAGCACTTCGGGAAAGAAAATGTTGACAAGATTTGTGAGCCCGCAGGCCAGATGCTCGATGTAGTCCTCCACGACTTGCGCGCCCGCCTCGTCGCCGCGCTCCTTGGCGAGAAACGCTGTGCGGCCGTCGGCACCGCCCTGTTCCGCGGCAATCGCGTGCAGCAGGCTCTCGGGGTGCGCGGCCATGGTGCGCTTCGTGTCGCGGATCAGCGCCGTGGCGGAGGAGTAGGCCTCGAAGCATCCGCGGCTGCCGCAGGTGCACTCTTCGCCGTTTTCCGCGATGACCATGTGGCCGATCTCGCTCGCCGCGCCCGTGTAGCCTGTCAGGAGCTTGCCGCCGAGCACCACGCCGCCGCCGACGCCCGTGCCGAGCGTGACGACGATGGTGCTCTCCGCGCCGCGGCCACAGCCGAACAGCGCCTCGCCCAGCGCCGCGGCGTTTGCGTCGTTGCCGAGGTGGATGGGAAGCGCAGTGTGCGCGCGCAGCGCGCTTCGCAGGTCGAAGTTCACAAAATTCAGGTTCGCCGCAAAGCGCACGATGCCGCTCGCGTCGTCCACCGTGCCGGGGCAGCCGACGCCCACGCCGCCGACGGTGTCCTCGCCGATAGAGAGCTGCGCGATGACCTGACCGATGCGTCCCGCGACCGCCTCGGGGCCGAGATCGACGCGCGTCGGGATAGAATGCTCCTTTAAGATCTCGCCCTCTGCGCTCACGAGTGCGCCCTTGATGTTCGTGCCGCCGAGGTCGATGCCGATATAGTTCATAAAAACGCCCCTCCCGGGTGAAATGTGTCCTCATTGTATGCCGCGGCGACAGAAAATGCAAGAGCTCGCACGGGGAAAAAGTTTCTTAAAAAAATCATAAGGGTGAAACTTTTTGGAAGATTTCTCGTCTAAGAGAATGTACGGAACGAAAAAAGCTCCGCATAATCAAGATGGAAAGAAGACGATGAAAGGAGAAACAAAATGAACCGCTGGGGACTAATGAGTGCCCTCGCACTTGCCGCCGCGCTGTTGCTCGCGGGCTGCGGAGGCGACTGCGGGCTTGACGATGACGACAGCGCCGACGAGCTGCAGATCACCTACGAAGACATCTGTGAGAGGAATAAGATCTCTGCGCTGCTTGAACGGCACAAGGTGGTGACTATTGTACGGGAGAGCACAGACAGCAGCAACGGCGGTCAGGACGTCAAGAGCACTGACCAGTACACGCGCGACGAAGAAGGCCGGCTGCAAAGCTGGAGCCACGGCTGGTATTATGATGAGTACGGCGCAGACGATATTTATAGCCTGAATGTCTGCCTGGATGAAGTGCCGGACGGTATGTGCATTATCGCTGGAACAAATGATGACGGCAGCGCTCGAATTGCCAGTGTGATCGCCTGCGGAACGGATGAGTGGTACGAAGAAAGTACCGCGCGGGAACCGTTTTTGCCCGTGGCCGGTGACGGTATCACGGTGGAGGTCAAAGAGCCGTATGAGCAGGACGGCCAGCTCGTGTTTCCAATCAAACATTATATCACCGACGATGACACTGACTACTCGCTGCGATGGCTCTATGTCGATCCAACCTCCGATGACCTGATATCGATCAAGTCGGAGCGGCACAGAAAAGACTTGCAGGGAAAAGACACCTGCTTTGCCACGGGAAGCTATACGTTCAGCTATGATCGCCCTTATGAACCGGAGGAAGACCTCTACGCGCTGATGCTGTCGGACGATGTTCCCAAGCATGAAATCACGCTCGTGTGGGACCCGGGCACCGCGCAGGAGCACGAGCAGCACTTTACCGTGCCGAGCGCAGCGTACTTTTCCCCAGAGAGTGGTAAGGGCGTCATGCTTTACTACGACGCCGCCATGACGCAGGAGTATCAAACCCCTGAGATCGAGTGGCCGGACGGCGAAAGCACGACCGTCTATGTGAAAAGCGGCGATCAAGACTGACGGGAGATGAGAGAGGAGAGCACACCATGAAAAGCTGGAAGAGAGCCGTCACCGTTGCTTTATGCGCTGCGAGCTTACTTGCAGGCTGTGGAGGCGACTGTGGGCTGAAAGATGGCGAGGATTATACCGTCGAGGATCTTCGAGGGATCAATATACCCCTTGCACTGCTCGAAAGACATGAGGTCGTGACGGTGAATGTACAGTACACCGATGAAAATGGCGATGTGACTTATACCGCCAGAGTGCAGTACACCCGTAATGCGGATGGAAATGTCGTGTCCTGGGGGCATTATGGGTATGATCCGAGCGAGAATTATCCGGTCAGTGCAAAAGAGCGCTGGACGCAGGCAAACGGAAAAGTGTATCTGGATCGATCATCGAACGAAGAGAGAACGATGATGACCTGCTTCACCAAAATAGATTACGAGATGTATGTTCTTGCTGATCTGCCCGCAATTGCGGAATTTGAGATGGGCACCGAGGAGAGCGAGGAAACGATCGGATTACAGAATGGTGTGTACCTGCTCTCCGGGAGTGTGACATATCCGAACCTTGGCGGTTATCACAGCAAGACGCTCTACGAAGTTGAACCTGGATCCGGCGAGCTTCACGCCATGACAGTGACTGATCATGCTGCGGATGATGAGGCCTTTGACGGCAAGATGCGCTACACTTGGAGCTACGATGAGCCCTACGCGCCTGAGCGTGACCTTGCGGGCGAAGCACTGCACGAGACCGACAGTGCTGACACCTGCCTGCTGACGCTCATCTACGACCCCGGCACAGCGGACGAGGAAACACAGCAGTACCGCGTGACGCGCGGCAGCTATGCCATGTTTGCCTGCCGTACCGGCAGCAATATCTATTATGATGCAGCGTTGAGTCAGGAGATCGACTATCAGGCGGGCATCGACACGAGCGGCGGCAGCGCGACGGTCTACATCGTGCCGCTGGAAGAAAACCGTTAAAAAGAATTTGAAACGCGGGCGTAAGTCCGCACCCAAATAAGGAGGAAACCAAGGTGAAAAACTGGAAGAAAGCAAGCATTGCCGCGCTTTGTGTCGCGGTACTTCTTGCCGGCTGCGGCACGCAGGGCGGCAAGGACGATGGAAACGGCGGCAAGGACGACACGCCGATGGACGTGACGCTCGAAACGCTGCGCGAGGTCAACGCTCCGCGTGTGCTGCTTGCAAAGTACGACGCCGTGACCGTGAACATTCAGGGCACCGACCGGGACGGCGAGGTGGCCTACACCGCAAGATTGCAGTACACGGACGGGGGCGACAGCACGATCCTCATGTCCTCGCACTACAGCTATACCGCCAACAGCGGCCCGGGCGAGGATGAGCTGTGGAGCCAGGGGCGTGGCGGCCTGTATGCCACGCGCATGGCGAGCGACGACACCGCAAGCCTGAACATCTATCCCATTCCGGGCGAGGGGACGGAGTATCTCCTTGACATACTGCCGCAGTGCGCCAATCCCGCTGCCAAAAACGCCGAGGAAACGCTCGACGAGCGCAGCGAGCAGGACGGCGCAGTGCTGCTCTCGACCACCACGCGCTTTGACGATCAGGACGACTACTACTATACCACCCTCTACTACGCCGATCCCGAGACGGGCGAGCTGCTTGCCATGTCCGTGACCGACTACATCGAGGACGGCGAGGGCGGCGCGACGGAGATGGGCACGACACTCTACAACTGGAGCTACGATGAACCCTACAAAACAGAACCCTACAAGTCAGGCCGCTACCTTCTGAACGATGTCGTGTACGCGACGGACGACACGAGACCCGCCTGCCTGCTGACGGTCTGCCTCCCCGCGAAAGAAGGGGGCGAAGACTGGTGGGTGAATGAATACCATGTGGCGAGGGGGACGTATGTCAACATCTGCTGCCGCAGCGGTTGCACGCTCTACGCGGACGCGGCGCTGACGCAGCCCATCGACGACACCGTGTCCATCGACACAAGTGGCGAAGAAATGACGGTCTACGTCGTGCCCGACGTGCCGCTGAACTAAAACGGCATGAACTTAAAAAAGCGGCGGATCAAAAAATCCGCCGTTTTTTTTCAAAAAGGATGAAACATTTTTCGATAAATTCCGTCTAAATAATACAGGAAAAGGCTCGGTGCGAGAATTAAGGAACTCTTAAATAATTTGTAACCAAATCGCGCCTGATTGTAACGACTTCCTCATAAGATGAGATTATAATGGACCCAAGATTAAAATTGAGGAGAAACTGCGATGGCAAATGACCAGAAGCCCGTCATTTCGGTGCGAAAGCTCCGAAAGGTGTACATGATGGGGCAGGAGCACGTGGTCGCACTGCACAATATTGACCTCGACATCCCGCGGGGCGAGGTGTGCTGCATCTTCGGCACGTCCGGCAGCGGCAAATCGACGCTGCTCAACCAGCTGGCGGGACTCGAAAAGCCCACGCGCGGCGTGGTGCGCATCGGCGGCGTGCCGATCTCGCGGCTGAACGAAAATCAGCTCGCGGCCTTCCGGCAGAAGCATATCGGCTTCGTCTTCCAGTCCTACAACCTGCTGCCGGAGCTGACGGCGGCGGAAAACGTGGCCATGCCGCTGATGTTCAAGGGCATCGACCCGGATGTGCGGCTGCTGGAGGCGAAGAAAATGCTCTGCCGCGTGGGACTGAAGGACCGCATGGACCACTTTCCAAACCAGATGTCCGGCGGACAGCAGCAGCGCGTGGGCATCGCGCGCGCGTTCGTCACGCATCCCGAGGTCGTGTTCGCCGACGAGCCGACCGGCAACCTCGACTCGAAGACGACGAAAGAGGTCATGCACATGATCCGCGGCTTTGCCAAGCGCTTCCACCAGACGATCGTGCTCGTCTCCCACGATCCGGAGATGACCGAGTATGCCGACCGCATCGTCACGCTCATCGACGGCAGGATCGTCAGCAACGTAGAAAATCAGGTCAAGGCGGAGATCGACGCCGCACCTTATATCGAATAACGGAGGAAATCGAACATGAAACGCATCTCAAGATCCCTGCTCTCGCTCTGCCTTGCCCTTGTGCTGTGCGCAGCGCTGCTGCCTGTGAATGACGCCAAAGCGACGGGCGGAGGCACGACGGCACGGGCGGGAACCAGCTTTCTGATCACCGGCTACCGGGCCAGCAGAAGCAGCATTTACACCGGCGATACGGTGGATATCACGGTCTACTTATCCCGCACGGACGGCAGCAACGATTCGATCCGCGTCGTGCGCGGCCTTGACAGCTTTCAGGACGGCACGGCGAGCGCCGTTGCAAGCGGACAGAACGGCGAATATACCATTACGTTCACCGGCCTGACCTACACCGGCGACAGCGGCAAGCAGCTTGCCTTTACCATTTATTATGAAGGCAACGGCGGCGGCTATCAGGACGGCAACACCGTTCCGGTGCGCGAGTGCGTGCCCTACACCGAGCCGACGCCCGCCCCCGAGCCGGCGCCGGAAGTGATTCCCGAGCCGCGCGCCGTCTTCAACTCCGACGGCACGAGCACGTCTATTGCCGCGGGCGAGACAAAGACCATCACCGTTTACATCCAGAACGCCGGCACGACCGCCATGCGCGACCCTATCCTGACGCTCAAATCCTCCGGATCGCTTCTCATCATGGGCAGCCAGGACTACATGCTCGACGATATCCGCGCGGGCCGCGACACGGCCGTCACTGTGACGGTCAAAGCGCCCGACAAGATCGAATCCCAGATGCAGACGATCGACGCGAGCCTGTCGTTCTACTATGACAACGGCACGCAGCTCACCGGCGGCAGCGCCAGCGGCAGCGTGAACGTTCTCTCCACCGTTACCAAGGATACGAAGGACGAGGAGACCATTGCGAGCCCCACGCCCATCGTCATTCTCTCGAAGTACAACTACGGCGGTTCGTCCGTTGCGGCGGGCTCAAGCACGAACCTGAGCTTCTCGTTCACGAACACCAGCAAGACCATCAAGATCGAAAACGTCATGGTCACCGTCACCGGCGGTCAGGACCTGATGCTCAACGGCTCGACGAACACGTTCTACTTTGAATCTGTCGCCGCGAGCGGCAGCAAGACCGTCACCGTGCCGATGAAGGCCGCACAGCTCATCAGCGCAAGCGCGCAGGACGTCAAGATCGACGTGACCTATGAATATGTTGACCAGAACGCAAGAAAGTCGGGCAACGCCACGCTGTCGCTGAGCGTTCCTCTTTACCAGCCCGACCGCTTCGAGCTGAGCGAGCCCAAGGCCGCCTACACCGGCTATGTCGGCGAGGAAACGAGCCTGACGATCGACTATGTCAACAAGGGCAAGAGCGCCATCAGCAACGTCGAGGCGACCATCTCCGGCGATATTGATTCTCCCACGCCTTATCAGCGCGTCGGCACGATCGACGGCGGCAAGAACGGCACCATCGCCTTTGCCGTGACCCCGCAGCTGGAGGGCGAGAATCAGGTCAAGATCGTCATTACCTACGAAGATTCCAACGGCAACACGAAAGAGCGTGTATTTGAAGCCACGGTCGAGGCCATGGCCTATGAGCCGTCTGACCCCGGCATGGACGATCCCGGCATGATCGACCCCGAGCCGCAGAGCACCTTCCCGTGGAAGTACGTCATCATCGCGGGGGTCGCCGCGCTCATCGTCCTTCTCATTGTGCTGCGCATCCGCAAGAAGAAAGCCAAGCAGAAGGCCGAGCAGGCCCTCTGGGACAAGTGGGACGAAGAGGAGATCGCCGAAGAGAAGAAGGAGGCAGCGGACGCCGCGGCGAAGGAGACTGCGGCCACGGGTGCTGAGGAGCAGAACAAATGAGATTCGCAGACATCCTGAAAATGTGCTTCGACAGCCTGTCGCGGCGCAAGGGGCGCACGATCCTGACGGTGCTGGGTGTGTTCATCGGCTGCACGTCCATCATCGTGATGGTCTCCATCGGCGCGGGCATGCAGGAGTCCTACGATCAGATGCTCAAAAATATGGGTGACCTCTCCATCATCGAGGTCTACCGCGGCTACAACCAGAATACCGGCACGCAGACGGAGAGCAAGCTCGATGAGAAGGCGGTGGAGAGCTTCCGCGAGATCGCGGGCGTGCAGGCCGTCATGCCCAAGGCAGGCCTTGATAACTACAACATTTCGTTCAAGGCGGGCATCAACGATCGCTACAGCGCCGCCTGGGGCAACTTTGCCGGCATTGACGTGAGCGCCCTTGAGGACATGGGCTTTGAGCTGATCGCGGGCCGCTATCCGCAGAGCAGCGACGAGGTGGTCGTGGGCCAGTACTTTGCCTACACCTTTAAGGATACCCTGATGCCGGATGGCAGAAATTATGTCGACCGATATAACTGGGACGAAAACGGCAATATCGACACGGAAAATGTCCCCGACCCGTTCTTTGACCCGCTCAAGACGGACGTGAAGATGCTCCTGACCTCCTGGGACGACTCCGGCAATGAGACGACGCCCTACAGCGTCGATCTCAAGGTCGTGGGCATTCTGAAGGAAGATCGGGGCAAGGGCTACGAGACGAACGACGGCGTGATGATGGACATCAATGCGCTCAAAGCGCTTATTCAGGACCTGACCGGCAAGACCGACACGAAGTTCGAGTATTCGTCCATCAATGTCAAGGCCGAGAGCCTTGACGCCGTGGCGGACGTGGAGCAGTCCATCAAGGACTTGGGCTACAGCACCTATTCCATGCAGAGCATGCGCGACGAGCTCAACAAGCAGACCCGCCAGATCGAGCTGATGCTCGGCGGTCTCGGCGCGATCTCGCTTTTTGTCGCGGCCATTGGCATTACGAACACGATGATCATGTCCGTCTCCGAGCGCACGAAGGAGATCGGCATCATGAAGGCGCTTGGGTGCTATGTGCGCGATATCCGCGCGATGTTTTTGATGGAGGCGGGCAGCATCGGACTTCTCGGCGGCGTGCTGGGACTCCTTTTCAGCTATATCATCTCTGTCGGCATCAATCTCTTCTCCTTCGGCGCGTTCGGCGGCGGAGGAGTGACGTGGGAGCTTATCAAGCAGGCGCTCATCGGCGGAGAGAACGTGACGCGCGTTTCCGTCATCAAGCCTGAGCTTATCATCTTTGCACTGGTGTTCTCAGTGATGGTCGGATTGGTGTCCGGTTATCAGCCCGCGAACAAGGCGGTCAAGATCTCCGCGCTCGAAGCCATCCGAAACGAATAAGAAAAACGCAGTATTTTGCAAGAAGGCGGCGTCCTGGACCGGACGCCGCCTTCTTTTGTAAAAAGTGCGATATTGCAATTGGCAACCGTCAAACGCAGATCCACCGTTCCCTATTATGCCGCGGCGGGAACATGGGTCATTTATGCGCTGCTGTTCCCGCTCTACCGCGTACCGCATTTCCTCTTTGTGGCGGTCGTGTCGGGTGTGGTGTTCTTCATCATGAACGCCGTGTGCGGCACGGTCGAAGTCACGGTGCCCGACCCGCCGAAAAAGGAAGAGAGCACCGGGAATCCGGAGCTTGACAAGATGATCCGGGACGGCAATCTTGCCATCTCCGAGATGAAGCGGCTCAACACGTCCATCAAGGATGAGAAGATCTCCACCGACATCGACCGGCTCGAGGACCTGAGCGCGAAAATTTTCGCGCAGATCAAATCCGACCCGTCGAAGCTGCCGCAGATCCGCAAGTTCATGGACTACTACCTGCCCACGACCCTTAAGCTCTTGAACGCCTATGACCGTATGGGCGCGCAGGGCGTGAGCGGCGAGAACATCGACGCGACCATGCAGCGCGTGGAGAGTATGATGGGCACGATCGTTACGGCTTTTGAAAAGCAGCTCGACATGCTCTTCGGCAGCGAGGCGATGGATATTTCCGCCGATATCACGGTGCTTGAGAACATGATGAAGCGCGAGGGGCTCAGTGAGGACGACGGTGAGCTGCATGCCGAGTCCGGCACGGCGACCGCCTCGCAGGACGACATCAAGCTCGAGCTATAAAGGAGTAAGCGATGCGAAAGAAAGTGATGGCGTTCAACGCCAAAGTCAATGCGTGGATCTTGAAACGACTGAAAGGCGTGTGGCTCGACCCGATCTTCTGTGCAATCTTTGCCATCATGTGTGTGGCAAGCATCATCGGCGCGCGGCATCTGCACAGGGATACGCTTTACTATTCCGCGCTGATCTGGGCGTTGGCCACGCTGCTGTGCCTGCGCCGCATCCAGCGCATCAAAAAATACGAAAAGGAACAGGCGGAAAGCCAAAATACGGAGGAGAAATGATATGAGCGACAACATGATGCCCGAGCTGACCCTGAACCCCACCGAAGCGGCGCAGGAGGCCGTCCCTGAGCTGACGCTCACGCCCGAAGCGCCCACGGCGCCCGAGGCGGAGAAAAAGGAAGTCGAGCCTGTCAAGGTCGATGAGAGCATGCTCACCGAGCAGGAGAAGAAAGCCGTCGACGATTTTGCGAAAAAGATCGACATCAAGGACACGAATGTCGTGCTCAACTACGGCGTGGCCGCGCAGAAGAGCGTTGCGACGTTCTCGGAAAATGCACTGTCCTCCGTGCGCAACAAGGACTTGGGCGAAGTGGGCGAGACGCTCTCGAACCTCGTCGTCGAGGTCAAGGGCTTCGGTCAGGAGGAGAAGAAGGGCTTCGCAGGCCTGTTCCGCAAGCAGAAGGATAAGCTCGAGCTGATGCGCGCGCAGTACGGCAAGGCCGAGACGAGCGTGAACCGCATTGTATCCGAGCTTGAAAAGCATCAGGTCACGCTGATGAAGGACATCGCGATGCTCGACCAGATGTATGAGATGAACCTCAAGTACTACAAAGAACTGACCATGTATATCATCGCGGGCAAAAAGCGTCTGGCCGAGGTCCGCTCCGGCGAGCTCGAGGAGCTGCGCAAAAAGGCGGAGGCGAGCGGCCTTGCCGAGGATGCGCAGGCCTACAACGACTACGCGCAGAAGTGCGAGCGCTTTGAAAAGAAGCTGCATGACCTGGAGCTCACGCGCATGGTGTCGCTCCAGATGGGCCCGCAGACGAGACTTCTCCAGAACAACGACACGCTGATGGTCGAAAAGATCCAGTCCTCGCTCGTCAATACCATCCCCCTCTGGAAGAGCCAGATGGTGCTCGCGCTCGGCATGGAGCACAGCCGTCAGGCCACGGCCGCACAGAGCGCGGTGGCGCAGACGACGAACGAGCTTCTCAAGAAGAACGCCGACATGCTCAAGATGGGCACCATCGCCACGGCAAAGGAGGCCGAGCGCAGCATCGTCGATATCGAGACGCTGCAGCACACGAACGAGCAGCTCGTCTCCACGCTCGACGAGGTCGTGAACATCCAGCGCGAGGGCGCGCAGAAGCGCAAGGAAGCGGAGGTCGAGCTCGGCCGTATCGAAGGTGAGCTGAAGCAGAAGCTCATGGAGCTGAGAAGCTGAGACGCTCCGGATAGGAGAAGCATATGAAATTCTTTCAAAAACGCGGCGTCGCCATCGCCGTGCTGATTCTGGCGATCGTCGCATCCAGTGCGTGGGGACTGCACAAGGCGCCCGCCGTCTCTACGCCGGAGGGCGGGGAAAAGCTCGATCCCTCACTTTCTGCGGCGGCCTTTACGCAGTATGTGCGCGATGATACCGGTGTTCTTTCCGACAAGACCGAGGAGGCTATCGGTCTTTACAACGCCAACTGGGACAAGATGTTTGGCAGCATCATGGCCGTCGTGACGGTGCAGTCGTCGGATAATCTCGAGAATACGGCGTATGACTACGCGGACACGATGCAGCTTGGCTCAAATGACGCCATTCTTGTCATCGCCAAACAGCAGCAGGACTATTATCTGGTCGCCAGCGGCGATTTTTACGATCTGCTCAGCGGCCTTTCGCAGAGCTTTGTTGCCTCCTGCATGGCGGATAACGTGCAGAAGGGCGATTATGACGCGGCGGTGTGCTCGCTTTGCGCCGCGCTCCATGTGGAGCTGAGCCAGCAGTATCAGCAGAGCGAGGCGGCGCTGGACGAGGCGGCCAACGGTGTGATGTTCATCATGATCCTCATCATATTCTTTGTCCTCTGGATCATGCTTGACGGCATGCGTTATCGCCGCTATCGCCGCCGCTACATGATGCCCGGCATGGGCGTGCCGACGGTGATGTATCACCCCATCTTCTGGGGACGCCGTCCTCCGCGCGGCCCGCGTCCGCCCCGTTCGGGCGGCCCCCGTCCTCCACAGGGTGGCCCCAGACCGCCGCGCAGCGGCGGCACCTCCGGCGGTAATCGCCGCCCGCCCCAGCAGCCGAGACGGCCTTCCGGTTCCTCGGGTAGCAGCTTTGGCGGATTTGGCAGCAGCGGCCGCGGCGGCAGCTTTGGCAGCGGAAACTTCGGCGGATTTGGCGGCAGCAGCCGCGGCGGCGGATTCGGCGGTGGCGGCAGCCGCGGCGGTGGCTTCGGTGGAGGTCGCAGCGGCGGATTTGGCGGTGGCCGCGGAGGCGGCTTCGGCGGAAGACGCTGAAAAGCCAAAACACCTGACACAAAACGAAAAGCACGTCTGCTTGGCAGGCGTGCTTTTTCTTACTTTGATTGCGGCCTGAAAGGCGATGACAGACAGGCTCGCACAGCATTGTAGATTTTCCGAGGAATACAATGCTGCTTATCGGATCTTCTCAAGTGAAACAGTGGGATCGCAGAGGAAAGCCTCACTCCGGCACTGCCCCGGCCAAACGACCACAATTATAATATCCGGATTTTCTTTTG
>ENA-UEQH01000259-UEQH01000259.1-human-gut-metagenome-genome-assembly--contig:-NODE-259-length-32134-cov-46.093022_pt1 | contig 32134 bp, 27 predicted proteins | sample MGYA00242945_ERZ507943 | MGnify/ENA primary metagenome ERZ507943 (study PRJEB26167, sample SAMN06115418) | human gut metagenome | host: Homo sapiens | place: China:Hubei | collected 2015-03-06... | reverse complement strand
GGAAACTTAAAAATAATCATTTCCGAAGAAAGAAGAAACACTCTTTCTATATTAAACTTTAAAATTTAAACAAGCTCTTAATCAGGTATAAAAAAAGTGGAAGTTTTCGCTTCCACTTTTTTTATGCCTGATCAGAAAGGTTTCTGTTAATGAATCATAGTATTGGTTCCAGGAACAATTACTCCCTTTGAAAGAACGCAACGTACGTTGATATCTCTATCCATAATAACGACGTCCGCATCTTTTCCTTTCTGCAGAGAACCTTTCTTGTCACTGATACCAATCAGATTTGCCGGAGTTTCGGATGCCATACGTACTGCATCTGCCAATGGAATACCTGCTTTATTTACCATTGTACGAACCAGCGTATCCATAGTGGCAAGACTTCCTGCCAGTGAAGAATGGTCAGCCAGCTTGCATACACCATTTTCGATGATGTAACGTGGGTCGTCAATTTCTTTACCCTCGTTGGCTGCATATTTCAATGCATCTGTAACTAAGCAGGTCTGTTCTACACCTTTTAGTTTATAGACCAATTTCAGAATTGTGGCTGGGAGGTGAATGCCGTCGGCTATTACTTCTACGCTCATACCGTCTGTCAGATAGACACTTTCTACAGTACCTTCGTACTTGTATTCGCGGCGTTTATGGAATCCAGGCATAGCATTGTAAAAATGTGCTGCATGTGTGAATCCAGCATTGAAAGCAGCTTTAATTTCATCGTATTCGGCTTCTGTATGTGTAACAGCTGTAAGGATTCCTCTGCTTGAAGTATATTTTCCGAAATCATGTCCGCCAGGAAGTTCTGGACTGATATCCCAACGTTTGATACAGTTCGTACGTTCTAACAAAGGAATGTATTCGGCTGGATCAGGATCTTTGAGGAATTCTTTCCACTGTTCTCCTGCCATTTTACGATTTAAATATGGTCCTTCGATGTGTAATCCCTGCAGTATACTTGAATTTTCAGTTTTGAGTTTTTCGCAAACATCTACAGCTTTGTTGATAGTCTCGAATGAAGAAGACGACAGGGTAGGGAAGATGGAAGTAGCTCCGTGTTTGAGGTGAGCTTCCATAGCTCCTTTGAAAGCTTCTTCTGTAGCTTCAGTGAAGTCGTATCCACCTCCACCGTGTGAGTGCATGCTGACAAATCCTGGCAGGATATACATACCTTTAGCGTCAATAACTTTTGCACCAATAACAGCAAGATCACTGTTTGTGACTTCTAGAATCACCCCGTCACTAATCAGCAGTGATCCTTCTTTGATCCATCCTTGTGGAGTCAGGATATGACCGTTTATAATTTGAGTTAGCATAGCATTTATTCTAAATATGAATTAAAAAAGTTTGTTGGTACCTTCTACCAGTTTACCCATAGCCCATACAGCTCTAACGTTCAGGTCTCTGTCGAGGGCTATGATATCGGCATCTTTACCTTTCTCAAGTGTACCTTTGCGATCGAGTACTCCCATGATGCGAGCCGGTGTTTCTGAAGCCATACGTACAGCATCTTCCAAAGGTATTTCTGCTTTTTGTACCATTGTACGGATCAATCGGTCCATTGTAGCGATACTTCCAGCTAAAGCTGAACGGTCGGCTAATTTGCAGACTCCGTCTTCGATAATAACACGTGGGTCGAATGCTACCTGACTGTCACTGGCTGCACAAGCCAAAGCGTCTGTAATGAGAGCAGTACGTTCAACTCCTTTAATTTTATGTACCAATCTTAAAATTGTGGGAGGAACATGAATTCCGTCAGCTACTACTTCTACGGTCATGTCATCAATCAGGTAAATACTTTCTACCGTACCTTCATATTTATATTCACGACGTTTGTGGAATCCTGGCATGGCATTGTAGAAGTGTGTAGCGTGTGTATATCCGGCTTCATATCCAGTCTGAATATCTTCAAATTCAGCTTGTGTATGTCCTACAGCGGCCAGAACACCTTTAGACGTGATATATTTAGCAAACTGCATAGCTCCCGGAAGTTCAGGGGCTGCATCCCAGCGTTTAATACAGTGAGTTTCTTCCAAAAGTGGAATATATTCTTCTGGATCTGGGTTTTTAATATTTTCAGGCATCTGTCCACCAGCCATCTTCATATTAAAATAATGGCCCTCCAAGTGTAATCCCAAAACCGGACTGTCGGGTTCTGCCATTAATTTTTCCGTTGTAGCTGCTGCTGCACGGATCATTGGAATCGTAGAAGAGGATAGGGTAGGGAAAATACTTGTAGTACCATGTTGCATGTGACTGGCTATTGCCGCCCGAAAAGCTTCTTCCGAGCCTTCCATGAAGTCGCGTCCACCACCACCGTGTACATGAATTTCAACACCTCCAGGTACAATGTACATACCTTTAGCGTCAATTAATTGTGCACCGACAATGGCAAGGTCGCAATTGGTTACTTCTAGAATTTTGTTATCTCTGATCAACACAGAGCCATCCTTTAACCATCCTTGTGGTGTCAGGATCCGGGCATTTATAATCTGGGTTAACATGGTAAAATAAGTTGTTTTATAAAATAGGTTTTGTTATTTGTTTTTTATTTAAGTATGTAATAGACATTTGATTGACATTTGTCAGTTTCATTTTACCTTATTATAGCACAAAATTACAATAAATATATGGTATCGTTTATAGTAGAATGAAAATAATTTTTGCAAAAGCAAAAAGAAAATTAAAAAAATGCATCAGTATCATCTTTTTGAATACGTCTTATTTGTATAAAGAATAAAAAAAAAGCTCTAATAGTAGATTAAATGAATTATTATTTGTATCTTTGTCGCCCAGTTTATATAGTACTACAACATTGGGAAAACTTGATAAATATAAGATTGAGCTGAAAAATATGCGTGAAAGCTCTTGCTCATATGAGTTTGAGTTGGATAATCAGTTCTTTGCCGATTTGGATGCACCTGAAATCCAAAAAGGCCACTTGCACTGTCAAGTGACGGTGAAAAAAGGTACTGGCGTGTATACGCTGGCTTTTCATACAGAAGGGGTGGTGGTTGTATTGTGCGACCGTTGTTTAGATGAAATGGAGCAGTTGATAACCTCGGATGATACATTGAAAGTGAAGTTGGGTCTTACATTCTCGGATGAAGACGATTTTGTTATCGTACCAGAAGAGGATGGTTATATCAATGTTGCTTGGTTTATCTATGAGTTCATCGCATTGGCAATTCCGATGAAACATGTTCATGCTCCAGGAAAATGCAATAAGGGAATGATGGGCAAGTTGAGTGAACATTTGCGTGTGATGGAGGGTGATGAGGATTCCGAAGATTTTTCGGGAGATGATTCATTTGCAACAGAAACCAGTGAATCTGATGAAATAGATCCGAGATGGAATGAATTGAAGAAAATATTGAATAATAATAATTAATTAAATAAAGTTTTAGTAAAATGGCACATCCTAAAAGAAGACAATCAAAAACAAGAACTGCTAAGAGAAGAACTCACGATAAAGCAGTTGCTCCTACTTTGGCTATCTGCCCTAACTGCGGCGAATGGCATGTATATCACACAGTATGTGGAGCTTGCGGTTATTATAGAGGTAAATTAGCAATCGAAAAAGAAGCTGCTCTTTAATTGATAAAACACGAGAGTGGCTTAATTGAACATGTTTGTATGTTTCTTAGAATAAAGCCGGAGAGCTTCGGCTCTTCCGGCTGTTTTTGTATAAAGAAACCGGCAAACTTAAATTTTGAACGATGGAAAAAATAAATGCTGTAATTACAGGAATCGGAGGATATGTTCCTGATTATGTCCTTACGAACGAGGAACTATCCAGAATGGTGGATACCAACGACGAATGGATTATGACCCGTATCGGTATTAAGGAAAGACGAATCCTGAACGAGGAGGGTCTGGGTACTTCATATATGGCTCGTAAGGCTTGCCGTCAGTTGATGCAGAAAACTGGTGTGGCTCCTGAAGAAATTGATGCAATTTTTGTTGCAACGACTACTCCTGATTATCATTTTCCATCAACGGCATCTATTCTTTGTGACAAACTGGGCTTGAAAAATGCATTTGCATTTGATTTGCTTGCAGCTTGTTCTGGCTTCCTATATGCCATGGAGGTGGCAGCGTCGATGATCAGTTCTGGTCGTCATAAAAAAGTGATCATTGTTGGTGCTGACAAGATGTCGTCAATGGTAAACTATTCAGACCGTGCTACTTGTCCGATTTTCGGTGACGGTGCTGCAGCCTGCTTGCTGGAAGCTACTACTGAAGATTATGGAATTATGGATTCTATCCTGCGTACAGACGGAAAGGGTCTTCCGTTCCTTCATATGAAAGCCGGTGGTTCGGTATGTCCGCCTTCTTACTTTACGGTAGACAATAAAATGCACTATCTGTATCAGGAAGGTCGTACGGTATTTAAATATGCTGTTTCGAATATGTCGAATGTTACTGCCGAAATTGCTGAACGTAACGGTTTGAGCAAGGAGAATATCGACTGGATTGTTCCACATCAGGCTAACATGCGTATTATTGATGCTGTAGCTTCACGTCTGGAAGTTCCTATTGATAAAGTGATGGTCAACATTCAGCGTTATGGTAATACCAGTGCAGGTACCTTGCCACTGTGTCTCTGGGATTACGAAAAACAACTGAAGAAAGGTGACAATATTATCTTCACTGCATTTGGTGCCGGATTTACATGGGGTGCTGCTTATGTGAAGTGGGGATATGATGGCAATTTGAAATAAAATCAATAACCAGATATCAAAAGAACGCATCCCGAACGATGCGTTTTTTTGTCTGTATTAAAAAATAAAGTTATGCATAAGGCAGGATTTGTGAATATCGTAGGAAACCCTAATGTGGGAAAGTCTACATTGATGAACTTATTGGTAGGAGAGCGTATCTCCATAGCCACGTTCAAGGCGCAGACAACGCGTCACCGTATCATGGGAATTCTAAATACGGATGACATGCAGATTGTTTTCTCTGATACTCCGGGGGTCTTGAAACCCAACTATAAACTTCAGGAGTCTATGCTGAATTTTTCAGAATCGGCCCTTGTGGATGCTGACATACTACTATATGTAACCGATGTGGTGGAGAAAATCGACAAGAATGCTGAGTTTATGGAAAAGGTACGTAAGGTGCAGGTTCCTGTCTTATTGCTGATTAATAAAATAGACCTGACTAACCAGGATGAGCTGGTAAAGCTGGTAGAAGAATGGCATGAACAACTTCCTCAGGCCGAAATTATTCCGATATCAGCTGCGGCCAAGTTTAATGTAGATGCTGTAATGAAGCGTATTAAGGAATTGCTTCCAGATTCGCCTCCTTACTTTGGCAAAGATCAGTGGACTGATAAGCCTGCCCGTTTCTTTGTAACGGAGATTATTCGTGAAAAGATTCTTCTGTACTACGACAAGGAGATACCTTACTCGGTGGAAGTTGTTGTGGAACAATTTAAAGAAGAGGCCAAGAGTATCCATATTAACGCTGTGATTTACGTAGAGCGTGACTCGCAGAAAGGTATCATCATTGGAAAGCAGGGAAAAGCATTGAAAAAAGTAGCGACCGAGGCGCGAAAAACGTTGGAGCATTTCTTCCAGAAGTCAATATTTTTAGAGACCTTTGTAAAAGTAGACAAAGACTGGAGAAGCTCTGACAAAGAATTAAAAAACTTCGGGTATCAACTGGATTGAAAATACCGACTGTGATAGCCGTTAAAACAAAAATGAAATGGGAAATTTAGTAGCAATAGTAGGCCGTCCCAATGTGGGAAAGTCTACACTGTTTAATCGTCTGACCAAGACTCGCCAGGCCATTGTAAACGAGCAGGCGGGTACGACGCGTGACCGCCAGTACGGAAAATCGGAATGGCTGGGTAAAGAGTTCTCGGTAGTGGATACCGGTGGATGGGTAGTAAACTCGGATGATATTTTCGAGGGCGAAATTCGCAAGCAGGTAGTGCTTGCCATGGACGAGGCCGACGTTATTTTGTTTGTAGTGGATGTGACCAATGGCGTGACAGACCTTGACATGGAAGTTGCCGGCATTTTGCGCCGCTCGAAAACTCCGGTACTCTTGGTTGCCAATAAAACCGATAATAATGACTTGCAATACAATGCAGCCGAGTTTTATTCATTAGGTTTGGGCGATCCGTATTGTATCTCTGCACTGAGTGGTAGTGGTACAGGCGATTTGCTTGATTTGATTATTTCAAAATTCAAGAAAGAGGCAGATGAAATTCTGGATGAGGAAATACCACGCTTTGCAGTAGTGGGCCGTCCGAATGCCGGAAAATCGTCTATTGTCAATGCATTTATCGGTGAGGAGCGTAATATTGTGACAGAGATTGCAGGTACGACGCGTGACTCTATTTATACACGATACGATAAATTCGGATTTGATTTCTATCTGGTTGATACAGCAGGTATCCGTAAGAAGAATAAAGTGAACGAAGACTTGGAATATTACTCGGTAGTTCGTTCTATCCGTTCGATTGAAAACTCGGATGTATGTATTCTGATGCTGGATGCCACACGTGGTGTAGAAGGGCAGGACCTCAATATCTTCTCGTTGATCAACCGTAACCAGAAGGGTTTGGTAGTTGTGGTGAATAAATGGGACTTGGTACAGGAAAAGACTGATAAGGTGATGAAAACTTATGAGGAAGCTATCCGTAGCCGTTTTGCTCCGTTTACTGATTTTCCGATTATCTTTGCTTCTGCGCTGACAAAACAGCGCATTTTCAAGGTGCTTGAAGAAGCGAAGAACGTATACCGTGCGCGCACGATGCGTATTCCTACTGCCCGTCTGAATGAGGAAATGCTTCCGTTGATTGAAGCTTATCCACCTCCATCAAATAAGGGTAAGTACATCAAAATTAAATACTGTACGCAGTTACCTAATACGCAAGTACCTTCGTTCGTATTCTTTGCTAACTTGCCACAGTATGTGAAAGAGCCGTATAAACGCTTCCTTGAAAACAAGATTCGCGAGCGTTGGCCGCTTTCAGGAACTCCGATTAATATCTTTATCCGTCAGAAATAATAGTTCTGCGGAAAAGGAATCGATACAAAAACGCCTCCGGCAATTCATCCAAAGGGATAATGCCGGAGGCGTTTTGTGTTGTATGTATAAAGAAACACTTATTTTTATTTCTTGTTCTCCTCTTTTTTGACTTTCTGCAATAAATCCGAGGCAAAAATAAAATTGTTGAGTCGTTCGTTGGTGGCCGAGAAGATTTCATCCTTGTTGCCTTCCCATTCTTTGTGTCCCTGATAGATGTACAGAATACTGTCGCCTATACCCAGTACGGAGTTCATATCGTGGGTATTAATGATAGTCGTCATGTTGTATTCTGTAGTAATATCATGAATCAGTTCGTCTATAACGAGCGATGTCTTTGGGTCCAGTCCTGAGTTTGGTTCATCACAGAACAGATATTGCGGTTGAAGAGCGATGGCACGGGCAATGGCAACACGTTTCTGCATACCTCCACTGATTTCACCCGGATATTTGTTTTGTGCGTCAATCAGGTTTACACGGTCCAGACAGAACTGCGCTCTTTTTACACGGTCCCTGTATGTGTCGTTCGAAAACATATCGAGCGGGAACATCACATTTTCCAGTACAGAGAGCGAGTCGAACAAAGCTGCACTTTGGAAAATCATACCCATTTCGCGGCGCAAAGCTTTCTTTTCTTTTTTACCCATACTGATAAAATCTTTTCCGTCGTATAGAATCTGTCCTTTTTCAGGAGTAAGCAGTCCCACGATACATTTCATCAGTACTGTTTTACCCGAACCACTTTGTCCGATAATCAGATTGGTCTTACCGTTGTCGAATGTAAAATCAATCTGGTCGAGAACCGTTTTTCCTTCAAATTCCTTATGTAATGCTTGTACTTGAATCATCCCATTAATAATTGAGTTAATAATAAGTCGGAGAACAAAATCAGTACGCTGCTTGATACCACCGAGTCCGTACTGGCTTTACCTACAGCAATAGAGCCACCTTCGACCGTATAGCCGAAATAAGCCGATACACTGGCAATGATGAAAGCAAAAAACAGCGATTTGATAAAGCTGCACCAGATGTACCACTCGATGAAGCAATACTGCAAACCATATTCCAGATCGGTAGCATTCATGATTCCGGCAAACCAGGCCGTACAGAAAGCCCCGATGATTCCGGCAAATATACTGAAGATAACCAGCAGCGGAATCATGGTCATGAGCCCCAGAATTTTAGGCAAGATAAGATACGATGCCGAGTTGATACCCATGATTTCGAGCGCATCAATCTGCTGCGTTACCCGCATGGTACCAATCTCGGATGCAATATTCGAACCGACCTTTCCAGCCAGAATCAGACACATGATGGATGAAGAAAACTCCAGCAACATGATTTCACGTGTCGTATAACCCACCACGAAACGCGGCATCCACGGACTTTCGATGTTCAGCTTAATTTGGATACAGATTACTGCACCGATAAAGAAAGAAATAAGAAGGACAATACCGATGGAGTTGATACCCAGCTGAGCCATTTCATTGATATATTGTTTGATATACATCCTGAAACGTTCCGGCCTGCCGAATACACGTCCCATAAGCATAAGGTATTTTCCGAAGTTTTGTATAGGCTTTACCATAAAAAATAATTTTGCTGCAAATTTAGTGTTTTTTGTTCTATAAATCGGAAAAGATTTCTGATTTTACGGTGAATATGCAGTTTACAGAAGATTTTTACTACTTTTGCCATAAAATATAACAATTATAATGTTGGCAGAAGATAAGATACAGCAGGAAGTTCCGTCCGGAAGGATGGTGCTGCGCACAGAAAATCTGGTAAAGAAGTACGGTAAGCGTACGGTAGTGAGCCATGTTTCCTTCGATGTGAAGCAGGGAGAGATTGTAGGGTTGCTGGGACCTAACGGAGCCGGCAAGACCACCTCCTTTTATATGACCACCGGTCTGGTAGTGCCCAATGAAGGACATATTTATCTGAACGACCTTGACATAACGAACTATCCGGTGTACAAACGTGCCCAGAACGGAATCGGTTATCTGGCCCAGGAAGCCTCTGTATTCCGCAAGATGAGCGTGGAAGACAATATTGCATCTGTACTCGAGCTGACCAACCGTTCGAAAGAATACCAAAAAGAAAAACTTGAAAGTCTGATTGCCGAATTTCGCTTGCAGAAAGTGCGCAAGAATCTGGGCGACCAGCTGTCGGGTGGTGAGCGCCGTCGAACAGAGATTGCCCGCTGTCTGGCCATCGACCCCAAATTCATCATGCTGGACGAGCCGTTTGCCGGAGTCGACCCGATTGCCGTAGAAGACATCCAGCATATTGTGTGGAAACTGAAGGACAAGAATATCGGTATTCTGATTACCGACCACAATGCGCTGGAAACCTTGCGACTGACCGACCGTGCCTATCTGCTGTTCGAAGGAAAAATCTTGTTTCAGGGAACACCTGAAGAGTTGGCCGAAAACCCTATCGTGCGCGAAAAATATCTGGGAACCAACTTCGTGTTGCGCAGAAAGGATTTCCAGCTCGAAGAAAAGCAACGGGAGCAACGTGGCTAAAAACACTGAAAACTCTTATAAATTAGGATTTTTTATTATATGAGTTTGGTAGTTGAAAGATTAAACATTATTTTTGCAACCTCTTTGGATTAAAACGAAAAGAAGTAATAATTAAATAAATAAGTCAGAAATGAATATTTCATTAGAGAACGTTGATAAAGTAAGCGCAGTACTTACTGTCAAAATCGAGAAGGCTGATTATCAGGAAAAAGTAGAAAAAGCTTTGAAAAGCTTGCGTCAGAAAGTAAATATGCCGGGCTTCCGTAAAGGAATGGTTCCTATGAGCCTGGTTAAGAAACAGTACGGAATCTCTGTATTGGCAGAAGAAATCGACAAGCTGCTTCAGGAAAAAGTATTCGAATATATCCGCGAAAACAAAGTAAACATGTTGGGAACTCCGCTGCCAAAAGAAAATGCAGTAGACTTCGCTACAGCAGAAGAATTCGAGTTTGCTTTCGACATCGCTCTTGCACCTGAATTCAATGTAGAAGTATCTAACGCTGACACTGTAGACTACTACAACATCGACGTAACAGATGAAATGGTAGACCAGCAGGTTAAAATGTACACTCAGCGTACAGCTAAATACGACAAAGTAGAAGAATATCAGGATGGCGACATGCTGAAAGGTCTGATTGCTGAGCTGGACGAAAACAACAATACAAAAGAAGGCGGTATTCAGGTAGAAGGTGCAGTAATGATGCCTTCATACATGAAGAACGACGACCAGAAAGCTATCTTCAACGGCGTTAAAATCAACACTGTTGTAACTTTCAATCCTTCTGTAGCTTTCGACGGTAATGAAGCTGAAATCGCTTCTTTGCTGAAAGTGAAGAAAGAACAGGTTGCTGAACTGAAAGGTAACTTCAGCTTCCAGGTAGAAGAAATCACTCGTATGATTCCGGGTGAACTGAATCAGGAATTGTTCGACCAGGTATTGGGCGAAGGCGTTGCAAGCAACGAAGAAGAATTCCGTGGCAAAGTAAAAGAAAGCATTGCAAAACAGTTCGAAGCAGACAGCGACTACAAGTTCCTGATCGATGTTCGCAACTACTTGGCCAACAAAGTTGGTAAACTGGAATTCCCAGATGCACTGCTGAAACGCATCATGTTGGAAAACAACAAAGAAAAAGGTGAAGAATTTGTAGCAGAAAACTACGAAAAGAGCCTGGAAGAGCTGACATGGCACCTGATTAAAGAAAAACTGGTTGAAGCAAACGGAATCAAAGTTGAGCAGAGCGACATTGCCAACATGGCAAAAGAAGCTACCAGAGCACAGTTTGCTCAGTACGGTATGATCAATGTTCCTGAAGAACTGTTGGAAAACTACTCAAAAGAAATGCTGAAGAAACGTGAAAGCGTAGAAGCTTTGGTGAATCGTGCAGTAGAAGCAAAACTGTCTGAAGCATTGAAAGGACAGGTAAGCCTGAACAACAAGACTGTATCTGTAGAAGAATTCAACAAAATGTTTCAATAATTATTTTATTGGCAAGGGCGGCATGCAGCAGGCAGCCGCTCCTTGCTGATAAGAAAAGGCTTTCACAAAATAAAAGGGTGGAAGCCTATTTTTTTTACCCGAACTATAAAATTTGGAAAGATATGATGAACGATTTTAAAAAATATGCAACCAAGCATCTGGGCATGAACAGCATGGTGCTGGACGATGTTCTGAAGTCGCAGGCCGGCTATCTGAATCCTTATATCTTGGAAGAGCGTCAGCTCAATGTTACCCAGCTCGACGTGTTCTCACGTCTGATGATGGACCGCATCATTTTCTTGGGAACTCCAATTGATGATTATACTGCCAATACCCTCCAGGCGCAGTTGCTTTATCTGGACTCTGTAGACTCATCAAAAGACATCTCTATTTACATCAACTCACCGGGTGGTTCTGTATATGCCGGCTTGGGTATTTATGATACCATGCAGTTTATCAGCAGCGATGTTGCCACTATCTGTACAGGTATGGCTGCTTCTATGGCTGCCGTATTGCTGGTAGCCGGTCAGGAAGGCAAACGCTCGGCACTGACTCATTCAAGAGTCATGATTCACCAGCCGATGGGAGGAGCACAGGGACAGGCTTCGGACATTGAAATCACTGCCCGCGAGATTCAGAAACTGAAGAAAGAACTCTACACCATCATTGCCGACCACTCGCACACCGAGTTCGATAAAGTATGGGCCGACTCAGACCGTGACTACTGGATGACAGCCCAGGAAGCTAAGGAATATGGCATGATAGACGAAGTGCTTTCACGCAAACCCAGTCTTTAATTCATAAAAGCATAAAACATTGGAAGACAACAAATCATCTAAAAATAAAAGAAGATGCAGTTTCTGCGGTCGTCCGGAAACGGAGGTAGGCTTCCTGATTACAGGAGTGAACGGCTGTATTTGCGACAGTTGTTCCGAACAGGCTTACGAGATTGTGAAAGAAGCGATGCATCACCAGAAACAGGGAGCCGGCAACCTGAACTTGTCGGAGCTTCCCAAACCTAAGGATATCAAGGAATTTCTGGATCAGTACGTAATCGGGCAGGACGATGCCAAACGTTACCTGTCGGTTGCCGTTTACAATCACTACAAGCGTTTGCTGCAGCCTGCAGGCAAGGATGAAGTAGAAATCGAGAAATCGAATATCATTATGGTAGGAAGCACCGGTACAGGAAAAACCCTGCTGGCACGTACCATTGCCAAACTGCTGCACGTTCCTTTTACAATTGTAGATGCCACTGTGCTGACCGAAGCCGGTTATGTAGGTGAAGATATAGAAAGCATCCTGACCCGTCTGCTTCAGGTAGCCGACTACAATGTAGAAGAAGCCGAACGCGGAATCGTATTCATTGACGAGATTGACAAGATAGCCCGTAAAGGCGACAACCCTTCCATTACACGTGATGTAAGCGGTGAAGGTGTACAGCAGGGATTGCTTAAGTTGCTGGAAGGTTCTATCGTAAATGTTCCTCCTCAGGGAGGCCGCAAGCATCCGGAGCAGAAACTCATTCCGGTGAATACACGCAACATTCTGTTCATCTGCGGTGGAGCTTTCGACGGCATCGAGCGTAAGATAGCCCAGCGACTGAATACCCACGTAGTAGGATACGGTGCAGCCAAGGATGCAGTAAAAATAGACAAGAACAACCTGATGCAGTATATCGCACCTCAGGACTTGAAGTCATTCGGACTGATTCCCGAAATCATCGGTCGTCTGCCGGTGCTTACCTATCTGAATCCGCTGGACCGTACAGCCCTGCGTAATATTCTGACCGAACCGAAAAACTCCATTATCAAACAATACATCAAACTGTTCGAGATGGATGGAGTGAAGTTGGAATTCCAGCCCGAAGTGTTCGAGTACATTGTAGACAAGGCTGTAGAATACAAACTGGGTGCACGTGGTCTGCGTTCCATTGTAGAGACCGTTATGATGGATGTCATGTTCGACCTTCCTTCGATGGACGTAAGCGAGTACGTAGTAACGCTGGAATACGCCAAGCAGCAGATGGAGAAAGCCAATCTGTCGCGTTTGCAAATGGCCTGATGTGCTGACAGTAAAATATTTGGGGGGTTGCCTAAAATAAACATCAAAATAGTTGTGTATTTTGAAAACTTGTTTATAACTTTGTTATAGTTGAAACAAGAAAAAATGAAATTAAGGCAAACCCTCAAAATTCTGGTACAATGGAAGAGAATATCAATCTAGCGGCAAAGCTTAAACTTTACTTTGGCTTTGATACATTCAAGGGCGAACAAGAGGCCATAATCCGTAACCTTTTGGCAGGGAATGATACATTTGTCCTGATGCCTACCGGCGGGGGTAAATCAATGTGTTACCAGTTGCCTTCCTTGCTGATGGACGGTACAGCGATTGTAATTTCTCCGTTGATAGCCCTGATGAAGAATCAGGTAGATGCCATGCGCAATTACAGCGAAGAAGACGGGGTAGCCCATTTTATCAACTCCTCTCTTTCCAAGTCTGCCATCGATCAGGTACGTGCAGACATCACAGCCGGTAAAACAAAGCTGCTTTACGTAGCCCCCGAGTCTTTGACCAAGGAAGAGAACGTGGAGTTTCTCCGTTCGGTAAAGATTTCATTTTATGCGGTAGACGAAGCCCATTGTATTTCGGAGTGGGGACACGATTTCCGTCCGGAGTACCGTCGTATCCGTCCAATCATCAATGAAATAGGCATAGCCCCGATTATAGCTCTGACTGCTACGGCAACACCTAAAGTCCAGATGGACATCATGCGTACGCTGGGCATTATGGGAGCCAAATCGTTTGTATCCTCTTTCAACCGTCCGAACCTTTATTACGAGGTACGTCCCAAGACTGCATCGGTAGACAAGGACATCATTAAGTTCATCCGTGCCAACTCCGGCAAGTCGGGCATTATTTACTGTCTGAGCCGTAAGAAAGTAGAAGAGCTGGCCGAGCTGCTTAAGGTAAATGATATCCGTGCGCTGCCTTATCATGCCGGTATGGACGCTGCCACCCGTTCGGAAAATCAGGATGCATTCCTCAAGGAAGACGTTGATGTGATTGTAGCTACCATTGCATTCGGTATGGGTATTGACAAGCCCGATGTACGTTTTGTCATCCATTACGACATACCGAAAAGCCTGGAAGGATACTATCAGGAAACAGGCCGTGCAGGCCGCGACGGAGGCGAGGGTCAGTGCGTAACATTCTATTCGTACCGTGACTTGCAGAAGCTGGACAAGTTTTTGCAGGGCAAGCCTGTCAACGAGCAGGAAATCGGCAAGCAACTGTTGCAGGAAACTGCCGCATACGCCGAGTCATCGGTCTGCAGGCGAAAGATACTGTTGCACTATTTTGGTGAGAACTATACAGAAGATAATTGTGGTAATTGTGATAACTGTTTAAATCCTAAAAAACAAGTGGAGGCTCAGGATTCGTTGTGTGCAGTGATTGAAGCAATCATTGCCGTAAAAGAAAATTTTAAGACAGAATATATAATAGATATTCTTTTGGGTAAGGAAACGTCGGAAGTGTTGGCCCATCAGCATGAAGAACTGGAAGCATTCGGTTCGGGTGCGGGCGAAGAAGAACGTCATTGGAACGCTGTGATACGTCAGGCACTCATTGCCGGTTATCTGAGCAAGGACGTTGAAAGCTACGGTGTGCTGAAAGTAACAGCCGAAGGCCGTAAGTTCCTGAAAAAGCCCAAATCCTTTAAGATTGTAGAAGACAATGACTTTGATGAAGAAGAGGTAGAAGAAACTCCGGTTCGTGGTGGAGCTACATGTGCGGTTGACCCTGCACTTTACTCTATGCTGAAAGACCTGCGTAAGAAAATGTCGAAGCGCCTGGATGTACCTCCTTATGTAATCTTCCAGGATCCTTCGCTGGAAGCAATGGCAACCATTTATCCGGTAACGCTTGAAGAGCTTCAGAATATTCCGGGAGTAGGTGCCGGCAAGGCTAAGCGCTACGGTCAGGAATTCTGCGACCTTATCAAACGTCATTGCGAAGAAAATGAAATAGAACGTCCGGAAGACTTGCGTGTACGTACCGTAGCCAACAAGTCTAAGCTGAAAGTTGCTATTATCCAGAGCATAGACCGTAAAGTGGCGCTCGACGATATAGCAGTAGCCAAAGGTATTGATTTCAGTGAACTGCTGGATGAAGTTGAGGCCATTGTTTACTCGGGAACGAAACTGAACATCGATTACTTCCTGAACGAAGTGATGGACGAAGACCACGTTCAGGATATTTACGACTATTTCAAAGAGTCGACTACAGACAAGCTGGATGATGCTATGGACGAGCTGGGCGATGATTATACCGAAGACGAAATCCGTCTGGTACGCATTAAATTCATTTCTGAGATGGCTAACTGATGATTTTATTCTTCAGTCTTATAGACTAACGATTGCATACACTGCATAACTATATGCTTGGAGAAATCCTTTTAAGGCATATTGTTATGCAGTTTTTTTATTGGGATTATTCATTCTTACATACAGTCTTCCATTCTCCGATAGTGTCCGTCTCTTCGGCCGGCTTCAGATACGATGCAGCCAGAACAGTCAGAAATCCGTTCTTCACTTCATTGTTCGGAAAATCCAACAGGAAAGTATTAAAATCCATGTCATAATCCTTGATGGTCAGGTAACCGCTCTGATAAATCATGGGCAGGGGCTGTTCCATGTCGGCCTTGTAGTCGATAAACTCTTCGGGGCGGTAATATTTTCCCGTCAGTTCGTTCATGTTCTCACTGAAATGGGTAAGCAGCCGTACCAGATAGGTCGGTGTGCCCGAACTGAACCAGTAATCGTATATGCGGCGCTTGCTGAAAGCATTGAGCAGACTGAACGGATTATATATATCCGTCAGCCGGTCGCTGAAATGATACCCGTCATACTGCAGTTTCAAGCGCTGCTTCATCTCCTCCGGTGTGCATCGGTAGTCTGCAGCCATGCGTGCTATAGGTTCTGCAAAGTACTGCTCCAACTCCTCCTGTGTTATTCCGCAAAGCGCCTCGTAGTCCATGCTCATGCTGATATCGTCGGGCTGGTTGAAGCCGCTGAAAACACTCACCTGAGAGAACTTTGTCACCCCTGTCAGCAGTACGAACTGCAGGTGGCGGTCGGCAGCCTTGAATACCGAATAGAAACCTTTCAGCACGTTGCGGTGACGGTTTTCCAGGGCCGTGTCCACATCGAGCACATCCAGTATCGGCTTGTCGTACTCATCAATCAGCACTACGGCACGGTGCCCCGTCTGTTCGTGGGCGGTACGGAGCACCTTCAAGAAACGTCCACCCAAATCATGTTTATCGTCTCCGGAAGAGATACCACAGTCGGACTCCCATTCAGAGATATAATCAGCCAGACGTTCCTCCAATATCCCTTCACGTGTAAAATCGGACCCGTTAAAATCCACATGAAAAACCGGATAGGTATGCCATTCCTTCTCCAGCCGCTCTATGGCCAGTCCCCGGAACAACTCCTTACGTCCCCGGTAATAGTTTTCCAGCGTAGAAACGAGCAGACTCTTCCCGAAACGTCGGGGACGGCTCAAGAAATAAATCTTACCTTCGTGCGTGAGATGGTATATCAGCTCAGTCTTGTCGACGTATACATAACCGTCTTCAATAATCTGTTCGAAACTCTGTATTCCAATGGGATATTTCATGTCACTATAAAATAATGAGAAAACGTTTGAAACCCAAAGATACAAAAAGGCTGGTGAGGGACAAATGGTAACCAAAGTTTTTACTCATAAAAAAATACTATCTTTGTACGGTTAAAGAAGTCATCACATGAAATACATCTACGTCCCCCTTCTGTTTCTGTTTATCCTGTTCGCGGGTCTGTCGTGCCAGCGTGCTGAAAAATCCTATCCTTCAGCCATGCAGCGTGCCATCAGTCTGCTGTCTGCCCGTCCCGACAGTGCCCTTTACTACCTCTCGCAACTGGACTCACAGATGGCCGACGAGCTGGAAGAGACACGCATGTATCACCGTCTGCTCACCCTTGCGGCCGAGGACAAACTCTATGTGCCGCATACCTCCGACTCGCTGATACGCGAAATAGTGTGCTACTACGAAGGATACGGCGATTCCGACAAGCTCATGATGGCCTATTACTATCAAGGCAGTGTGTGGCGCGATATGAACGATGCCCCTCGTGCCATCGATTGCTATCACCGGGCACTGGAAGCCGGCAGGCATACCCGGTGTTCCGACCTGCTTATTTCCATTTACAGCCAGTTGGGTACCCTGTTGGCCTATCAGGGTGTGTACGACGAATCTCTGCAGGCTACCCGTACTGCATTGGCACTTTGCCGGCAATATCGTGATACCTTAAGCAGTCCTTTTTTCTTGCGGAATATCGGGCGAATATGGGGGATACATTGGCATAATACAGACAGTATGTTTTATTATTATCGGGCTGCGCTCAGTCAGGCTCTTCATAACCGGGATACATTCACTGCAAAAGTTATTTCCATAGAGCTTGGAGGCGTTTATTATGACTTGGGTAAAATGGACACAGCCAAAGTGCGTTTGCTAAAATATCAAGATGAAGAAGATGATTTAGATGGTATTGTAAGTATGACTTTGGGATGTATCTATTCCCGGGAAGGGCAGCGGGATTCAGCAAGAGCTTATTTCAGCCGGGCTTTGCCATATGCCGGATTGCGACAGCAGGTAACCCTTCACGAGGAGCTGGCTCGTCTGGATTATGCAGAAGGCCGGTATGCGGAAGCATTCAGCCATGCCTCCCAAAGTATGGCTTTACGCGACTCGATAACCTCCTTGACTGAAACCGAAGAAGTAGCCAAAATCAACGCCCTCTATAACTACCACCGTACAGAGGAAATGAACCGGCAGTTGGAGCAGCGTAACCGTCGGCAGCGCGGATGGCTTTACGGTATAGTGTCGGCAGCATTGTTTGCCGCATGCGCAACAGCCGTCTGGTTACGGCAGAAGAAGCACGAGGCGGCCCTCCAGCGTCAGAAAATCCGCAATCTGGAAGCGGAACAGTACCGGCGCAGCGAGGCATATCGTGCCGAAAGCCGCAGACAGCTGGCCGAACTGGAAGCGCAGTTGTGTAAGGCCGAAAAAGACAAGGATACCGCCCGGCGTGAACTGCTGGAAACGCGCCATGCCCTGTTGGAGCTGTCGGCAGCGAAAGACCGGATTGAACAGCAGGAACGCGGCCTGCTTGTCTCCCAGCTTCACCGTTCTTCTGTCTACGCATTCTTCCACAAGGCGGCTCACGAGGAGGTAAGGATTACCGCCGAAAACTGGCAGGAACTGCGGGCAGCTATTGATGCGGCATACGATGACTTTACCGGCCGTCTTTATTCACTCTGCCCGAATCTGTCCGAAATGGAGCTTCACATCTGCTGGCTTATCAAGATACAGCTCTCGCCTAAGGACATGGCTCAGGTAGTGGGTCGCAGCCAGTCTGCCGTGAGTATGGCTCGTACACGTCTGTACAAGAAAATTCACCAGAAGGAAGGAACTACATCCGATTTTGATAAATTTATTGCTGATTTATAGCGAATTATAAAATGTGAAGAATTTGTGAAATTCACAAACAAGTCCTATTGAAAAGGTTTCTCTACTTTTACGCTCAGTAAAAATCAAATGCAAAAGATATGAAGATAAAAACTTTTTTAATAGGGCTTTTTTGTTGTATGGCTATTTCTAGTGGGTATGTTTGGGGAAATTCGATTAATAATAATAAATGGGTTTCGATTGAAAAACGCAGCTTAATACCAGAAAAAAATGATGTAATAGAAATACGTCCTTATAAAAACTTGGTTAATGCTTGTATTGTAATTTATGATTCTACTGGTGCTTTGGTTTATAATGAAACCGTAACTGTCTCTGCCGGAGATACCTATTGTGTAAATATAGGCTGGTTGTTTGAAGGCACCTATCTTTTCGTCCTTACAGATGGTGAAAACAGTATGAGCATAACACTTAACAGATAATGTATTATTAAAAAATCACTATAGCTATGTTAAGGGTACTTATCTGTTATGTTTGTTTATGCGGATTACTTATTTCCTGCCAGATGCAAACAGTACTTCCAGGTATGGAAGAAACTCTTTCGAAAGCAGGAAATAACCGGAAAGAACTTTTCCTGGTACTTCGTCATTACGAAAGTCAAGATGATAGTCTAAGGCTTCGTGCAGCCCAATTTCTTCTTGAAAACATGGCAGATAAGGGATACCTGACGGGAAGAAGCATTGAGGAGTATTATAACTTTATAGATTCGGTATACCAAATCAAGCAAGAAGAATATGATATACCTTATATATATGCTACCTTCCGGCAGCAAGCTAAATATCTGAAGGAAAATCCGGTGTTGAACTGGGATGTACAGACACTGTCTGCAGATTATTTGATTCAGAATATTGACGAGGCTTTTGCTGTATGGAACCGTCCGTGGAACCGTCACCTTACGTTCGAAGAGTTTTGCGAATGGATTTTGCCCTACCGTGTCGGGACAGAAATCCCGGAAGTATGGCGAGTGCTGTACCGCGAACGTTTCGAACCGCTGCTGATGAACGACAGCATTCGGACAGCCCAGCAGGCATGTAAGGTTATCAATGACGAACTGATAAAGCTGCCCATCCATATCGCAACCCAGAGTGCTATGGGCATCTGCTTACGCCCAAGCACATTAATCAACATCAAATTCGGTTTATGTGGAGACTATGCCAACTTGGCGGTATATGCCATGCGAGCTTGCGGAATTCCTGTAGGTGTTGAAACCATACCGCATTGGGGAGACGGAAATCAAGGCCATGTATTTAATGTTGTGTACGACAACGATGGTATATTCCATGATTTTTCGGGAGCAGAACAAAATCCAGACGAACATCTTATCCGCTTCCGGCATAGGATACCCAAAGTTTATCAGCGGACGTTTGGGAAATGTGCCGGCTCACTCGCCATGCTGCACGGAGACGAGGATATACCGGAGTTCTTTCGGGATGCATTCCGAAAGGACGTAACGTCTCATTATCCTTTCATTGAGTCCAAAGATATTACAATCGATTTGCAACAGTCTCCTAACCGGCAGTTCGCTTACCTCTGCGTGTTCGACCCAAGAGGATGGACGCCCGTTGCATGGGGAAATGTGAAAGGTACACAAGCAGAATTCAAGGCCGTAGGACCAAACATCGTTTACCATACTGCCTTGTATGCCGATGGCAAACTGCGGCTGACCGGAAATCCTTTTTTATTGGATACCCTTGGAAATATAAACTATTTCACCCCGCAGACAGAATGCATATCTTATGTGCTGGAGCGTAAAAACCCGGAAGCTCCCAATCTGGCCTATTTACCGCCATTGATGCCCGGCAGCCGTTTTCAAGGAGCCAATAAAGCAGATTTCAGTGATGCGGTTACATTTCATACGATTAAAGAAATACCGGAATTTAAATATCTCACGGTCGAAAGTGAAAACCGTACACCGGTAAAATATGTGCGCTACCAATCGTCCGATAAGACATGGGGCAATATGGCAGAGGTAGAATTCTATGCAGAAGGCTCGGATGTTCCTTTAAAAGGTAAAGTCATAGGAGCATATATACCAAGTATGTATTATCCCCGTAACGGAGCCGGAAAGCTGTTTGATGGTGACCCGCTGAGCTTCTTCCACTCGAACGACACGTTATCGTGGGGAGGCCTGGAGTTGGAACAGCCTATTGTGATAGACAGAATACGCTATATCATTCGCAATGATGATAACGGTATACGCAAAGGGCATGAGTACGAACTGTTTTATATGAAAGACGGTGCGTGGCTCTCCTTAGGGAAACAGACAGCGAAGGAAGACGACAGGCTGCTGTATGACAATCTTCCACAAGGAGCTTTATTTTGGTTGCGGGATTATACAAGAGGTGTGGAAGAACGAATATTTGAGATAGACAAAAATAAACAAGTAATTTGGTATTAAGAAATGGAAAATTAATGAATATGAAAAAGATTAAAAGCGAACAAATGATTGCATTGAATGACAATCTGTTTAATGAAATGTTTTTACTAGAACTAGAAACTCGTTTGGAAACCGATCCATTACTCCCTAGTGGTTTATTGGAATTAATGAATGATTCAGAAATTAATCCAATGTGCGAATGTTATGACAATAGTAGATTCGTTGAATGTATCTGCTATTCTGGTAGTACATATGTTCAATAATTGATGCATTGATGGAGGGAATATTAAAATAATAGCTAATATACGGGGTATTACATAAAAGTTCTATCGGATTCTATATATTTATATAAGGTGATGATAGTCATGCTTTTAGAATAAATCCAATACTGCTAAGTTTAAGATTTAATTATTTGCTGTGAGCTGAATTATATTTTAATATACCCTCCTTATCAATTATAAGATAACGAGTGGGTTTTATTTGATATTTCGCTAAGAACAAGTTGAATGTTTAATAAAACAATTTGAAGTTTTTTTTATTTTTTGTTTTTATGATAAGGGTATTTTTTATTGTGATTTTTATTATAAGTCTTTCTGTAAAAGTAATGTCGCAGGACCTTATTGGCGGAAAAGTATTAGATATCACTGGGAAAGGAATTCCTTATGCCAGTTTAAGAATCTTAAAGTGTGATTCTACATTTATAAAAGGAGAAGTAACAGATAGTACAGGGCAATTTGAATTTACTATTCCTCAATCAGATAAATTCCTATTATATATAAGTTCTATTGGATATAAATCACATTGTATCAAATTATCGTCTCAGCAACATACTCAGTTATCCATAATCTTGGAAGAAAATAATGTTGTATTGGATGAGGTAGAAATAAAAGGACAAGCGTTTATACGAAAGGGTAATCATATCCAAATTATACCTACTGAACAACAAATGAAGCATGCCGGAACAGGTTATGATTTACTTTATAATCTGATGATACCTAATATTGATGTTGATTGTCAAAAGGGAACGGTTAAAACTTTCGGGGGAAATGTAAGCTTGTATATTAATGGACAGAGAGCTGAATACAGAGAAATACAGAACTTACGTTCTAAAGATATTGAACGTGTGGAATATTATGATGCGCCGACAGGGAAATACGCATCAGATGTTGCGGCAATCAATTATATAACCAAGCAATATGTATCAGGAGGGTATACAGCATTAGATGCTCGACAGTATGTAGGATATCTAAATGGTGACTATAATATTGCGACTAAATTAATGCGTGGAAATACCAATTATACATTATTTGCTGGATATAGCATGACAGAACATGGTGGCATGAGGACAGAAAATCATGAAAGTTTTTATTTCCCAGATTATCAAATAGACAGAGAATATGAAACACTTGAAGGTAAAGTGAAAAATAGCCAGCAATATGGTCAATTAAATATCTTAAATCATAATGAAGAACGTACTTTATCTGGTAAATTTACTTTTATCCGAAAAAAAATGCCTGATAATTTCACCTCTGGGAAGATGAATTATACTCGGTACTATGAAGCAACTCAGTATAGCTTTAATCAAACAAACCAGTCGAATATTATGCCAGCCTTGGAATTATACGGAAACTTCAAGCTGAAAGATGGCAAATACATAGAAACTACATTAAGAGGGTCTTATTCGCATAATGACTATACCCGTCATTATGAGGAAAATAGTTATACGGATTATGTGGATAGCAAGGAGGATTTTTATGAAGCAATGGCAGGTATCAACTACGGTATGCCTTTAAAGCATAGAAATCAACTTACTTTTCAATTGCGTACTGTATACCATAATACCTCAACAAATTACATGGGGAATAATCCTTCGCAGCAGAATTTATGGAATCTTACTACTTTATTTTATACAGAATATGTCCAAAACATTGGTTCAAAACTGAATTATCAGATTATGCCAGGAGTTTCTGCATTATATTATCATTTGCGTGGGGAAGATTTGGTACAACAGTTAAGTCCACGTCTACAGGGGAGAATCTCTTATAGACCAACAAACAAACAGCAACTGTTTGCTACGCTTTTATTGGCGAATTCTTTTCCAGACATTACGGTACTGAATTCTGTAGATTTGGATATTGATATGCTCAAAGTAAAACGTGGCAACCCCAATCTGAGAAACAGCCTGTTTTATCAGACCATACTAAATTATAGTCTTCAAACAGGAAATATCAATACGAGCTTAATAGGTGTTTATTTTTATAATAAAAGGCCTATTCTATCGGATTATTATGTAGAAAATAATAGTTTGATAAATAGTTATGGAGATTATTCTCATTCTAATGCTGTTAATGCCATTTTGTCGCTGTCGTGGAAAATAAATAAAAGTCTTCAGTGCAAAGTTGATGGCAGTTACTATTATTTAGGCTATAACGGAACAATCCATAAAACACTTAATAACTGGATAGGTAGTATGCAAGTAAACTATTATTGGAAAGACTTTTCTTTCAGTGTATACGGAAGAACGGCAAACAAAGTTCTTGGTACTGACCTAGGATATACACAACAGCCTGGCAATTATGGATTATCCGGGAGTTGGAGTCGTAATGCTTGGAGAATAGAAATAGGAGCAAATAGTCCTTTTACTAAACATGTATATTTTAACTATAGTTTGGATACGGATGTCTATGATTCAAATCAACGATATTACGGTCGTATATATCAACAAAATGGATACATAAAAATAGCTTATACATTTGATTATGGCAAAAAGACGAGTCGTGACCAGAGAAATGTTAATACTCGGATTAATAGTGCCATTATGAAAATAAACTGATAAAATGATGGATATTGCGATATTATTATTCATTCATTTTCTTTCTTTTCATCAGAGAAATGTTATTTGCTAGTTTGTGTGGAGGATATATTATGAGATTGGTCTTTCAATAGTAGAACTGATTATAGGATTGCAGCATAATTCTACACAAAAAAGAAGCTGTACAAGCATACGTAAACTAAAAAAGAAGGAAGATTTACCATAGAACTATGAACGTATATAACGACATTATCATTCATCAGAAACTTTCGTCATCTACTCAAGAACAGTGCGTGCTGCTCTCGTACGGCGAACAGTACTACGAAGCTAGTCCCGCCATGGCAGAACTGGTGGAAGAGTTGCAGCAACATGCTACGGAAGAAGAAGCCATTGCTGCCTACACTAAAAAGAAGGCAGGCAAATACACGCCCGAACAGGTGCGGATGATTATCGATAAATTCATTACCCCTCTGTTTGCACAGGAGGGAAAGAAGCATTCTTTCCTCTACGAAAAGGAATTGTTCAGTGCGGAGGCAATCGATAAGTTTTCGGATACGTTCCGCTTCCTGTTCAACCGTGGGTATATGCTGACGGTATTTCTTGTAGCGGTATCCCTGGATGCTTGGTTCTTCCTCCGTACACCCGACCTTTTGCTGTTCAATAACAAGGTAAATGTCTATTTGGTAGTAGGTCTGTTTGCCTTCATGCTGGGTTCGTCGTTCTTTCACGAACTGGGACACGCTTCTGCCTGCAAGTTCTTCGGCGTGCGGCACGGCGGAATTGGCTTCGGGTTGTACCTGAACTTCCCCGTCCTCTATACGGATGTGACGGAAGTGTGGAAACTGAAGCGGGGAGAGCGATGTGTGGTGAATCTTGCCGGTGTGTATTTTCAAAGCTGGTGGCTTATCATCCTGCTGGTGGCCTTTCTGATGACGGGAAACGATATCTTGCGTTATCTGATTCTGGTCATGAATCTTGGGTTTGCAATGACCCTGAATCCTTTCTTCAAGTTCGACGGATACTGGATGGCATCCGACCTGCTGGGGGTGCCCAACCTGCGGCAGCGTTCTTTGGAACTGCTTGGCTATATATGGAAGAAATTACGCAAAGAGCCGGAAAGCAAGCGGCCTTACCTCTTGCAAATCCGTCCGTTAGAGCGATACGGACTGCTTGTTTATTCGGTAGTAGTCAATCTTTTTATGGGATTCTATTTCCTGTATGTCATTCCGACTTTCCTATACCGGTTCGTACAGACTTTCCCCGATGCGGTGAACGAGCTGATTCTTTACCTGTCGAACCGGATGATGCCGCCGTTTGCCTTGCTGCGTAACATCGGCATGCAGCTGGTCTTTCTCGGACTGATAGGTTATCTGGTATACAGGTCTGTTATCCCTCAGGTAAGACGTTATGGAAGAAATAAGATACAGCGGGGGTAAAGAAATCTGTGTGGCGCTTGGGGTGACGATTCTTCTGGCACTGTTCCTGTTCAGGGTGGAAGATTCGTACCGCATCGGCCTGTTGCTGGTGGCTGGGGCACTGCTGCTCCTGCGCCCGCTTCCTTTCCGGAAATGGAGCCGGCTGGACAGATGCGTAGCGGCCCTTGCCCTGTCCGACCTCTTTTCCTGCTTTTATGCAGCCTGTCCGATACCTACCCTGGATGCGGCTTTTTATTCGGTCTATATGCTGGCAACGTATTTTGTCTGCCGGAGGCTGTTCGCCCACGGGCGTGCCTTGCAGGTTTTACGTGTGGGAAGCTTGTTCCCGATAGGAGCTGCCCTCCTGCTGGCTGTCTGTTCCTTCTTTGTTTTCCGAAGCTCGGTACTGGAAGCCGGGTTCGAAGATACGTATCATTTCCGCTTTTTGTTCCGTCCGTTGGGCTACATCACCAACATCTGGGCAGAGGTGCTGCTGATGGTGTCCGGGTGGATTTGCCTGATGCGCCGTTGGTCGGTACCGCTTCAGTTTTTATGCCTTCTGGCCATCCTGCTTTCCTTTTCGCGCGGTGCCTATGTTGCACTCGGCATTTATCTGCTTTTTGCACTGCTGTTTTTCCCGAAAGCAGAAAAACTGCGGTTGTGGCTGCCGGCTGTGGCCGCCATGCTTCTGGTTGCAGTCCTCTTGCCAAAGGAGATGCACACTACTCTGCAGATGAACCGTACTGCTTCTCAGCAGCAGAGCACCGAGAGCCGGATAAGCGGCACTGCGGCTGCCCGGCAGGCGTTTACGGAACGTCCCTTCATGGGATATGGAAACGGTAATTATACGTATGCCGTTGATGCCATTACCGGACAGGACAGTACGAAGCCGTTTACTTCCATTGCCCCCAGCTTGCCGGTTCAGCTTCTGGTCGAGAAGGGCATATGCGGAACGTTGGTTTATCTGTTTGCAGGAATAATGATAGTCCGGACCTTGTGGCAGCATCGGAAAAAGCCGGACAGCCGCATCATTGCAGCAACCCTGCTGGCTGTCCTCGTGAAAGATTTCGCTCAGGCTACATGGCTGGGTACGCCTGTTTTGCTGCTGATGTCTTATATCTTGTCGGCTTATCTGCAACGGGATGAAACCCTTTCAGCAGAAACAGACCGTACGGCTTATATGGTTCCGGCATTTGCAGTGGCTGTATGGGTGAGCTGGAACATTCCGTCGTCCCGTTTTCTGACAGATTCCACTCTCGATTATTTGCAGGACAGGAACTATGATGCTGCCTGTGCCTGCCATCCGGAAGATGTCCAGCTGCAATATCTGTATGCCCTGTCCGTAGCAAATGAATATCCCGAAAAATCAGACTCGATTTTGGAATCTCTTGCGTCCCGTTATCCGAGGAACAGCCTGTATCTGTCGGCATACGCCAGACGGTGCTATCAGCAAGGCGACAGTGCGGCTGCTTTACAGCTGATGGCGGAAGCCGTACGTTACACACCGCGTATGGCCAATGGCGAACTGATGCAGGCATGGAAGCATCAAGACTCAGTGTTCTACAACCGGGTGTGGGAGGCAGCCGTTACTCTTCGTCCTGCACCGGGCGCGGCACCTGCCGATTATGCCCGTTACGGTTATCTGGCATATACAGCCGGGGATACGCTGCAAGCTGGAAAGTATCTGCGACAGGCAGTCCGTGCATTGCCCAATCTGACGACTCCATGGCTGCTGCTGGGTGATACGATGAAATACCGTTTGCTTATTTATGGTGCCTTCCAGCGGGATTTGTCGCATAAAAAACTGCCTGAACAGCCTGTTCTTACTTCCGACAGCCTTTTCTATATGAATTATGATTTTAAAGTGCAGAACTGGTATGGTGGTAGTCTGAAAAAATGAACCGTTATTCTTTTCTCTTATCATTCCAATGACAAATTTGCGTTACACAAATGCGGAAAATTCATCATTCGTGTAACGCAAGTTTGTCTTATTTGTGATGCAGTAGCTGCCTGCGGTTGGAAAAAAGAAAAGCAGCAGGTGCAAAAAAAGTTTTTTGAGCACTTTCAGATGTCGGATAAAAACCGTATATTTGCACGCAATAAATTCTAAACGCATAAGTCCTATGTCATTTATTACAGATAAAGTTGTGATGGACGGATTGACTTACGACGATGTATTGTTGATTCCGGCCTATTCAGAAGTATTGCCAAAAGCAGTCGAGCTCTCGACTAAGTTTTCACGTAACATTGAATTGAAGATTCCGTTTGTAACTGCCGCTATGGATACAGTTACAGAAGCACAGATGGCTATTGCCATTGCTCGCGAAGGTGGTATCGGTGTAATCCACAAGAACATGTCTATCGAAGAGCAGGCTCGTCAGGTAGCTATCGTAAAACGTGCAGAAAACGGTATGATTTATGACCCGGTTACTATTAACCGCGGTGCTACTGTGCAGGATGCTTTGGACCTGATGGCTGAATATAAAATTGGCGGTATCCCTGTAGTGGATGACGTAAAACATCTGGTAGGTATCGTGACTAACCGCGACCTTCGTTTTGAAACTCACATGGACAAGCACATTGACGAGGTGATGACGAAAGACAATATCGTGACTACTGCTCCGGGTACCGATATGGAAACTGCATCAAAAATCCTGCAGGAAAACAAAATCGAAAAACTTCCGGTAGTAGACGCTGACGGTAAGCTGATTGGTCTGATTACTTACAAGGACATTACAAAGGCAAAAGATAAACCGATGGCTTGCAAAGACTCTAAAGGTCGTCTGCGCGTGGCTGCCGGTGTAGGTGTTACTGCCGATACGCTGCAGCGCATGGAAGCGCTGGTAAATGCCGGTGCCGATGCTATCGTAATCGATACTGCTCACGGTCATTCTTTGTCGGTTATCGAAAAACTGAAAGAAGCTAAAAAACGCTTCCCGCAGATTGATATCGTGGTAGGTAACATCGCTACAGGCGAAGCTGCCAAGATGCTGGTTGAGGCTGGTGCCGATGCGGTGAAAGTAGGTATCGGTCCGGGTTCTATCTGTACAACTCGTGTGGTTGCCGGTGTAGGTGTACCTCAGCTGAGTGCCGTGTACGATGTAGCCAAGGCTTTGGAAGGCACAGGTATTCCTTTGATTGCCGACGGTGGTCTGCGTTACTCTGGCGACGTTGTGAAAGCATTGGCTGCCGGTGGATACAGTGTAATGATCGGTTCACTGGTTGCTGGTACCGAAGAATCACCGGGTGATACTATCATCTTCAACGGACGTAAGTTCAAGTCATACCGTGGTATGGGTTCGCTGGAAGCTATGGAGAATGGTTCGAAAGACCGTTACTTCCAGGCTGGTACAAACGACGTGAAGAAACTGGTTCCGGAAGGTATCGCTGCCCGCGTTCCTTATAAAGGAAACTTGTATGAGGTTATCTATCAGTTGGTAGGTGGTCTGCGTGCCGGTATGGGATATTGTGGTGCTCACAACATTGTAGAACTGCATAACGCCAAGTTTACACGTATCACCAATGCCGGTGTGCTGGAAAGTCATCCGCACGATGTGGCTATTACGAGTGAGGCTCCTAACTATAGCCGTCCGCAGCAGTAATAGGGTTGTGTGATGCCTTGTTTTTGAAAAGTGATATAAGGTAAAATATTTTATAGAGTCCTGTGGTTCTTAGTTTTCTATAACTTGGAATTACAGGACTTTGCTGTTTTTTTCGAGATGAAGATACTGAAACATTTCCTGCTGCCCGTGGTGGCATGTTGTTTTGCTGCGGATGCTTTGGCGGTTACCGAAAGTCTGGTGAAGGTTGCCGGATATGAAGTGACGGGCACGGAGTTTAATTATTATTACCGGAAGGCGACGGCTGCAGCCGGACGCTTGTCGGCCCGTGACTATCTGCCGCATTTTGTGAACTTCAAGCTGAAGGTTGCCGATGCCAGAGCGCAAGGGTGGGACACTTTGCCCGATTACCGGATGCTGTGTGCCACGCTGCAGGGAGAGCTGATGAAAAGCATGCTGCTTGATACGGCACGGGTGGAGAAGTGGGCCAGAGAGGTGTACGACCGTTCTTGCCGGCGCTTGTCGCGTCCCGGATGGGTGAAGCTGGAGGAGTTGTCTGTTCCGCTGAAGCAGGAGGCCGGTCATGCGCAGGTAGAAGCAGCATTGCGTATGCTGGAAGGTTGCTATAAGGCTGCGGCAGGAGGTAAGGCGCTGGCACAATGCATGCCCGCAGCCTCCAAGATGGCGTGTGTGACAAAAGCCGCCGGATGGATGCCGCTCTCTGCCCTGACGGATGAGTTCGTTGCTGCGCTGGAGCGTGTGGAGAAGGGGCAATGCACTCCACCGTTTGCTTCGCCGCTGGGCGTACATCTGGTGCGGGTGGTAGACCGTGTGCCGGTACGTTCCTACGAGGAGGCCCGTCCGTATATCCTTTCGTTGCTGGAGCAGCGGCAGGATTGCATTTCGGCTGTACTGGATAAGGATGCTTTTGAGGCGTGGAGCAAGCGGCAGCCGGATTTTGTCTCGGAGTTGCAGTGGAAGATGAAAGAAGTGCAGGAGGGGGTGCTGGCCGCGCGCTGGGATGCCTTGCACGCCGTACAGGTGAGTGAACCTACCGAGGAAGAGCTGGAGCGTTTCTTTAAGGCGCATAAGGAGAGGTATCGCTGGGACTTGCCGCATTTCAGAGGTGGAGTTATCTGGTGCAAGAGCAAGAAGGCGGCTTCGAAAATAAAGAAGTTGCTGAAGAAAAGGGATGTTTCGCAATGGAAAACCGTGCTGGATGTGATGCAAAAGGAGGACGGAATCTACGAATGCCGTTTCGAGTCGGGGGTGTTCCAGATAGGCAGGCATGCTGCTGTAGACAAACTGGTGTTTAAGTGCGGCGAGTTGCCTGTCGACAAGGAACTGCCGTATGTGTTTGTGCTGGGCAAGAAGCTGAAGAAAGGTCCGGAACTGTACACCGACGTGCGCGAGGAAGTGACTGCCGATGTGCGGAACGAACAGGAGAATTTTTATCTGAAAGAGCTGAGACAGAAGTATGAAGTGGAATATTCGGCAGAGATTTTAAATTCCGTTAATTTTGCCGGATATAATGAATATTAGTGTATCTTCGTTTCCTGATTATAATTAGGTATGAAATGAAAGGGAAATGTTTCTTATTTACATTTGCGCTGCTGCTGGCCGGATGCACTGCATCGTATGACCATAAGGGAAAGACGCCGGTGGTGCAGGTGGGGAAGGATTTCCTCTACCGCGAAGACCTTGAGGCCGTAATGCCGGTGAACTTGGGTAAGGAGGATAGTGCGCGTTTTGCAGAAGAGTATATCAAAAACTGGCTGGAAGATGCGCTGCTGTATGACAAGGCCGAGGGGAACATATCGGATAACGACCGTATAAACAAGCTGATAGAGTCTTACCGGAGGGCACTGATTGTGCATGCTTATCAGGATGCGCTGGTGAAGCAGGAACTGGCAGACAGTGTGACGGATGAGGAGGTGGAGCGCTACTACGAGCAGAACAAGGGCTTGTTTGTGGCCGAAGCGCCGCTGGTGCAGGGCTTGTACCTGAAGGTGCCGCTGCATGCTCCGCATCTCAATCAGGTGCGTGGCTGGTACAAGAAAAACTCGCAGGAGGCTATCGACCGTCTGGAGAAATACAGTGTGGCCAATGCGGTGAGCTATGAGTATTTTTACGACCACTGGAAGACGGTGAAGAGCATTCAGAGCAGGATGCCTTTGCCCGATGCGGCCGAAACGGACCCTGCTTATTTTGTGAAGAACAAGAATATTGAGGTGAAGGATACGGCGTATTGCTATTTCCTGCATGTGGAAAATGTGGTGCAGAAGAATGAGCAGCTTCCGCTGGAACATGCACGGACGGGCAGAGCGGTCACGTTATTTGCCTTCAGGGTGTTTGCCACGGTATGCAGCATAGCCTCCTGCAGGTTTGCACGGATCAGCAGGTTGCGGCCGGTGACAGCCTCGATGCGACGGATGCCCGCAGCAACGGAGGCCTCGCTCACGATCTTGAAGCCGCCGATCTGGGCGGTATTCTTCACGTGGGTGCCGCCGCAGAACTCGGTAGACCAACCCTCGATGTCCACAACACGCACGACCTTGCCGTACTTTTCGCCGAACAGAGCCATTGCACCCAGCTTCTTGGCTTCCTCAATGGGCATTTCCCGGACGGTGACGTTCATGGACTCGTAGATCTTGTCGTTCACGATCTTCTGCACGCGGGCCAGCTCCTCGGGAGTGACAGCGCTGAAGTGGGTAAAGTCGAAGTGAGTGATCTCTGCATCCTGATAGGAGCCTGCCTGATGGACGTGGTCGCCCAGCACTTCACGCAGAGCTGCCTGCAGCAGATGGGTGGCGGTGTGGTTGCGGGCAATGGCCATACGGTATTCCTTATCCACCTGAGCGGTCAGGTGGTCGCCCACCTTCACGATGCCGCTCTCCAGCACGCAGGTGTGGACGTAGTATCCCTTGGGGGTCTTCTTCACATCCAGCACGCGCAGGCTGCAGTCGGCGCTGTTCAGCATGCCGTGGTCCGCAGCCTGACCGCCCATCTCAGCGTAGAAGGGAGTCTTATCCAGAACCACCAGCACGCCGTCCTTTGCTTCCTCGTCGGTAGCAATGGCATCGGTCAGAGTTTCTTCGTCGCTCAGGGCCACCACAACGCCTGCATCGCACAGGTTAATGATGACAGTGCCCGTCTCGCCCTCGGCCTCAGCGCACACCTTCTGTGCCAGATCGCTCTGCAGCAGAGCCGTGACCTGCGCACGGGTGTTGGTCAGGAAGGGCAGGGTGAACATCAGCAGACGGGGGCTGAAGTCGAACTGACCGCCGCGCATGCCCTGCACGGTGCCGGCCACGACCTGCTCCAGCATCTCCTTCTCGGTGCCCA
>ENA-UEQH01000256-UEQH01000256.1-human-gut-metagenome-genome-assembly--contig:-NODE-256-length-32318-cov-40.265966_pt1 | contig 32318 bp, 25 predicted proteins | sample MGYA00242945_ERZ507943 | MGnify/ENA primary metagenome ERZ507943 (study PRJEB26167, sample SAMN06115418) | human gut metagenome | host: Homo sapiens | place: China:Hubei | collected 2015-03-06... | reverse complement strand
TGCCAGTTGGCTGTATACAATTGGACACCTGGTTCTGTTGTATAGACTTCCATGCTTCTTCCACTTTCCGGTTCTACGCATTTTGCCGCAAAACTCAGTGTTCCGCTTTCACGCTTGTTCAGTACATAGCAATGGTCATATCCGGCTCCCAATTTAAGTTGCTCGAAGTCTTCATTAATTCTTTCACCAACGACATGTGGAGTGCGGAAGTCCATTGGGGTTCCTTCTACTTTACAAATTTCACCTGTAGGAATGGATGTTTCATCTACTGGCGTATAGAAATCTGCATTAATGGTAACAATGTTGTTTTCGACTGAAGCAGTAGGGTTGGCTATTCCAGAAAGGCTGAAAAAGGCATGGTGTGTAAGGTTACACAATGTTTTTTTATCGGTTACTGCTGTATAAGTGATGATAAATTCGTTTTGATTTGTCAGTGTGTAAGTAACGGTGACATCCAGATTTCCTGGAAATCCTTCTTCTCCGTCTACAGAAAGATAGTGCAAACGTGCACTTTGTTTGCTGGTTTGTTCGGTATCCCAAACTTGTGCATGGAAGCCGTGCGGGCCACCGTGTAATGAATTAGGACCGTTATTGATAGTTAGTGAATATTCTTCATTGTCCAGCATGAATTTTCCTTTTGCAATGCGGTTGCCATATCTGCCAATCAGTGTACTAAGAAAAGGCTCATGGCTATTGATAACATTTTCAATGCTGTCATGTCCTTGAACAACGTTACCCATATTGCCGTTTTTATCAGGCATCATGATGGCTAATAATGCTCCACCATAATTTGTAAATGCAACTTCGGCTCCGTTATCATTTTTAAGAATAAACAAGTCGGTTTGTTTTCCGTTGATTTCTCTTTGGAAATCAGAGCGTTTCAGCTCGCAGATGTTTTCTTCATTTGTAATTGTGTTATTCATGATATAAAATCTTTTTATTTGCAAGGTATAAATGTTATGCAAATAAAAAGATTTTATTCGGTTTTCACAAGCAAATCCTAGTAAAAGAAAATCATTTTGAATAAAAAGTGAGCAAGTCGGCAACTATAAAGCTGCTTCCTCCTACAAATATCAGGTCGTCTTTGTCTGCTTTAGCTTTTGCGGCTTCTAAGGCGGTTTGGACATTATCATAATAGCCTCCTTGCAGGTTGGCTGCGTAAGCTTTTTGGGCCATCTCTTCAGCAGGAAGTGCACGCTTCACACTAGCTTGTGTGAAATAATAGTAAGCATCTTTCGGTAGTAGAGACAATACTCCACTTATGTCTTTGTCATTGACCATGCCTATGACGATATGCAGGTGTTTGTAAGTCTCATGCTTTAATTGTTCTACGATGTAAGATATACCGCCAACGTTATGCCCTGTATCGCAGATTACTTTTGGAGAAGTTTCTATGGTTTGCCAGCGTCCCATTAAGCCTGTAAGTTTGCAAACATTTGCGAATCCGTTTCTGACGTCTTGTTCGGTTATCGTATATCCGATTTGTTTTAATTGTCGGACGGCAGTGAGAATGGTGTTTGTATTTTTAATTTGATATAAACCTCCCAGCTCACCTTTTAAGTCTGCATAGTCTTTAGTTTGATATATACGGTATCCGTCAGTGCCTGTTTTCCAGTCTTCTACAAGAGGCTCGTCTTCTGCAAAAGTAATAGGAGCATGGGTCTCGGCAGCTTTATTTTGGAATACAGTCCGGGTTTCTGTTGAAGTTTCACCAATGACAACTGGAATACCAGATTTGATAATTCCGGCTTTTTCTTTTGCAATCTTTTCTAATGTGTTTCCCAGAAATTGTGTGTGGTCGAAACTTATGTTAGTTATAATACACATATCTGGCGTAATGATATTGGTACAGTCCAGTCTGCCACCCAGTCCGACTTCAATAATAGCTACGTCTACATGTTGTTCGGCGAAGTATTTGAAAGCCATAGCTGTGGTCAGTTCAAAAAAAGACGGATGGAGTGGCTCAAAAAATGAACGGTTTTCTTCGACAAATAGGGTGACATAATCTTTTGGAATAGGAGTTCCATTTACCCGGATTCTTTCTCGGAAGTCAACCAGATGTGGAGACGTATATAATCCGGTTTTATAGCCAGCCGATTGTAAAATCGCAGCCAATGTATGTGAGCAAGATCCTTTTCCGTTGGTTCCTGCTATGTGTATGGTTTTGAATTGTTTATGCGGATGTCCAAAATGTTTGTCTAATTCATAGGTGTTTTCTAACCCTTCTTTGTAAGCATCTTTACCTACATTTTGAAACAGAGGAGTACTCGTATAGAGGTAATGTAAAGTTTCTTCGTATGTCATTTTTATTGAGTTTATTTTAATGCAAATATCCGTAATTATTTTACAAGTTGTACTTTTTTCTATAGATTTGTGTTGATAAAAGAAGAAATACTTGATGAAGACAATTAAGACTGTTTTAATTGGAGCGGGTTATAGAGGGATGCGCTTATACCATCTTATGCAGGCTATACCTCAATTTAATGTTGTTGCTGTATTCGACCCATGTTGTACTCCTGAAATAGATTCTACAGTAGCTTGTTATGGACAGGATGCTTCTGCTTATTTGACAATGCTGGATGAGTGTAAACCTCAGTTGGTAGTTATCGCTTCACCTTGGCAGTTTCATGTTGAACAGACTTGTCAATGTCTGCAGCGGGGATGTCATGTAGCTTTGGAAATTAAAGGTGGCTTTTCTTTGGGCGAATATCAGCAGGCTATTGAAATAGCTCATCAAAAAAACTTACATTTATTTCCATTAGAGAATACTGTTTTCATGCGTGAGAACATGGCATTATATAATATGGTTAAGGAAGGCGTTTTGGGAGAGCTTGTGGCCATGCGTGGTGGATATCGGCATGACTTGCGTGATATGTTGATTGATGAAGCCGGAAACTGGGGAAACTCCAAAAAGCCAGAGGGAATTTGGAGAAGTAAATTTTATCAGCATGAAAATGGGGATTTGTATCCCACTCATGGATTAGCTCCCTTGTGTTTGGCTGCTGGTATTAATAGAGATGATTATATGGTCGAATTGATGTCTTTCTCATCGCGTGCTTGTGGACTGAAGCATTTTATCCGTGAAAAAGGAGGAGATGATTCAGTTAACGTTGCTATGGGGGATATTGTTGTGACACAGTTGAAATCGGCTAAAGGGATCCTTTTTACACTGACGCACGATACTACCTTACCTCGTCCTAAAAGTCTGGATTTCGAGATTCAGGGGACTAAAGGTATTTGGAGAGGAGAATTCCGTAAAATCTATATTGAAGGGTTAAGTCCTTACGAAGAATGGGAAGACGATTTTAGTTATATTGAACGTTTTGAACATGATTTCTGGAAAAGGTGGGGTAAACTTGCCTTGAAACATGATACACATCATAACGGTATGGATTATATCATGCTTCGAGCTTTGGTTGCAAACTTGCTTGATGAGGCTGTATATCCAATTCTTCCAGAAGATTTGGCTCTGTGGGCATCTGTCACTCCCTATTCTAAATTATCCATTTCACAAGGACGGGTAGTTAAGATGAGAGAGTGAAGAACATTTATTTTACCACCAATAACCATATGCCGGTCCTTTTCTGCCTTCTACACCTACGCTGATAGAGGCACTTTCATTTAGTTTGAAGTTAATCATTCCGCCAATACGGTCGCTGTTAAAATATGCAGGTGCAGGGTACATAATCCCTTTTTTAGGAGTAAGCGATTTGTTTCCATATGCATAAATGCTGATTTGGTCTGTCAGCCGATATGCTGCTACACCCGAAATACCTACTTCCTTATAACTAAGAAATCCCCAGTCCATGTTGTGGGCATAGATACCTCCGGCAATACTTAAGCGGTTGTTTACAGGCACTGCATACATAAAAGCTGCATCCTGGCCAAATCCGACTCCTGAAGGCATCCACTTTCCAAATCCTACGCTTAAACTCATACCTAAGGATGCATTAAATCCTTTATGAAGTTCCCAGGTCGAATATCCATAATCAAATGGAGAGAGGCCATACATGCTGAAAGGAGCAGCTGAGTAGGTAGGTGTAACAGGAAATGGTGCAATAAGCTTCATATCTGTGGAATCTGCTTTTTCAGCAGGGAGAATCGACAAGCTGTCCTCTTGAAGGGAGTTAATTTGGGCTTTTGCTATCGTAGGAATTAATAAGCATATCAATAAAGTGGCTTGAATTATTTTTTTTATAGTATCCATAGTCATAACTTTTGTATCAAAGTTATGGATTTTCTTTTTATTTAATGAAGTAAATCTTCTTATTTTAGGATTGTTTTATGATTGTAAACGCTTGAATACTATGGATATAAAAAAAGGTGAGCCATATGGTTCACCTTTTTGATTGTATCAGTCAAACATGTTTCTGAATTTCTTGAAAATCTTTTCTTTCAAACTCATGTTCGGTTTAAAGTTTTCAGATTCCTTCCATTTTTCCATGTCTTGTTTTTCTTCTTTGCTCAATGTTTCTGGAATATAGACACTTACATTGACCAGCAAATCTCCTGTACCTGTAGAGTAGCCATAACTGTTAATGTTTGGCAATCCTTTTCCTCTTAGGCGCAACACTTTTCCTGGTTGAGTACCTGGTTCAATTTTAATCTTAGCTTTGCCGTCAATTGTCGGGATTTCAACTGTACCTCCCAATGTAGCTGCAGGAATGCTCAAAAGTAAGTTGTATATCAAATCACTTTCATCGCGAATCAGTTCCGGATGCTTTTCTTCTTCGATTTGTACGAGCAAGTCACCGGCAACACCATTACGTTTTCCTGCATTACCTTTGCCGTTTACCGTCAGCTGCATACCTTCTGCAACACCGGCAGGTATTTTTACAGTTACGACTTCTTCACCGTAGACGATACCTTCGCCACCACATTCCTTACACTTATTCTTGATAATCTTTCCTTCACCGTTACACTGAGGGCAAACAGTTTGGGTTTGCATCATTCCGAAAATACTTTGCTGAGTGCGGGTAACGCTTCCAGTTCCATGGCAGGTCGGACATGTTTCTGTGCCTCCGTTACCTTCAGCACCAGAGCCGTGACAGTGTGAACAAGGAACATACTTTTTCAGCTTGAATTTCTTTTCAACTCCGGTTGAAATATCTTTCAGGTTCAATTTTACTTTAACGCGTAAGTCAGAACCGCGGAACTTGCGCTGGCGTGGCTGGCCACCGCCAAAGCCTCCAAATCCACTGTGACCTCCGAAAATATCTCCAAACATAGAGAAGATATCATCCATAGACATACCCTGTCCGCTGAATCCGCCAAAACCGCCTGCTCCTGCAGCTCCATCTACACCGGCATGTCCAAACTGGTCGTAGCGAGCACGTTTGTCAGGGTTACTCAGTACTTCGTAAGCTTCTGCTGCTTCTTTAAACTTTTCTTCAGCTTCTTTATCACCAGGGTTTTTGTCCGGGTGATATTGAATTGCTTTTTTTCGGTATGCTTTTTTTATTTCATCCGCTGAGGCACTTTTGTCGACTCCCAGCACTTCATAATAATCTCTCTTTGCCATATTCCTTACGCTTAATTACTGTGCAACCACTACTTTTGCATGTCTGATCACCTTGTCATTCAGTTTATATCCTGTTTGTACACAGTCCAAAACTTTACCTTTCTGAGCTTCTTCTGGAGCTGGTACCAATGCAATTGCTTCATGGAAATCAGTATCGAAAGCCTCACCTACAGGTTCCATTTTTTGCAAACCTTCCTGTGACAGTGTTTTAAGGAATTTCTGGTGTATTAAGTCTATTCCATCATACATAGCCTGAATGTCATCCAGCTTTTGCATATTGGCTAAAGCACGTTCCAAGTCATCCAATATAGGAAGAATAGCAGAGATAGCTTTTTCACCACCATTTTTAATAAGCTCTGCTTTTTCTTTCAAAGTACGTTTACGGTAATTGTCAAACTCAGCCGATAGACGCAGGTACTTATCTTTCTGGTCTTCTATTGTCTGCTGGGCTTCTTCAAGCTGCTTTTGCAATTTTTCTTCTTCACTAAGCTCTTTTTCTTCTTGAGCAGCCTGTTCTTCTGAAGTCTGTTCTGCGGTTTTGTTTTCAGCAGTTTCTTCCGCATGCTGATTCTTCAAAATTTCTTCCTCTTGTAAATTTTGGTTTTCTGTTGTATTCATATAGTTATTTTTTTTATTCAAAAGTGAAAATAAAGATGCTTTCTGTTGAAGCTAATTATATTACAGCAAATAGTGTGCCTTTATACCTTATTTTGTAGAAAATAATTAGTAAAAGGAAAAATGTGACACTATGGCAGACTTTTACGGACGTTTTCCGTAAAGTTTGTCAATTAAGTCATTTCTGCCTATTTTGCGCAGCTCATTGATAATGTTCTTTCGTTCCTCGGGCTTGTACCAGAAAAAGAACATGCGTTGAGCCAATTTCTGCTTAGGCGTTTTTGCAGAATATATCGGCTCTAGTGTATAAGGATGATACCCTGTATACCAAGCTTCGGTCGCTACTGTCATGGGAGTAGGGGTGAAGTCCTGAACCTGCTCCAGATGAAAATCCAGTTTTTTTGTGATAACTGCCAACTCAGCCATATCTTCTTCCGTACATCCCGGGTGGCTACTTATAAAGTAAGGGATGATTTGCTGCCTCATATTATGCGCCTTGTTCAGTTGGTCAAATATCTTTTTGAATTGATAGAACTGCTCAAAAGGAGGCTTTCGCATCATATATAAAACATGGTCGCTTGTATGTTCCGGTGCCACTTTTAGTCTGCCACTCACATGCTTTAATATCAGTTCCTTGGTATATTCTTCCGTACTTTTATTAATAGTAGGGTCCTTACTTTTATGCAGCAGTAAGTCATATCTTACTCCACTGCCTATAAAACTCTTTTTAATACCCGGCAATGCATCAACAGCATGATAGATGTCCAATAATGGCCGGTGGTCAGTGTTAAGATTCGGACAAACTTTAGGATGGATACAAGACGGGCGTTTGCATTTACTGCATAATTTAGTATCATTTCCTTTCATCATATACATATTGGCCGACGGACCTCCCAAATCGCTGAGGTATCCCTTGAAATCAGGCATTTCTGTTATGGCCTTTACTTCCTTCAGGATACTTTCTTTACTGCGGCTCACAATGAATTTTCCCTGGTGTGCCGAAATGGTACAAAACGCACATCCGCCAAAACAGCCCCGATGGAGGTTGACGGAGAATTTAATCATGTCGAATGCAGGGATACGCTTGTTCTTATATTTAGGATGTGGCAGTCGTGTATACGGTAAATCAAACGACATGTCCAGTTCACCCTGGGTCATAGGTGGGAAAGGAGGATTGACAACGACTGTTTGTTTGCCTACATCCTGTAAAATTCGGGCAGCTTGATATTTATTCGATTCTTCTTCAATATGCCTGAAGTTTTCTGCCTGTTTTTTCTTGTCTTTCAGGCAAGCTTCATGCGAATGTAACCAAAGGTCATCTTCATTAGACATGAAAGAATCTTTTGCTGTCATGTAGGCAGTCTGTGGTACATCCAGTGGTATTTCTGGCTTTTCAGACAACTTTTTACACAGTTCTGTAATAGGCTTTTCTCCCATGCCATAAATCAGTAAGTCGGCTCCCGATTCAACCAAAATGGATGGTTTTACCTTATCTGCCCAATAGTCATAATGTGTCAGGCGGCGAAGAGAAGCCTCTATACCTCCTAGAATAACAGGCACATCCGGATACAATTCTTTCAATATACGTGTATAGACAATGCTGGGATACTCCGGACGCATGTCATGCCGTCCGTCCGGAGTATAAGCATCTTCGCTTCGCAAACGTTTGTTTGCGGTATACTTATTTACCATGCTGTCCATACATCCGGCAGAAACGCCGAAAAACAAGCGCGGTTTGCCCAATTTCTTAAAATCTCTAAGGTCATCCCGCCAGTTAGGCTGGGGGATAATGGCTACTTTCAATCCTTGAGATTCTAGCAATCTGCCGATTACAGCTGCCCCAAATGAAGGATGGTCCACATAAGCATCACCACTGAATAAGATGACGTCCAGTTCATCCCATCCTCTCATCTCTACTTCCTTTTTGGTCGTAGGCAGCCAGTCTGTTAATTTAAATTCTTTCAAATAGCATTGGTTTTATACCCGAAACCGGTTATTTCAAAGAATTGTTTTCCCTGTTTCAGGCTTGGGTTTCTATATCTTTTTCCTTATTCTCCTGTTCTTGTTCCCAGTCAACATACAATAAGATTAACTGGTGAAGTCCGAACGCTTTCATATTGTTATGGTAGATTACATCAATGCAAAGATCCAGTAACTCTTTGTTGTTTCCGTCTTGCGATGTAATCAATGATCTGATGTTTAGTTTCAGTTTATCCAACACAGCCTCGTCAATGATACCATTGCTGTCTATCAAGTGTTGAAACAGAGCATATTTACGGATTGTTTGAAGGTTTTCTTCCGAAATTTCCATACTGCGTGTGCCCGAAGCATTTGTTTGTATTGTGTACATAGTCTTTATTGTTTATAGGTTTACTATAAGCAAAGTTAGACGTTTTTCCGGAATAACCTCTTTTTCGTATCATTATTTTTCAAAGAAGTCAAGAGCTGCTTTCATTATCCGGCTCCGTTGATGTTCACTTTCCACACACTCCAAGGGAAATCCCATAACAAATGTTTTATATTTTCCGCTGTATGCGATGCCTGCACTTGTGTTTCCATTTTGATAAGCAAAGACTGAATAAGCCGGAGCGGCCGGTACCAGACAATCCGGATTCGGAATTGCATAGACTTGTTCGTTCATTCTCCCTGGCAATGTCATTTGCTGGTTTAACCCGTAGACCTTGTTCTTTTCTGCAATAGGAATGCTTCCTCCATAACTGTATTTCAGAATGCCGGATGTAAATTGCAATGCGGCCGGACTGTTCATGCTTCTGCCGATATAAGCGCCGCTGATGAATAAATTGCCGTTGCGCTGACAGTAATCGGCTAGTAATCTCTGCATTGCAGGTGACATTCCTTTCAGTTCAGCACCGTATATCAGGTCTACAACGGGGTAGTCGGATAAGTTGACTGTTCTTTTTTCAACAGCTTCATCGCTGCAGGATACGAAAGAATAGTTGCCAGCCATTTGTATTGCTTTCCCATGGATAAACGGATAATCAAACGTATTGCCGGCAATCAGCATACCTTCCAGCTCGTTACCGCTGTATCCCCATCCGCCTTCCGTTTCAATTCCGGCACCCGAACGTGCAAATCCCTGCTGATACCCGCAATATACTGGTGTCTTGATGTAAGAAACACCTGGGTCATTGGCTAAATCAAATCCTCCGAATTCGGTATCGCTGATACTTGCGGGACCACTCAGACGGTCGAAAGCGTTGACTATAAGTACGGTTCCTTTGCTACGCTTGGCTTTGTAAGCAGAGAGCGTCTCAGAAGGGAAACTTTCGCCTCCTTTGTTGACTGCGGTAACCTTAAAGCTGTATACAATGCCTGTTTCAGCTTCGAATGTATACTCGGTATCTTTAACATATACTCCATTGTCGAATCCGCCTCTTCCAATACGGGTATACACAATGTACCCGTCTGGCTTGGCACTTGGCTCTGTGCGGTCGGCTACCGGTTCCCAGCTCAGGTGGAAGCTATTTTTCTTTTCCCCGAGCTGAATGGCAAAGTGGCTGACCGGAAGCGGCTGTACCACATAATCCTTGTTGTGTAAAGTTGCATTATACTTCAAAATAGATTTATAGATAGACCTGCCTGTCTGAAACTGAAAGTTAGGATCCAGTCCCAGTCGCATATCGCCGAAATTCTGGTGAGCCAGCAGTTCGAGGATAGCAGAAGGAACAGACGGCAGTCGGGTTTCGCTGTAGTTGCGATTCCACATACTTCTGCGTTTCCAGGTAACGTTGCAGGCCATGCTTAAATCCTTTTGTAGTCCTGTAAGTATTAGGTCTGCCAAGTCGCGCGATGCATAGCGTGACATGCCGGCATTCAATTTACCGTTGTTGAAGTCCGTTGTATAGATGCCCAGTGAGCCTACCAGTTCGTCTTCTTTAGAAAAACCGGCATCACTGTGTATACCCAGTGTCATTTCCATTGGGACATTCAGTCCCTTTTCATTGGGATTGTATACTGAGCCTCCATTCAGGTAGTTTACCATAAGCGACCGCGCATTGATGTCGTCATTATAGTCGTTTTGTCCCAGACTTTTGCTATATACCTCATAAGGCATACCCGCCCACTGTCCCCAGTAGCGTGCTCCTTCCAGAAAGCGCGGCATTCCGCTGGTTGTTCCGCCTCTAGTAATATTACCCATTCCGCCACCAAAGCGTACTGCATCAGCTGTAACCACACCATTTTCAGAGCTCTCGTTACTCAGGGCAACCATTCCGTAATCGTTCACCCCTTTGTCGAATTCAAACGAACCCAGATAAACCCATGTACCTTCTCCCATCTTCTGGTTGACACTGAATTCGGTAACTCCTCCTTTGTGGAAAACCAGGTACTTGGCATCACTGACACTGTTGGGAAGCGTAACATAACTTACATATACAGCATACTTGCCTGTTTCCGGAATATCCGGAATCCATTGTGCAAAAGCCTTGTCTTTTTTGCGGATAGTAGAAATATATCGGGCAGTTCCATCCTTAAAAGGATTGTGCCCGTCAGGGTAAGTAGCATATCGTTGGGCAAACCCTTTATCCTTTATTTCCTGCCAGTGATTTTTACGATAATTTTCTTCCAGGTAAATACTTCTGCCGCCTCGGCTGTTATTGTCTACAATTACCTCATTGCGCTGCCAGTCACGTTCGCGTGGAGTAAATACCACAGCTCCGGCATTTTCCAGCATCGGAATCAGGTAAGGGACAACAATCGACTGGGTAAATAAATCTTCCGTTGTACAGAATAGCCGTGGACGTTGCCAAATCCATTCGTTCTTTTTGTTGCTGAAGTAACGACCATGGCTTTGCCAAACGGCTAAATGCCGGTTTTCCAATCCTTTAGATATTTCATAAGGGCGTGACAAATTACTGACCCATGGATTCCCTTTATAGTCTACATACGGATGCCAAGTTCTGGAACGGTCGGGTGACCCTTTTTGAATGGCTACCGGTATCAGCTCCTCAATGGCTTTTCCATCGGTTATGATAGAGATTTTGTAATAATTCGTTGGGCCCGGAAGAATCTGTTTGACAGAACGGTAAATTGCAGAAACGTTCTCTTCTGTAAAAGGCTGGTATCCAAAGTTCTTGTTGGCATAGATAGTCAGCTGTTTTTTCTGATGGTCTATCTCAGTTCTTTCCAGTTTGCAATTCCCTATTGTTGCGTTGACAGTTGTATAGTTTGAAAAGAATGCTTGAAGCCGTTCATCGATGGTAGCTTCCATGGTTTGTGCTCCGGCATTATATCCCATGCACAGGCACAGCAACATTATGAAAAATGTTCTCATTTCCTTATTAAGTTGAAATATTTTGCAAAGATACGAAAAGAAAACGGGCGAAACACATTTTTCTTTGTGTTTTCGCCCGTTTTCAGTTATGCAGTTTGGATTAAACCTCTTCCAGATTTCCCAAGCAGAATTTTTTAGGATGCTTACCAATGAAATCTTTAAAATAAAGTTTTATTTCTCTCATATCTTTATTTATGTCACCACTTGGCATAATCACCTTCGTTGCCTTGATGCATTTCTCTTTATAATCTATTCCTATCAGGACAATAGGAATGTTGGCACCTTGGGCAATGTAGTAAAATCCTTTTTTCCAGTTGGGGTTGGCCGAACGTGTTCCTTCCGGTGTGATAGCCAGATGGAACTTTTTGCTATTCTTTGCTTTGGCTATCATCTGGTCTACCAGTGATGTCCTTTTGCTTCGGTACACGGGAATACCTCCCATCCATCTGAACAAAATTCCCAATGGAAAGAAAAACCATTCTTTTTTCATCATAAAGCCAGAATCTCTTCCTACGGCAGCAATAAAGAGCTTACCAATAAAAAGGTCCCAGTTAGTGGTGTGTGGTGCGGCACAGATGATGCACTTGTCGTAATCCGGAACCGTTACTTCTGCTTTCCATCCCAGCAGCGTGTGGTAGATGAATTTACAAATTGCTTGTTTCATCACACTTTTAGCCGTTCACGCTTTCCAGTTCCTGAAACAGTTCTGTAACTCCCTTGTTGAAGTCTTCACGAAGTTTTTTGTAAAATCCCTTCGTATTTCCCGGCTCAGTGTGGCTGATACGGCTCACAATATCTTTCTGCAAATTTACGGCTTTTAATAAGATAGGTTTAAGAGCTTCTCTTTTTGCTTCATCAGCCATTGCACCTTCATAAATACACATGCCAATCAGAAGATTGGAAATATAGTTTACGCTTTTTTTCAAATTTCTTCTACTTGCCATAAAACAAATTCTTTTTGGTTAATAAATCAATTCGTGGTAAAGATAACATTTTTATTTGGATACGTTTTTATTTTTCCAAAAAAAACACGAAATTTGCAGAAGTTAAGAGAATATTTACTCCTTAAATAAAAGTATTAATATGACAAAAAGTGCATTACAAATTGCCAGAGCTGCTTATCAGCCAAAGCTTCCTAAAGCATTGCTGGGCGCTGTAAAAGTAAAAGAAGGTGAACCTACTCAGTCTGTAGCTGACCAGGAAGCAATTAAAAAATTGTTCCCGAACACTTATGGCATGCCGCTGATTCAGTTTGAAGAAGGTGGTGAAGCTGTAAACTTCCCTGCTATCAATGTAGGTGTGATTTTGTCAGGTGGACAGGCTCCTGGTGGTCACAACGTAATTTCTGGTTTGTTCGACGGTATTAAAAAACTGAACAAAGACAGCAAACTGTATGGTTTTATTCTGGGCCCTGGTGGTTTGGTTGACCATAACTATAAAGAACTTACTGCTGACATTATCGATGAATACCGTAACACTGGTGGTTTCGATATCATCGGTTCTGGCCGTACTAAACTGGAAAAAGAAGAACAGTTCGAAAAAGGTCTGGAAATCATCCGTGAACTGGGTATCAAAGCTTTGGTTATCATCGGTGGTGACGACTCTAATACAAATGCATGTGTATTGGCTGAATACTATGCTGCTAAGAACTACGGTGTTCAGGTAATCGGTTGTCCTAAGACTATCGACGGTGACTTGAAGAACGCAATGATTGAAACTTCTTTCGGTTTCGATACAGCTTGTAAAACTTATGCAGAAGTTATCGGTAACATCCAGCGTGACTGTAACTCAGCTCGTAAATACTGGCACTTCATCAAATTGATGGGTCGTTCAGCTTCTCACATCGCTTTGGAATGTGCATTGCAGGTTCAGCCTAATATCTGTATCGTTTCTGAAGAAGTTGAAGCTAAAGACATGTCTTTGGATGATGTAGTAACATACATCGCTCAGGTTGTAGCAGACCGTGCTGCTGCCGGCAACAACTTCGGTACAGTTTTGATTCCTGAAGGTTTGATCGAGTTCATTCCTGCTATGAAACGTCTGATTGCTGAATTGAACGACTTCCTGGCTGCTAACGGTGAAGAATTCAACAGCATTGACCGTGCTAACCAGCGTGGATATATCATCAACCACTTGTCTGCTGAAAATGCTGCTATCTACGCTTCACTTCCAGAAGGTGTTGCTCGTCAGCTTTCTTTGGATCGTGACCCACACGGAAACGTACAGGTTTCTTTGATCGAAACAGAAAAATTGCTGTCTGAAATGGTAGCTACTAAGTTGGCTGAATGGAAGAAAGAAGGCAAATATGTTGGTAAATTTGCTCCTCAGCACCACTTCTTCGGTTACGAAGGACGTTGCGCTGCTCCTTCTAACTTCGATGCAGACTATTGCTATTCTTTGGGTTACACAGCTTCTGTACTGATTGCTAACGGTAAGACTGGTTATATGTCTTCTGTACGCAACACTACAGCTCCTGCTGCTGAATGGATTGCAGGTGGTGTACCTATTACTATGATGATGAATATGGAACGTCGTCACGGTGAAATGAAACCAGTTATCCAGAAAGCTCTGGTTAAATTGGATGGTGCTCCTTTCAAAGCATTCGCTGCTCAGCGTGAAACTTGGGCTAAGGAAACTGCATACGTTTACCCAGGTCCTATCCAGTACTTTGGTCCTACTGAAGTTTGCGATGAACCAACTAAGACTTTGCAGTTGGAACAAGCTAAATAATTGTTACTGAATCTGATGTAACATTTATGCATAAACACTACAGATGGACCTTTTGCAGGCATCTGTAGTGTTCTTTTTATAGGAACTTCATATTGCTGTCTGTTTTTTAAATTATTGTGTATGACGAAACAACCGCCCATAATGGGGGTGGATAAACCTGAAAAACGCCGTGTCAGAAAAACTGGTGACACGAAGCGTACTGCTGGCTCTTCCCGTTCTTCTGGCAAGAGTGCCCGTTCATCTGTTTCTGCCAAAAAAGGAGGCAGAAAATCGAAGAACAAGAAAAAGTGGAATATGCCTGTATGGTGTTATTACATCCTTATGGGAGTTACGGCGGTTGTCTTTATGGGCTGCTTTTATTATTTCTTCATTAAGCCTTATTCTTATCGTTGGAAACCTTGCTATGGTGCCAAAGCATACGGAGTATGTATGCCTTTAGATTACGAAGTGCATGGCATAGATATCTCTCATCATCAGGGAAAAATCAATTGGGGATTACTCAAGAAGACCAACGATACACGCTTTCCTATACGCTTCGTATTTATGAAAGCTTCAGAAGGTGGAGATTTCTCCGACAAGGCTTTTGCGGTAAATTTTGAAGAGTCTCGCCGTAACGGCTTTATTCGTGGTGCCTATCATTTTTACAATCCTAAGACGGACCCGGTGAAACAAGCTGACTTTTTTATTCGTACGGTTCAGTTGACAGCAGGTGACTTACCTCCAGTCTTGGATATAGAAGTGCGTGGCGATAATGAAGGGAAATTGCGTCGTGACCTGAAAATATGGCTCGATAAAGTAGAAAACCATTATGGAGTGAAGCCGATTCTATATACATCTTATAAGTTCAAGACCCGTTATCTGAACGATTCTGTTTTCAATTCGTATCCCTATTGGATTGCACATTATTATGTAGATTCTGTACAGTATAAAGGGCAATGGACCTTTTGGCAGCATACCGATGTAGGTACACTTCCCGGAATCAAGGAACAGGCTGATTTGAATGTATTCAACGGCTCGTTTGAGGATTTGAAAGAGATGCTTATTGCTGCTCCCGATTCGGCTGTAGCAGACAGTAATCAGGTTATTAAGAAGAATAAAAGACAAAAAGTATGAATTTAGTATTGAACATTATCTGGATAATTTGTGGCGGATTTATTATTTGTCTGGAATACATCCTTTCCAGTTTGTTGCTGATGTGTACCATTGTGGGCATACCTTTCGGCATACAGACTTTTAAGTTGGGGATACTTTCTCTATGTCCATTCGGTTGTGAAGTACGCAGTACACCTACAGCCGGCGGCTGTCTGGGTACCCTGATGAATGTGCTGTGGATATTCCTTGGCGGAATCTGGATTTGTATTTCTCATTTATTATTGGGTCTGCTGCTTTGCATCACCATCATCGGGATACCCTTTGGCCGTCAGCATTTCAAGTTGGCTACACTGGCTTTAACTCCCTTTGGCAAGGAAGTCGTGTACTGATTGCTTATTTCAGGATATGTTCGGCTATCAGCTTCTGCAGCTCTGCCATATCAGTTCCGGGGCCGAAATTTATTTCAATCGGCTCATTCATGCCGCGTACCCATAATTTCATTTCTGCGTCTTCGTCGAATGTACCGGCAGTTTCCACAGAAAAACAGGCAACCGACTGGTAAGGGATAGACAGAAACTCTTTTTTCTTTCCGGTCACTCCTTGTGTATTTTGGATGATGAGTCGTTTGTTTGTGAAAATCCATTTGTCGCGGATGTGTGAGAATGCACGTTCTATTACTTCATCTTTACATAAAATAGGGGCATAGGATTTGTTTATTTCCCGGATATCTGTTTCCGATGCATTGCCCATAATCATATTAAAAAGTCCCATAGCAATATAAATTTAAGAGACCTCGGTAGAGGTCTTGTGTTTATCAGTTGCAAGATACAAATTATTTCTTTTCGGGAAAACTAATTCTGAAACGAGTTAATCCGTCAGAATAGGTACGGAGTGAAAAAATACAACCGTGGTTGCTCAACACCTCGCGGATGAAAAGCAGACCGATACCTTGCCCGTTGGGTTTAGTCGAAAAGAACGGGCTAAACAGTTTGGTCTCCGTTTTGCGGCTGATTCCCGGTCCATTGTCTGCTATTTCCAGCATCACCGGCGAGTTGGTGGTGCGGATGGTGATATTTCCTTTGCTGCCGATACTTTCGGCTGCATTTTTAAGAATGTTCACCAGCACCTGCTCAAAGAGTACCGTGTCAATCATTACTTCCGGATTTTCCGGACATAATTCATTTTGCAGCGTAATTTCCCGTTCCCGGCAAATTGTTTCCATAAACCTCTGGCAGGCCACTACCCGGTCATTCAGTCTTACGGCTTCCGGATGCGGTTCGGGTATCTTTACTACATTGGCAAAGTTGGTGATAAACTGACTCATGCCGTAGCAGCGGTCCGAGCACACCTTCATCACTTCGCGCAGGTCCTCGCTTCCGTCTACATCCTCCAATGCCTCGGTTACGCTGTCCAGGGTAGAGGTGATTCCTGCGGTCGTATTGTTTACTTCATGAGCTATCATGCGGATAACCTTCTCGTAAGCTTTCTTTTCTGCTTTGACCACTTCCGTTGTCAGACTCTCTATTAATATAAAAGGATGTGCAAATCCCCGGTCGATAAACGACAGGCGCGAGCACCGGTATATCTGCGAGTCACTCAGTCGGATGGTCTGGGTACTGTCCTTGTCCAGCCGGTTGATTTCTTCGGCCAGCGGAGTTGTAAGAGCCTTCAGTGGTTTTCCCGTAATTTCGTGCTTATTGGAGAATCCCAGAAAATGTACGGCTGCATCATTCAGCATAGATACCTCATTGTCGAAGGTCAGAATAATCACTCCCATGGGCGAAACGCTGATAAGCAAATCCAGAAAATGATTCTGCTCGCGCAGCCGCAGGCGCTCATTCTTTAGCTGGTCCATCATGCGGTTGAACATTTTCACAATACGGTCGGCCTCTGCCTGTCCTACGGGCGAAAGCCGGCTGCTGAAGTCCTGTTCGCGAAGCAGGTCCATACCGTTGGCTATGCTCTTCAAAGGATTTACAACTTTCCTGTAAAAGTAGACCAGTAGAATCAGGCTTAGAAAAACCAGGGCTTGCCCCGCCTGAAATGCGACATTATTTTCTTGTTTCAGTGTTGCAATGAGCAGAATTCCCCATAAGAGCAACAGCATAAAAGCCAGCACAAAGAACAGGTATTTGATTTTCATAACCCAATGTAGTATTACTTAATCATTAACGTTGATTCCATATTTTTCCAGACGTCTGTATAATGCAGCTCTGCTGATGCCTAATGCGTGGGCAACTTGTGAAAGATTATTGTCATATTTTTCCAGTGTCTGGATAATGGTCTGCTTTTCAAGTTCCTCCAGTGTCAGTCCCTGCGTATTGCTAATCGTGGCAGTCTCGGTTTGCGAGGGGTGATATTGCGACTTGAAATCGGCTGCCGTAAGCAGGTCTTTACCGCAGACCAGTACCGTTCTCTCTACCAGATTCTTCAGCTCACGGATATTTCCCGGATAAGGCAAGCGGCTCAGATACTCCAGTGCATCGTCAGATACACGAGTCTCCGGCAGTTTGTTGTTCCGGCAGCAGCATTCCGTAAAATGGCGCACCAGCAAGGGAATATCTTCCCTGCGTTCGCGCAAGGCCGGCAAGTGGACGGTAATCAGATTGATTCGATAGAACAAATCCTCACGGAACGTATGTTCGCGAACCATTTCTTCCAGATTGGCATTGGTGGCACAGACCACACGTACGTCCACTTTTCGCGGACGACTTTCTCCCAAAGGCTCAAACGTCTGCTCCTGTAGTACCCGCAGCAGTTTCACTTGGCACGACAAATCCAGTTCCCCGATTTCATCCAGAAAGATTGTCCCCTTATCTGCCAGCTCAAAGCGCCCCTTACGGTCGGATACGGCATCGGTAAAGGCTCCTTTTTTATGGCCGAACATCTCACTTTCGAACAGTGATTGCGATATACCCCCCAGATTGACTTTCACAAAAGGCTGCTGGCGGCGGGTACTGTTCAAATGTACCGCTTCGGCAATCAGTTCTTTGCCTGTTCCGCTTTCCCCCGTAATCAAGACAGAAGCCCCCGTGTGAGCTACACGCTGGATGGTAGCCAGCACATCCATAAGCGCCTTGCTGCGTCCGATGATGTGGCTGCGGTTAAAATCATTGTCGGTTGCATCCGGATTGGGCTGGTCTTTTGCTGTCAGTTCCAGAGCCGTTTCAATACGCTGCATCAGCGCTGCATTGTTCCACGGTTTGGTAATGAAATCGAAAGCTCCAGCCTGCATACCCTGTACCGCAAGCGGGATACTTCCCCAGGCTGTCATCAGGATAACCGGTACATCCGGACAGAATATTTTTACTTGTTTCAGCAGCGTCAGTCCTTCCTCACCGTTTGTGGACAAACTGAAATTCATGTCCATCAGGATGAGTTGAGGCTGGTTGGCTCGCACTGCATCAATCGCCTCTTTAGGGCCGGCAACAGCCTGTACTTCGTATTTGGCTCGCTTCAGCATAAAGCTCAGCGAAGAACGTATTGCACTATCGTCGTCTATAATCAGTATCATAATGCTGCAAAAGTAAGAAATATTCTTTTTATAGTTTTATTGTCGGACAATTTTCTCGAAATCTGCATCTATTCCCATGTTGGCGGCAAAATCCCATAGCGTCAGGCTGCGTACCTGATAATAGTAATACCAGTAATAAAACAGCTCGTTGATATGCTTGCGTCGGGCTTCATCCTTTTGGTTTTGAGAGTCGTTCAAATCCAAGGTCGATATTTTCCCGATCATAAATGTTTCTACGTTGGTGTGATAACGCTTGCGGGCAATCTGGTCAGCATTCTCGGCCAGATGAAGCTGCTTCTGCTGGTTGTTGAACTGTTCCACCAGGATAAACAGATTTTGGTTGAAGTTCATGGTTTCTTGCCGTAATTTACTTTCGGTCACCTCCCGGTTACTTTGTGCCACTTTCACCTGTCCCCGGCGTTTGCCCCAGTCCAGAATCGGAATTTTTATACCTACTTCCACTACCTGATTATCTTTCAGTCTGCGGTAGGCACTGTCGAAACGTGTATCCGTTCCTGTAAAGCCCACCTGGGCGAAGAGGGTTATTTCGCGCAGATTGCCTTTGGCCTTTGCCACTTCATAGTCGGCTTCCAACTGACGGCGGCGGATATTGTGTGCAAAAGCATTATTGGCCAGTGCCTTGTCCAATACATCCTCATAATTGAGCAGTACATCCGGTGCCGATTCGGGAACTACCGGGTTCAGTTCTTCGTTTTCGCTCAGTCCCAAAAACGAGCGTAATGTAAACATGCTGCTTTTCAAGGAACTTTCGTTCGATGTGAGGGTAGAGCGGGCATCCAGTACATTCAGCTCCAGTTGCAGTACATCATTCTCACTGATTTGTCCCATGCGTCGTTTTGCCTTGGCCACCTCGTACAGCTTTTCGGCATTTTCCAGATTCTGCTGCGCAATGAAAACATTTTCGCGTGCCAGCAGCAGATTGAAGAAATGGTTGATGGTTGTCATGGTCACTTCCTCGGTCGCACTTAAAAAGGCAGCTTTGGCTTCGGCATAACGTACCGGTTCAATGCGGCGGTTCCATTTGGTATTGTTTACGCCAAATATAGGTTGATTCAGTGTCAGAGCAACGGGGACCGACATGAAGCGGTTTCCGGTCACGCCATCTATCTGCCGGAGGAAATCCAGCGAGGTATTTAGGGAGAGTGTTCCTCCAGTCAGCCAGATATTCTGGTCGATGGACAGCTGTCCGTTCATCTGCAAGTAATTATTGCGCACATAGGTATACGAGCCGTCGTTTTGCTGGTAGGCATTGTAGGCCTTGTTATACGAAGGCAGCGTAGCCGTAAAATTCACTTCAGGAAGTAATTCGGCCCGGAAGGTACGATATTCCCAATAAGCCGTTTTCAGTTCGTTCAGTGCCACGGCTGCGTCCACACTTTGCAGGCGGGCCAGCGTAATGGCTTCTTCCAGGGTGATAGACCGTTGCTGCACCGGAGTTGTAGCGGGAACTCCGGCATGAGCAGCAACGATATGTAGAGAGAGAAAAGAGATCAGAATTAATTTACGCAGTTTCATAGTTTTTTCATTTAGTGAATTAGAATCATTCATCGTGCAAAGCTTCGGCCGGCTGTATTTTCATGGCACGACGGGCAGGGAACCAGATGCCAGCTACAATCATCGATGCCATAAGTAATATAGTCAGAATAAAGGCTGTAAGATAACGTCCGGTCTGAAATGGGAGCTGGGATACATCTACCAGTTCTGCCAGTCCGATATTGACCGTAATACAGAAGGCAGGAATCATTATCAGCAACAATAAGAGAATGCCTTCTGTAATAAGGCGTATAAATATGTTTTTACGCGTACTTCCTATTGCTAGCCGTAAGGCAACTTCCTGGCGGCGGTGCTGGGTGCGAAACCAGAATGTACCAGTAACTCCTAGGAAAATATTGAGCAGCAGAAATCCCAAAATGCAGAGTTGCGTCCTTACTTCATTCATATCTTCCATTTCCATAGCTTCGCGGAGATCTGAAAAAGGCTGTACATCGAGTATATATACATTCCCTACCTGGTAGAGACGGTCTGCTTCATTCATCAGCGTTTCTGCAAAGTTTAAGTCCGCTTCCGGTTTAACACGGACACTAAGCTGTAAGTAGGCCGGATTTTCGAATTCTATCATTACTTTTCGGGGCAGATCGGTAGCGATAAAAGGGCCTCCCCAGTCTTCCGAAGTCTCGAAATGGCTCCAGCGCAACGGCTCTGCAATTGCAGCCACGTGCATCCGAAAATCGTTGTCCGGGATATTTATAGGTAAATCTTTTCCCAGCAGCGGAGTCGCTTCAGGCATGTCGAGTTGCTTGTGCCCGGCAGTAAGATTGCGCGATAAAATCAGGGTATTGGGATTTAGCACATTGGCCAGTGAATCAGAGCTTGTTGTATAAGTAATTTTTCCGTCTGTATTTTGTATGGCTACACCTTTGATACGGAACATGCGTATAAAGTCGGGCTGTATCCAGCGCCGCATGGCATGCACGGGTATGGTATCCACGCAAACGGTGAAGCCGTTGCTTCCGTTGTAATAAGGAATACTGTTTTGTGAGATCGCTACGTTTTCTATTCCGGGACGGTGGCGAAGGCGTTCTGCTATTTCCAGGAAATCATCGATATCGTTTTCGGGAGTACTGTTCGCATCGTATAATGACGAATTGGGAGTCAGTCTGTTTACTGTAATCTTGTAACAATGTTCTGTGTCGAATCCCATCGGTGAAAAGTAGATACGAGCCGTTACACAACACCAGTCGACAATGTACCACAGTACGACGAAAACAACCAGCAACTCCAGTGCCAGAAAAATGTTGCTTCGCCATTCATTTCGTATTTGTCGGAATAATGTTTTCATATGTTTTCTTGTTTATCGGGTCAATATGTTTTTATTCTAGGACAGGCTTACTTATGTCCGGATATAGCCTGTACAATATTCATTTTCGAGGCACGCCAGGCTGGAATACCTGCACTGAGCAAATTCATCAGCAGACAGAATACAAAGGCTATCAAAAATATCCATGGATTCAGTAAGTTTCCGGCTGTCAGGCTGGTTTCACCGGTAAAATATGCATTGGTCGAATTGCCGAAAAGGAAATCGTTCAATACAAAAGTCAGGATATAACTTAACAGTAAACCTATTCCTCCAGCAATGCACGTGAGCATGAGGTTTTCTAAAAAGACTTGTCGCATCAGCTCATTGCCGGAAGCTCCGAAAGCTTTGCGTACACCGATTTCTGCCATCCTGCGTTGCATACGTGTAAGTGTCATACTATTCAGGTTGATGGCCGGAACGATAAGCAGGATAAGTATTATAATTGTATAGCGTAGGATAACCTGTTGTGTATCCGGTTCTTCATACCATTTGCGGTAAAGATGGGTAAATTGTGTATCAGGTTGTCCACGGTAGAAAACTTCTACACCATTCTGTGCTTCATTGTATTTGTTGCGTAAGCGTTCGCATTCTTCCCGTATGGCAGGAAAGTCATTACTGCTGTAGGCTAGAATGACAGCGCGCATGGGGCCCATCAAGTTATATCCCCAACTTTCGGATTCTGCACTTCCCGCTGTATAAGGTATCCATACTTGTGCATAAGCGTCTGTTGCCAGCATCGATACATCGGCTACTACGCCACAAATCTGGAAGTCGGCATGATTGAGTTCTATGTGTTGTCCGGCTACGTTTGTTTTACCAAACAGACGGCGTGCTACAGATACAGTTACGACTACTTTAGGAAGCCCGCTGTTGAAATCACTTTCAGTAAAAGGTTTGCCATCTAGAAATCTGAAACTGAACACTTTCCAGAATGCTTCATCGGTTTGTATCATGTCGACTGTTGATTTGTTGCCGGCAGGAAGTGAAGCACGTACTTTGCTGATATTCGAAATGAGGGTAACCGCTTCTGCACTTGTCAGCGGTTTGAAACATTCACGTCCGGTTTGTACAGACATACTCGAATTGGCTGAGTTGCCACTTGCGTCTCCTTTTGCCCGCATGGACATATTGGGAACATACAGTGAGCGGCTGCGGTTTACTTCCGGTTCACAGTCGGCGGTGCGTACCTGCAATGTGATGATAACGATCATAATCATACAGATTGACAGTGCCGTACCAATTAATGATATGCAGCTGACAACTGGATTTTCCCGTAAGTGCCAGATTGCTTGTTTGATGTATTGTTTAAGCATATTCTTTTCCTTTCTTATGGTTTATTCACCCTGCCTGTCCAGTTTTTATTTCCCATGTAAAACCTGAGCAGGTTCTATGGATAAGGCTTTAAATGCCGGTATACCTATACCGATAATCATCATGATACAGATACTTATTGCACTAAGTCCTGCGCAAAGTAATATTCGTCTAAAATTCATTGTAGTTCCGTTGTATACGGCATTTAGTTCTGCATTTGCAATTTGAAAATCGATAATAAGTGCAGGCAGTGTTACCAGGGCAGTCAGCAAGAGCCCCTCGCATATCAGACGGATGAATACATCCTTCTTGGTTGCCCCATTCACTTTATGGAGTGCGATTTCATTCTGTCGCTGTTGGGTGCGGAACCAGAAAGTTCCCAACAGACCCAGGAAGATATTCAGCAGCAGAAATCCCATTCCAGCCAGATACATCATATTGTTTTTGTTGTATTCTTGCAGATAAACACGTTTCATGTCATTCATGTTGCATACATTCGATATATATGTATTTCCAACGTTTATTCCTTTTTCTGCTTTTTTGAACATATTCTCTATGAAGTCATTGTCTTTATCTGCTTTAACCCTCATATATAATGTATTGGACATATTCTTTTTCGGAATAAAAACACTTTTGGAATACCTACCCTGAACGTAATCATGATAGCGAACAGTCTTTGCTATGGCTCCCAGGTTTACAGTATAATCTTTGTTTCCATACAGGTAGAAACCCTCCTTGTGTATAAGTGTGGAAATATTCAAACCTTTATCTTCGAATACGTTTCCCGAAAGGATGATATCGCCTCGCTTCAATATCTGTGCCATTTCTTCAGGAGTCTCACCGCGAGTTCCTTCTATACGGAATACATGAACATATTCTGGAGAAACCCTGTAGGTACGTATGTTTTCGCTCAAGGTGTCATAATTTATGTTGCTAAAACTTTGCTGTAAATCATACGGAGCAGTCCAGTCGCTGAAGCATATGGCATCTGTTTCAGGCATTCTTCTCAGACGCTCTAAGATCTCTTCAGCATCATTATTTTCTTCTTCATCATGCTTTGGAGCTGTTTCGTCTTCCTCAGTCTTGCTCAACTCTATTTTGTAGCAATGTTCAATGTCGAAACCTAAAGGTTCTGAATGGATGGCATACTTGCAGTATAGGTTATCTATTACATACCACAGCACTACGCTTACCACAAGCAACTCTGCCAGTAGCCATAGATTGCTTTTCCATTCGTTTCTTATTTGTGTAAAAAGTTTCTTTGTCATAATATCATCGGTTATTGTTTATACTACCTTCCAGTGCATTTACGATATTGGTTTTTGATGCATGCCATGCTGGAATTCCTGTACTCATCAGATTGAGGATGAAGCAGAACAACAGGCTCAGGAAGAATGTACTTGGCTGCAACAGCATATTCATATGGATTTCCGGCATTGTGATACTGGTAGTAGGCATCGTATCTATGAACAGCAAACTTTCTCCGATAATGCCTGCAACTATGCTTAGTAGTAATCCCAGAATACCTCCTGCCAGTGTCAGTATAAGATTTTCACTGAGCAGCTGCATGACCAGTTCTCTGCGTGTACATCCAAATGCGCGGCGTACGCCTATTTCGCTTACTCGCTGGCGAAAGCGGCTTTGCGTCATGCTGCTCAGGTTGATGGCAGGAACAATAAGCAGAATCAGAAACACTATATATCTTATGCGTTTTGTATAAGCTACATCGGGTTCAATTTTGTTTGTTTCCAGTGATATCAACGTGGCTTTTTCATGATCGTAAGGCTGGTTATACAGATTTACTTTATATCCTGAAGATGCTATAGACTTGTTGTATTCCTTTAGTTTTCGGTCTACCTCATTCCTTATTTCCTGCAAATCACCCTTGTTTTTAGCAAGGATGGTGCAGCTGGTCATACCTGTGAGTTTGTCGGCTTGATTAAATGTTTTTGTAATCTGATTAAAAACAGAATACGGTGCCCATATCTGTGCGTATGCGAAATTGGTCAGGATACTGGCATCTTTCACAACTCCGATGACTCTGTATGGCTTGTGTGACATCTGAAATTCACGTCCGGCAGATTGTGAGGTTCCGAATAGTTTCCGCGATATTGTTTCTGAGATTACAGCAACTGGAATTTCTGATTTGAATTCAACTTGCGTGTAAGGCTTTCCGTCAATAAAGTTGAAATCAAAAACCTTCCAGAAATTTCCGTCCGTACCTTTTACATCTGCCGGAATACCATATTGCCCGGGAATATTGGCAAGAGCAACCGAAGTGAAGATATCGTAGGAGGTAACGGCTTCGGGAGTAGTGAGGTTGCCAAAAACAGCATTGAATGTGCCTATAGACATTCCTGAGGTGGTATTTTCCTCTCCTTTTTCTGCGGCGCAAAGCATGGTGTGAAGAAAACGGTCACGGTTGCTTTCAGGAGCGATGGGGGCTACCTTTACCTGTTTCATCATGACAAACAGCATGATAAGGCATATAGACAATGCGGTTCCTAAGATAGAAACAGTGCTTATTATAGGTTGCTGTTTCAGCTGGAACCATGTGAGTTTGATATATTGTTTCCACATAATTGTATTTGCTTTTATTTTCGAAAATTATCCTACCTGTCTTCCGTCGAAGAAGCGTACCGTGCGCGAGGTTTGTTTAGCCTGTTCTTCGTTGTGGGTAACCATTACAATCGTTCTTTTGTCTTCCTGATTGAGTCTGTGAAGCAGTTCCATTACTTCGGCTCCCATCTTGGAATCCAGGTTACCGGTCGGTTCGTCGGCCAGGATGATTTCGGGATTTCCTACGATGGCGCGTGCTATGGCTACACGCTGGCACTGACCGCCGGAAAGCTGGGTAGGCATGTGGCGCATGCGGTGGCTCAGCCCTACTTTTCTCAGCACTTCCTCTGCCAGCTCTCGGCGCTCTTTGGCTGAGATTTTGCGATACAGCAGCGGCAGCTCTACATTGTCTATCACGTTGAGCGAATGAATCAGGTGGAACGACTGGAATACGAATCCCAGATTCTTATTTCGAAAGGCAGCCAGCTCTTTATCTTTCATGCCTTCTACCTGTGTGCCGGCAATCCGGATGGTTCCGCTGGTAGGTGCGTCCAGCAGTCCCATGATGTTCAGCAGAGTAGATTTGCCACATCCCGAAGGTCCCATGATGCTCAGAAATTCTCCTTGGGCTACATTCAGGTTTACGTTTTCCAAAGCCTGTGTTTCTATTTCGTCTGTACGGTAAATTTTGTTGATGCCTGTCAATTCAATCATGTTCATAATGTAAAATTTTCATCTAGTTATTATTCATGTTTTCAAGTTTCACTGTTTATAAATCAAAAGTCGTGCCAAAATATTTGTTTGTTGATTATCAGTTGTTTATGTGTTATTGGGAGTGTCCGATAATGAACACCTGTCCGTTTTTAGTGTCCGTTTTATTCATCGTGCAAAGCTTCTGCCGGCTGTATCTTCATGGCGCGGTATGCAGGAATACCTATGCCGATAACAATCATCAGTGCAATGAGCACACAAGTCAGGATGCTGCAACTCAGAATACGGTCCCATTCAAGCGTTGTTCCGTTGCGCCAGCTGTTCAGCTCCAGGTAAGCCAGATTATAATCTATCAGTATAGCGGGAACGCTCACTATGAGGAGTATGAACAGACCTTCGCACATCAGACGGCTGAATATAGCTTGGTTGCTTGCTCCCATGGCTTTGTGAAGTGCTATTTCCGAGCGACGCTGTTGTGTGCGGAACCAGAATGTTCCCAGCAGCCCCAGAAAAATATTCAGCAGTAAAAATCCCATACCAATAAAATAGTTTCTCATTTGGTTGGCATTAGATTGCTGGAAGTTTTTGCGGATATCTTTAAAGCTGCGTATATCACTGATATAGATATTCCCGATACGATACTGCTTTTCACTGTCTGCTTTCAGGTTTGCTATAAAATTTTTATCCTTATCTGCGCGGACACGGACACAGAGTTCATTCTCGGCAGTGATAATGCCTGGAGAGAAAAGGTTTGCTCTGTCTAAATTATATACGATGCTGTAACTGATGCGTCCTTGCGTGTAATCATCGTGGCGCACATTTTGCAGGGCTGCTCCCAGACGGTAGGTATTTAATGTGTCTTCGAAAAGGTGAAATCCTTTTTTCCCGACGAGGGCAGTCATGGGTATTTGGTATTTGCGGAACAAATTATTGGAAGCTAAGAAATCGCCTTGCTGCAGTTTCTCGGCTAACTGTTCGGATGTTTCGCCCTGGGCTCCCCGATACTGAAATACACGGACAAAATCAGGGGTTGCCAATCGTCTGATAGTCCATAGCGGTGATTTTAGCGTGTCATAGGTTACTTCTTCAGTAGAGTTGCTGCCGTTGTAGGGATAGGCACCGACCGAAAGACTGACAGCTTCTATTTCCGGACGGTGACGAAGGCGTTCTGCCAGTTCGCGAACTTCGGCTGTCTGTTGCTCGGCGGCATCTGAATAAGGTTTAAATTCAGGACTCTTTTCAGTCAGTACTCCCATTTTAATCAGATAGCAGTGTTCTATATTGAATCCTCTGGGTTCATTATAAGTTGCAGCCTGACAATACAACATGTCGATGATATACCACATGACCACGCTTACTACCAGTAACTCTAATGCTAGCCACAGGTTTCCTCGCCATTCATTGCGTATTTGAATAAATAATTTCTTTTCCATTTTCCGATCATTTTAGTTTACCTTCCAAAGAATTTACAATATTCATTTTAGTGGCTTTCCAGGCAGGGATACCCGAACTTAGCAGATTGAGTATAAAGCAGAAAAGCAGTGCCCACCCGAAGGTGGAAGCATGTATCAGGATGGATGCATCTACCGTTGGAGGATTCAGGGTATTGCTATATTCTTGTGCAAAAAAGACTTCATTGCCCATATAGGCAAAGGCAAAGCTGAGCAACAGGCCCAGTATACCGGCCAGTAAGGTAATGATGAAATTCTCGCTTAACAATTGTCCCAGCAGTTCCATGCGAGTGCATCCGAAGGCACGCCGTACACCGATTTCGCTTACCCGGCGGCGCAGGCGGCTTTGTGTCATGCTGCTCAGGTTGATAGCGGGTACGATAAGCAAAATCAGGAAGATAGTAAAGCGCTCGCGGTGACTGGCTGCAAGGTCGGGTTCATAGTTGGAGGCCACAGCCAGTGCATTTTTTTCCTGGTCGTAAGGTCGGTTACGGCTGATAAATTTCCATCCGCTTTCGCTTATGGTTTTATTGTATTCTTCCATTCGGCGGTTGGCTTCTTCGCGGATGGCAGGAAAGTCGTTGCGTTTGTGTGCCAGAATTGTGCAGCTCATGAATCCCATAAGTCCCTCATTCCAGGTATTTTCTTCCTGATTGGTAGAAGTATAGGGAATCCATACTTGCCCGTATGCGTTGGTAGCCAATGTAGAAACATCTTTTACTACACCGCAAACCCGGTAGGGAGCATGAGCTAGCAGGAATTCTTTACCGGTGGCTTGTGTAGTACCAAACAAATTCTGTGCGACACTTGCGGTAATTACAGCCAGAGGCTGTCCGGCTGTAAAATCGGCTTGGCTGTATGGTTTCCCGTCGATAAAGGCAAAATCGAAAACAGTCCAGTATTGACTGTCTGTTTCGCGTACATCTACAGCGGTAGACGGTTGTCCGGGGAGACTGACGGGTTGGGATAGAGATGAAAAGGTATAAGCCGTTACAGCTTGTGGGGTTTTCATTTTTCCGTAAATCTCATTAAAAGTACGTACACTCATCGAACCGTTCGAAGTTCCTTTTTTTTCAATGCTGGCACTTTTTACATGCAGAAAGCGGTCACGGTTACTTTCTGGAGCAAAGGGTTCTACCTTTACTTGTTGCATCATCACTACCAGCATAATGAGGAAGATAGACAAGGCTGTACCTGCTATCGTGACTGCACTGATAAGAGGTTGTTGCTTAAGTTGTGCCCATGCTTGTAGAATATATTGTTTAATCATATTTTAAAGTATTATTGTCCCGGTAATTCAGTTATCCTACCTGTCTTCCGTCGAAGAAGCGTACCGTGCGCGAGGTTTGTTTAGCCTGTTCTTCGTTGTGGGTAACCATTACAATCGTTCTTTTGTCTTCCTGATTGAGTCTGTGAAGCAGTTCCATTACTTCGGCTCCCATCTTGGAATCCAGGTTACCGGTCGGTTCGTCGGCCAGGATGATTTCGGGATTTCCTACGATGGCGCGTGCTATGGCTACACGCTGGCACTGACCGCCGGAAAGCTGGGTAGGCATGTGGCGCATGCGGTGGCTCAGCCCTACTTTTCTCAGCACTTCCTCTGCCAGCTCTCGGCGCTCTTTGGCTGAGATTTTGCGATACAGCAGCGGCAGCTCTACATTGTCTATCACGTTGAGCGAATGAATCAGGTGGAACGACTGGAATACGAATCCCAGATTCTTATTTCGAAAGGCAGCCAGCTCTTTATCTTTCATGCCTTCTACCTGTGTGCCGGCAATCCGGATGGTTCCGCTGGTAGGTGCGTCCAGCAGTCCCATGATGTTCAGCAGAGTAGATTTGCCACATCCCGAAGGTCCCATGATGCTCAGAAATTCTCCTTGGGCTACATTCAGGTTTACGTTTTCCAAAGCCTGTGTTTCTATTTCGTCTGTACGGTAAATTTTGTTGATGCCTGTCAATTCAATCATGTTCATAATTTTAAGTGTTTATTTGGTTATTATTTATGTTTTCAAAATTCACGATTTATAAATCAAAAGTCGTGCCAAAACATTTGTTTGTTGATTATCAGTTGTTTATATAAAAAAAAAGTGTGTCCGATTATGAACACCTGTCCGTTTTCGGTGTTCGTTTTATTCATCGCGTAATGCTTCCATGGGTTGGATTTTTGCTGCGCGTTTTACCGGAATACAAGTTCCGACAAGTGAAACCAGCAGCAGTATCAGATAGCTAAGTGCCAATACGGTTAGGAAATGGATGCCGAAACAGTTTTGTCCGTATGCCGGATTGGGTACGAAATTTTCTTTTGTTTCGGGAGTGTACATGCCATTGGTATACGCCAGATAAAGCAAAAAGGGAACTACTATCACAAAGGCAACTGTAACCAGTAATCCGGATTCGAGCAGGAACTGGCGGACAATGTTGTTTTGGGTAGCTCCCAAGCTACGCATGATTCCGATTTCCTCACGACGGGCATTGCAGCGTATCCAGAAAGTGCCTATCATACCTAAAAAGGTGCATAAGATTGCAAATCCGGTCAGGGCATACTGTAAACGAAGTTTGTTGGCGACTCCGCTTTTCATCGCATACAAGTTGCTCAATGTAGCAAAATCTTTCAGGTTGTCGAAGTAGAGATTACCTGCAGAAAGTTGTGGACCGACTTCCTGTTCGAAGCGTCGTTTGAAACCAGCAGCATCCACACCTGGTTTCACACGGACAACAATACTATATAGCCTGATCATCTGCTGGCTCCCTTCCATTTTTCCAAACGTAGAGATAACCAGCGGATAGGGTTGTTCGTAATCACGGTGCTTGAAATCGCTGAATACTCCTGCTATTTCCTGACTTTCTCCGTTGCTATATACTTTTTTCCCGATAACCTGGTTGGTACCGAATAATAACACAGCCAGTCTTTCCGAAAGGAAAACTTTTCCTTCGGGTTGTGGGGGTATCTGGATGTCTGCTCCCGTACGGGCATCTTTGATGCCGTATGTTTGGAAGATATTGCTTCCTTCTACAGTGAAAAAATTATATTGCTGTGCACTTACAAATTCTTTTTTGGAATCAACGGAAGCCGTATCTGCATACAGTTGTGTTCCTGCCCATGAATTTGTGTTCGGAAAACTCCATGAAGTTGCAACGAACCAGCTTGCAATTTCGGGCTGGCTGCGTATTGTACGTATGATTCGTTCGTAGGCCGCCAGATTCAAAGAGTCTGTTGCCATGTCGGGATTGTAATTTCCATGTGTTTCATCGTAACTTCCTATCGTTATTACGTATAGTCCATCGGGATTATAGCCTTTGTCTATGGCGCGGTTAGCTGTCAGTACATAGATAGGGTCGATAACAAACCAGAGGAAGAAGCTGACAACGAGCAGTTCTAAAAATATCCAGCCGTTCTGCCGACGCTGGTTCCACATTTGGTGTAAAATAGTTTTCAGCATAATTCAGTTTATCTTTTCGTATTTAACGATTCTATAATTGGGTGGCGCAAGGCATAATGTGCCGGTATCAGTGCCGAGATGAGATTAAGGATAATGCACACTGCAAGCGTACAGCCAAATACCATGGGGTTGAAAAGCATTTCGAAGGTCAGCGACGTAGGGATGGAAACGTTACTGACATATTTATCGAACAGGGTGAGAATCCAGTCGCTGGCTGTAAGTACGACAAGATAGGAGAGCAGTAGTCCTACGATTCCTCCTAGTAATGTGAGCAGTAGGTTTTCGCACAGTATTTGTTCCAGCAGTCGCCTGTGGGGTGCTCCGTATACTTTGCGTATACCCAGCTCGGCAATACGGCTGTTCATTCGAGACGAAATCATGCCGCTCAGGTTAAGGGCAGGGATAAAGAGTAGGGCCAATAGGATGTAAAGAAAGTTTTTGGCCAGTTCCGTAATGTTAGGGGCATTGTTCAAATCTTGTCTGAAAGTACTTTTCCAGTAGGGATCCGGCTGTCCCATCAGGTCGTAGTCGTATTTGTCGTCTTGCAGTACAAAATTGCTGAATTTTGTTACTACTTCATTTTGCACTTGTTCCAGATTGTCGGCATCGTCTACCAGTAAATAGGTATAAATGTTTCCTAACAGTCCGTTTGAGGTCAGTTCTTTTTTTACGTTGGATGCGTTGAGCAGGGGAAGCCAGAGGTCGGCAGCCGTATCGGGGGTGGCATTGGATACATCTTTTACCACACCGCCTGCACGATAGTCTTTGCCGTTGAACAGAAAATGGCGTCCTGTTACATTCCGGGTAGTGGCAAATAATTTTTGTGCCAATGACTCGCTTAGAATGGCTGTAGGTATTTTCGCTTCTACTTCGGACTGTGTGAAAGGTTTACCTTCTGTGAAGTGAAAAGAAAATACGTTCCAGAAAGCTTCGTTTACATAAAGTGCATTCACTTCGAAAGGTTTGGTTTCTGTAGTCGAGACCTTATAGTTTTCCCAGTAACTGGCCTGTATAGCTGCAATTTGCTCTACATGAGGTAATCCTGCCAGCAGTTCGTTGGCTACGTAATACGAGCCACCTCCAAACACCATCCAGCTTCCGGCTTCTCCTTTGGGGTATCGTTTAATGGGCTTGATGACCAGGGTTCTGTTTCGGTTGTATTCGGGGTATACAGGGCCTAATTTCACGTAATAGATGATGAAC